>Ga0115842_100001_pt1 | contig 209291 bp, 179 predicted proteins | sample InSIn2SAF170_2_FD_83856 | JGI IMG/M metagenome (GOLD analysis project Ga0115842, IMG submission 83856)
TCATAAGCGACAGCTTCGTTATATTCTTCTTCTGAGATAACCCCTTCACGATACATACTGAATAAGACATTATCTTTTCGGGCTAATCCATCAGAAATATCTGCTATGCATGCCGATGAACGGTTTGCTGAGATGCCATTCAAGATTGATGAAGCTGACGAACATGCTTTCAAAAAAATGCACGTTCGTACACGTCCAGAAATTGTCAGCTTAAACTTAGGCGAAGAAGATGTGGATCCGAACCAAACTACCGGCCAACACCTTGAGCCAACTGAATTCCGTGATGCTTTATTAGATGAAGACACGATTGTTTTGGATGCACGCAATGATTATGAATATGACTTAGGACACTTCCGCGGGGCAATTCGCCCGGATATTCGTAACTTCCGTGAACTGCCTGACTGGATTCGTGAGAATAAAGAACAATTCATGGAGAAAAAAATGGTCGTCTACTGTACGGGTGGTATCCGTTGTGAGAAGTTATCTGGTTGGCTGCTAAAAGAAGGCTTCGAAGATGTAGCACAACTAAAAGGTGGTATTCACAACTACGGAACCGATGAAGAAACTCAAGGCGAACTTTGGGACGGTAAGATGTATGTCTTCGATGAACGAATTAGTGTCGACATTAACCGCAAAGAAAAAACCATTATTGGTCGCGACTGGTTCGATGGCGAACCATGCGAGCGTTACGTCAACTGTGCCAACCCATACTGTAACAAACAAATCTTGATGTCTGAAGAAAATGAACATAAATATCTGCGCGGTTGTACGCATGAATGCCGTGTTCATCCAGAAAACCGCTACGTCAAAGAACACAACTTAAGTACTGAAGAAGTCCAAGAACGCTTAGAAGCAATCGGTGAAAGCTTACCAACCTTTGCTTAAGTGACCTCTGCCCTACTAAACGATGAATAATTTCATCATTTAGTAGGGCTTTTTTTTCTTAAAGTTGGACTTGATGATGCCCCATTAAAAAAGTAGCACCCTTAATAGATGCTACTTGTAAATATCTTTTCGATGTCCAACTGCTAATGCTAATATAATTAGTTCTCTATCTCTCACATCACAAATAATACGATAATTCCCTACACGATAACGCCATAAGTCTTTATATTCCCCTGTCAGTGCCTTACCATGCTTTCTAGGATTATCTACACCATCCACATTAGCTTTCAACCACCGTATAATCATCTCAGCTACGGGAGGGTCTAACTTTTTAAGTTGCTTTCTAGCTTTGTTGCTTAACATTAACTGGTAGCTCATAAATTAATTCCTAACTCATCTGCCATATCCTCTAAGGTAAATGTCTGAGGGTCATCCTCGTGCTCAGCTAACGCTTTAATCCCCACCTTGTAGTCTAGTTGATCTTCAATCTCTCTAATCAACGCTTGCTTAAATAATTGTGATATCGGTTGACCTGTCAATAAGGCATATCCATTAATTACTTGCTCTTCTTCTTTATTCAGTCGTACAGATACAATTGCCATTATTTACCCCTCCTTATGTATTACATTGTACTACATGCATTCAATAAAAGCAACCTATTCTCTATGTATTATATCATTATGATACATACGCTTTAGCTTTTTCAATTTTAAAAATTAAATACGCTTTATTCAACGTACACTAACCTACGCTAATAAATATTACTATTATTCTCCTAAAACAAAGTCATTCATTCATACAATGACATTAAATCTATTAAAAAGTGAATACATCAAACTAAAAAAGAACAAGATCAATTGCTTTTAAGTTTTGACTTGACGGTTTTTATTGATATAATTAAATGGATATAATAATTTTTGAGTGAGGGATCATATTATGAGTGGCAATCGATATAAAAAATGGACATTCAAACAAATCTTAGAAGAGTTTTACTACTACTTCGATATTGTTTATCGCGTTGTAAAGTCATTACTACTAATCTTAATCGTCATCATCGCTATCGGTGGAGCCTTCGTCGGTGGAACCGGTCTAGGGTATTTTGTCTCATTAGTAGATAAAGAAATTCCAACGGTCGAAAAACTTAGCGAAGAAATCAATGAATACTCATCAACATCCTCAGCCTACTATGCTGATGGTACCTTAATTAGTGAACTGCGATCTGACCTTTCACGAACACCTATTGAATATGAGGATATGTCAGAACGAGTCATCCAAGCAATTATTTCAGTTGAAGATGAATATTTTTATGAACACCAAGGAATCGTGCCGAAAGCTATCTTCCGAGCATTGCTTCAAGATATTGTAGGAGCTTCTCAGAGTACCGGTGGATCAACCTTAACCCAACAAGTTATCAAACAACAATTATTAACCAATGAAGTGACCCACGAACGAAAAGTCAACGAAATGTTGTTGGCCCTTCGCTTAGAAAAGCACTTCTCTAAGGAAGAAATTCTGGAGTCTTACTTAAATGTCTCTCCATTTGGTCGCAATAACCGCGGTGAAAATATTGCGGGATTGTATGAGGCAGCCCACGGAATTTTTGGAGTAGAACCCGTAGATTTAAATCTACCACAAGCTGCTTTTATTGCTGGCTTGCCTCAAAGTCCAAGCCGTTACACACCGTTCACTCAAATTGGTGGCATGAAAGAAGATATTTCTGATGGATTAGCCCGAAAAGATAATGTCTTATTCAGTATGTATCGTGAAGGGGTTATCTCAGAAGAAGAATATAACGAAGCTGTCGCTTATGACTTAGCTGCAGACTTCTTACCACGTGAAGAAATTGAAGAAACAGAAGAACGACGCTCATATGTCTATGATATTGCTGAAAAAGAAGCACGAGATATCATTATTAATCAACTAGTTGCTCAAAGTGAGCACGAAGCTTCTGAAGTAAGTAATAATCAAGATCTCTACAATGAATTCTACGAACGAGCTGACTACTTGCTACGTTCCGATGGTCTTAAAATTACAACAACTCTCGATAAGCAAATCAATGACCGCTTACGTCAAGTCACTAGTGATTATGTCGACTCCCTCGGTTATGAACGTGAATTAGGTTGGACCGATGATGATGGGAATTATCATTCGGAGATTTTACCTATCCAAACAGGCTCTACTCTAGTTGAGAATGAAACCGGTCGAATATTAGCTTTCGTCGGTGGCCGTGATTATGAATATGATAATTTCAACATTGCTTTCCAATCCCGTCGTTCAAGTGGATCAACAATTAAACCACTAGCTGTTTTTGGGCCTGCTTTAGCGGAACACATTATTACGCCAGAAACGATTATCCCTGATACACCACACTATGTTCCAAGTGGCCAGTCAACACACGAAGTAACAAATGCTGGCGGAGTAGCAACTAATGAATGGCTTTCTGCTCGAAATTGGCTCGCTCGTTCGCAAAACATTCCGACATCGAAAATCTACATGTCTATGCTTAATCGTGGGCTTTCAGCAGAACCTTATATGCGACGTATGGGAATTGGCGAATCAGCCATTCCATCTGAAGACTTTGGTAACGCTGCAACGGCTCTTGGAGGATTACGCAACGGGATGACTGTCACTGAAATTACGGGAGCTTATGCTGCTATCGCTAATGGTGGTTACTTCAATAAACCACATGTTATCGAAAAAATTGAAAATGGTCGCGGTGAAGTCATCTATGAATTCCAACCTGAAAATGAACAAATTTGGGATGAAGCAACGAACTTCTTACTTGTTCAAATGTTAAAAGAAGTTGTCAATAGTTCATACGGAACAGGTAATTACTTGACGGGTCTACTGAACTTCAGTACCAGCAATCTTATGTCTAAAACCGGAACATCCGATCAATATGCCGATCTCTGGTTTGTCGGGTCCACACCGAAAATCTCATTCGGTAACTGGTTCGGTTATGAAAACCAAAACTTAAAAGTAGGCTTTGACTACGGACAACAGCCACACCATCGTAGTCAAATTATGTGGGCTCGTTATATGAATGCTGTTTATGAAATTAGACCTGATTTAGTTGCACCAGGTGATCAGTTCTACTTCCCATCTGATCAAATTACCTCAGCTAATATTGTTGCTGAAACAGGAATGCAACCGGGAACTGTTGGACTTCCTAATGGGGGAACAACTCGTGCTAGCGGTAATATTGTCTCTAGATACTTCAGTGTTCAGAATGTTCCTGGTGTAACAACCTATGACTTTGCAATTGGTGCTACTAGCCAAGAATTAGCTAATTTCTGGAGTCGGGGAAGTCAACCAGCTGCTAGAGGAAATAGTAGAAACAATAATCAGCAGCAATCAGGATCATCAGATAACACACAAGATAATACGACAACACCAAATGAAGGGGGGCAAACTGAAGAAGGTGGTGGCGGACCTATCCAAGACTTCTTGAACGGCCTCTTTAACCAAGAAGAAAACAATAACCAATAAACTTATCTATGTAGAACCCCAGCTAATCAACATATAAATGTTGATCGGCTGGGATTTTTATATCTATAGCCATCATTTATGGCGCAGGAGAATCTTCTGACATGGGTTCTTCTGCTAATAATTGAATTTGGTGTAAACCGAATGTTTCATGTTCCTTAGCTGTACCAGGTTTAGAGCCATGAACAAAGGCTGACACCCGATTATTAACGATTGAGAGACTTGTAGTCCATAGTGCTGGAATTTCCGGTACTTCCTCGATACGGAAAGCTTGCCATTCTTTGAAGGCCTCTGTTCGGAAAGCATCATCAAAGGCTTCATCTGATTGAATCTTATCGAGAAGTGCCGTATGTTCTTCTGTTGCATAACGGGGGTAATTAAACGCGGAGTTCGGAGCATGGAAATCGTGCGGTGTCGGATCATGACCTATATTCCACCCAGCTGAATAGACATCAATTGCTTCTGCATCTTGTTCAAGATCATCAAATAATGAATTAATCTCTTTCAAGCTATATTCAACATTTAAGCCAATACTTGCCCAAGCTTGTTGATAATATAACGCAATTTCTTCAGCAATATCAGACCCTGCACCGGTTACGAAATTAATAGTTAATGGATTACCATCTTTATCCAAGCGGTAATCTTCCCCTTCTGGCCATTCATAACCCGCTTCATCTAGGAGCTGATTAGCCTTATCTGGATCATGTGGATAGCCTTCCAACTGATCATTAAAGTATTTATCAAATGTTGGTGGAATATGTGAAGTTGCTCGATGTCGCAGACCGCTGTAGAATTGTTCAGATAATGTCTCCAGATCTAAGGCATACGCCATAGCCTGACGTAGATTTTTGTCCGACATTTTTGCCTCTGGATCATATTCAACTTGCCCCTCTTCACTATTCCACTTCCCAAGCTTAAAGCCAATATATGAATAGTTAGCATTTAAATGACCCACTAGTTGATACCCAGGAATACCGTCTTTATAGTTTTCAAACTTATCAGTTGGTAAACCAGTAATCCAATCGTACTCTGCATTGTGTAAGCTAGAAATAACACTTGATGTTGGTACACGTTTTAAGATAATACTATCAATCTTAGGAGCTCCTAAGTGATAATCAGTGAATGCTTCATATTCAACAGCAGTATCGGAAATATTTTTTACTTTAAATGGTCCAAATCCAATTGGTTTTACGCGTACTTCATCGGCCTGCTCTAAATCACCTACAGGAATATCTTCAAGGTAGTGCCGTGGAATTGGTGACTGCCAAATTCCACCTCCCGATGAGTACATATTCGGCTTGAATTCGTGGTATTTAATCGTTACACTCATCTTATCATCAGATAATGTCATACCCTTGATTGTCTCCGTTTCGCCATTACGATATTCTTCCATTCCAACGACATTTTTCATGGTATCACCATAACGTACACCCGTATAGTCTGGATGACCGATCACTTCATATGCAAATACTAAATCATCGGCTGTTAACAGCTCACCATCATGCCATTTCACTCCATCTTTCACTGTAATGGTCACTTCATTCGCTTCTTCTTTATACTCAATATCAGCGGCAGCACCATATTCATCCCCACCAACAAGTTTATAGTCTTCATCACCGGTTAAGAATGTCCCTTCGATCGGTCCCATTAATGTAGCATCCGTATCAATGGTCCATAATACTGGATTAAGAATACCGGTCCACGCTGAATCAGCAATCAATCCAATGTTGAGCGTTCCCCCTTCAATAGGCTCTCCTTCATTAATAACCTGATCTCCATATCCTAATGAATAATCTCCCGTATCAACTTTTTGATGGCCTACTTCTGATGTCTCCTCGATGGTTCCAGTATCACCACTGCCACCACATGCTACTAAAATAAGTGACATTAAGGCTGTTGTTGCTAATAGATTATATCTTTTCTTCCAAAGCATTATATTCCTCCTAAATTCTGTACCTCATTGGCTCCAACAACTACTGAGGTTTTGATTACGAATCACCACTTTTCTATTTTTGACTAGTTTAAATGTTAAATTTTGAGCATTAATATAAAAATATAAGAGACATACTATTGTTTTTTATATTTAACCGCTTACAATTAATGATAAAATAAACTCCCCTAATCGATTGCTTATTGACGGTATAATTAATAACATTGGAAAAGTTCTCATTGCCACCTCCTTCTTTTCTCCAATGTTATCAGTTATATTATAATTTTGCAAGCGTTTTATTTATTTTGGGTTAAATTTTATTTTGTCGTTCCTTTATTATCAATGTGGTACGGCAAGACGACATGCTTATCACTAATGTCATCTTCTTTGTTCATTAATTTTGTCAATAAACGCATCGCTACGGCACCGATATCATATAACGGCTGAACAACCGTTGATAATTCTGGACGAGAAAGTTTAGCTAATTTTGAGTTGTTTGATGTAACAATTTCAAAATCTTCTGGTACTTTAAGTCCGTTATTAATCGCAACATTCAAGAAGCCAACTGCTAATTCATCATCAGAGAAAACAGCTGCCGTCGCGTCAAGATTAGCTAGTTGATCGTAGACAGCTTGTCCATTTTTGTATGAGTTTGCTTCCTGGATCACATAATCTTCGTTGTAGGTTAAGCCATTTTCTTCTAAGGCTTCCCGGTAAGCTGCTAGACGTAAGGCATCATTGACATTTTCCTCATCTGATTTGTAGACAAAGGCAATATTTTTGTTCCCATTTTTAACCAGTAAGTCCACACTTTGTTTTAAAGCTTTTCCGTAATCAATATTGACACTAGCTAGTTCTTTTTGTGGATCAACAGTTCCAGCTAAGACAACTGGTGTGCGCGAGCGTTCGAATTCATCTCTAAGCTCATCGGTAATTTTTGTTCCCATATAAATAACACCATCGACTTGCTTAGCCAATAAGGTGTTCAGGACTTTTACTTCTTTTTGTTCGTTCTCATCGGAGTTTGCTAGGATGATGTTATATTTGTACATCGTTGCAATATCATCAATTCCCCGTGCGAGAGCTGAATAATACAAGTTAGTGACATCAGGAATAAGTACCCCTACTGTTGTTGTTTTCTTACTTGCTAATCCTCTTGCTACTGCATTTGGACGGTAATTCAATTCATCAATCACAGCAAAAACTTTCTTACGAGTGGATGGTTTTACATTTGGATTGCCATTTACGACTCGTGAAACAGTAGCCATCGATACGCCAGCTTCACGTGCAACATCATAAATCGTTACAGTTTGTTTTTCCATAACACATTCCTCAATTCTATAATTTATTATGCTCCTAATTTAACAGATAATGAAAGAGATTTCAACACTTTTTGTTTAAAAATGAAAAATTTTTCAGAAACCGTTTCAGTTTTCTTCACTTCTCTGCCTCTTTCATGATACAATAGATTCAATACGAAAGTGAGTTGATAAAATGACCCCACTAAAAACATTACAAGACTATTTATTGAACGAAAAAATTGATCTAGCTATTATTAATAATCCTGCTTCAATTGCCTATTTTACAGGCTTTATAAGTGAACCACATGAGAGGATTTTCTTATTATTTGTCACACCAGAAGATAGCTACCTGTTCACTCCTATGCTGGATAAAGCTGAAGCTCAAGCTGCAAGTGGGTTGAGCGTATATGGATATGAAGATGCGGATAATCCTTGGCAAGTAATTAATAAAACAATTTTGTCTTCATTAAACCCACTTAAAACAGTTGCTATCCAAGAAGATTCACTGACCGTTGCATGGTTGCATGCCTTAACTCCTTTCCTCAATGAGGCAAACTTAACGGACATAAGCAACACCTTAGATCAGATTAAACGCTTAAAAACGTCAGAAGAAATTCAAAAATTACATGAATCTGGTCAACTGGCTGATGAAGCAATTAAGGTCGGTATTGAGAGCCTACGAGTGGGTATTAGCGAAGAAGAAGTCGTTGCTATCATTGAATTCGAAATGAAAAAACGTGGCGTATCAAAAATGAGCTTTCCAACTATGGTTTTATTCGGTGATCATGCTGCCAGCCCACACGGTACTCCCGGCAAGCGTCAACTTCAACCTAATGAGCTAGTCTTATTTGATTTAGGTGTTATCTACAATGGATATGCCAGTGATATGACACGAACGGTTTGTTTCGGCGATGTATCGGACGAAATCAAGTCTATCTATCAAATTGTTTTAGAAGCGCAAGAAACCGCTCAGAAGTCAGCCTCACCCGGCATGACAGCGCATGAATTGGATCAAATTGCACGAGATATTATCGAAGAAGCCGGTTACGGTGAATATTTCATGCACCGCCTAGGTCATGGTATCGGTCAAAGTGTCCATGAATATCCCAACATTCGTCCGGGCAATGATTTACCATTGGATGAGGATATGTGCTTCTCCATTGAACCAGGGATCTATATTCCTGATTACGTCGGGATTCGGATAGAAGACTGTGTACACTTAACTGACCATGGCGCTGAGTCTTTCACCCATCACCCTAAAGAACTTCAAATAATTCCTATCAATAACTAATTAACTAACATGTTTCTACTTTAATCACTCAACCCAAAAGCTCTCAGTCGGTGCAATAGGCACTTAACTGAGAGCTTTTATAACATTTAACTTGATTTATTTTTTAACAGAATCTTTCAAGTTTTCTGCTGTGTCTTTAACAGAGTCTTTAACTTCATTAAAGTTTTTTTCTGCTTTTTTCGCACCTTTTTCAACACTATCTTTTGCTTTATCGAATGAATCTTGTGCTTTGTCTGCAGCTTTTTGACCCGCTTCTTCTGCTTGGTCTTTTAATTTTTCACCTTGTTTTTTCGCTTCTTGTGCCAAGTTATCTGCTTGGTTAGCGATGTCGCCACGCAATTCTTCACCTGATTTAGGTGCAAATAAGAGAGCTGTCACTCCTGCAACAACGCCACCCACTAATGTTCCTGCTAAAAATCCTGATGCAAAATCTTTTTCGCTCATTTGAAACATCCTTTCCTAATTATGTTAGTATTTATCTTCTTGTATTCTTTCCTGCTATACTTTTTGTTAGACGGACTGTCTTCTCATTCAAGCCAGATACTGACTCTCCTAAGTCGCCAACCGCTTTAAACAATGGATCAGTTGAGCCCAGCTTATTATTGACATCATCAAGTGTTGTGTTTGTTTTGTTTAACAATCCTTCCACTTCGATCAATAAATGGTCAGCATCTTTTGTAATTGTATTCAAGCTTGTATTTACCTCTTCGATCGTTGTGTTCAATTCTGTTACAACACCCGTCACTTTCAACAGTAAATAGCATAATACAAAAGCAATTAGTGCAAATGCTACTGCTGCAATTAAAGCAGCAATTTCTCCTCCTGTCATATATATCCCTCTCTCTCTAAATTATCTAACCTAAGAATACCATTATATCAGCCCAAACACAAATATTTTAAGCTATTTTTACTATAAATTTTAAATTTATTGCTTTAAATCATTAACTAAAAAATTCCTAGTCCTCATCTGACATTCTATATCAACTATGATATAATATGATAGCATTTGTCGTTGTGACTAGCAGTAAGACGATAAATAAACAATTAAAATAGAAGGAGTGATATAGATGAACGGAAATTCATCTGAAACATTAGAAGGTAATATTCAAGAACAGACAAATATTTTAATTGAATACTGGAATAATATTGATTGGCAGCATATTTTCTTCTCAACCGTCATCGGTATTATCCAGATTATTATTGTATTGATCTTATATTTACTTGCTAAGAAGATAGGTAATCGTCTCATTAAAGGGAGCTTTAATCGGCAAAAAAATCGGGCAGAAAATCCTGTACGGGTCAATACAGTTGAACGCATTATTGTCAATATTTATAATGCTGTACTGGTATTCTTAGCCATGTTTAGTGTGTTAGAAATTATTGGTGTTCCTGTTGGCTCACTGATTGCCGGGGCCGGAGTAATTGGTTTAGCCTTCTCACTAGGGGCACAAGATTTTGTGTCTGATATTGTTAATGGCTTTATGATTATGATGGAAGGTCAGATTGATATTGGTGATCAAGTTGTCATTGATGGTACATGGGGAACCGTTGCTGATACGAATTTAAAAACCACACAAGTAAAAGGATTCGACGGCTCTATTTACTACATCCCTAACCGAAAGATTGAAATGATTTGTAACCGTTCAAAAGGAAATATGCGGGCTGATGTGCATATTAGACTCTTCCCGGATACAGATACAGAAAAAGTACGTTCAATTATTCGTCAAGTCAATAAGGAGAAGTTTCCAGATTATCCAACCATTGTGGGAGAACCTAATATTATTGTTCACCCAATGGAAAATGGGCAAGCTTCCTTGCGGGTTGACATCTTCACCAAACCTGGTCATGAATGGAATATTCAGTGGGATTTCTTTGAATATTACATCTCACGCCTTTCTCAAGAAGGCATTAAACTTCCGGCAAATACTTTGGATATAGCGCCTCGCGCAAAATAAATTTTAACTTTCATTCTATTCTAGTCACAAATCGCTAGATAGAATGAAAGTTTTTTAGTTTAAACTCACTTTTTCAGTTTTTGATAAACCGTTAGCTGAGAAGAAATATGACGAAACTATCTAAAAATCTCCAGATAATAATAGAGATAGACACTAACTTTGAATCCCAAACAGATGTAAGGTCGATCTTCTGCTAATAGTTCATCAAAAAAAGATAGCCTCAAGAAATGAGACTATCTTCTCCGTGCTATAATTTGTGCTCCTCTTCAGTTAAGTGCACACGTTTTACTTGAACTTTATTCACCCGTCGCTGTTTTACACCGGTTGCTTTAAAGGTAAAATGATCGTAAATAAATGTGTCGCCTTCTTGTGGTACCCGCTCGAGTTGTTCAATCATGAACCCACTCACAGTACTTGAAATCCAATCATCAGCGGGCACGATCCCTAATAATTCACACAACTTATGCAATGAATACGTTCCTTTCACTTCATAAAGCTGATTTTCTTCCACAATCGTTATTTCATCTTCAATAATATCGGTCTCATCCCATATTTCACCGACTAATTCTTCCAAGGTATCTTCCATAGTCACAATCCCTAACATACCTCCGTGTTCATCAACTACCACAGCCATATGTCGTTTTTTGCGTTGCATCATTTGGAGTAAATCGAACACTTTCATCACAGGTGGCACAAAGTCAACTTCTGATATCAAATGAACGATAGATGGTACGCGAAGCTTTCCTTTAGCTTTTGCTCGCTGGTAACGGTGGAAGTCCTTCTGGTGTAGTATTCCCACTGTGTGATCAATTGATTCTTCATAGACGATTAACCGTGAATGGGCTGATTTTTCGAATGCCTCTTCCATCTCTTCATCGGTCGCATCAATATCTACTCCATTCACATCAACGCGTGGTGTTAAAATAGTCCCCACTTCGACATCATCGAATTCAATCGCTGCCTTCACTAATGAGTGCTCTTCCGCTTCAATACTCCCCTCAGAACGTGCTTCATCGACAAATGACAGTAACTCTGCCTCACTAATTGAATTCACCTTCTCAATCGGAACAAGTTGATTAATCATATCTTGCCATAAAGTTGCCAACCAAATGAGGGGTTTAAACAAAATAATAACGACACTTAAAATCGAAGCCCCAAACATCGCAATCTGCTTAGACAATAATTTGGCAACCAACTTTGGTGTGACTTCAGCTAAGAATAATAATAAAATTGTCGTCACAATCGTTGAGACCATGGCCCCATAATCAGGCATCAAGCGAACAAAAAATAACGTCGCAATTGCTGAACAAGCAATGTTAGCAATATTATTGCCAATCAGAATAGCGGTAAGTAATGCATTGTAGTCTTGTTTTAGCTGTAACGTTTTTTCAGCTTTTTTATTGCCATTCTTCGCTTCTGTCTTCAATTTCACTTCACTAACGGAAGTAAAAGCTGTCTCGCTAGCTGCAAAAAAAGCCGACATGAGTACAAAGATAACAAACAAAATCAAGCTACTTATTTGACTAGAGTCCATTCTTGGACAACTCTCCCTCTGTTCATAATCTACCATTCATTATACCAGATTGCCTCTTCTAATCCTAATTTAAATCAATGTTTTTCTTAAATTAGAAACTATTCACTTATTATAATACAACAGCCAGCAATAATTGAACGGCATACATCCCAACATGTGCCATCATATGACATAAGATCGCTGATTCTAGTGTGAAACGCCAATAAAAATATCCTGTCATCATCCCAGCCACCCCATTTAATAAAAGGAGACGTACCCATACAAAAGGAGTCATCTCGAATAATTGGAGTGTCATCGGTAAGTGTCCTAAAGCAAAAACAATCGCTACGATACTAATAGCTAACCAATAATGCCATGACTTAAGGCGACTACTTGAGCGAGACAAGAAATATATAATAATCGTCATTAAACCAAAGCGCAACATAATTTCCTCAATCACGCCTCCATAGAACACACCTGCTAATAAGGACTGTACAGAAGGCATCATTTCTGTTAATTCCGGGATAAATGCACTAAAAAATAAATCAGCTAACCCGATTCCTATCCCTAGTTCCAGCCCAAGCAGCAGAACACTGCTAAGGCTATCTTTGAATAGCGCCCATGCATAGGCTGACCGCTCATAGATAACAGCATGCAAGCCTACTTTTTGAAAGAAGAATTGCCCCGCTAATAATGCAATAAGTGCTAGTACTAATGGCTGAATAAGTGATAATAACGCATACTGTACTGCTGAAAAACGCGAATACCCAGTTTGGTTAATTTGTTCTTCAATAATTATCACTAATGCTGGGAAGTATGCCAGTAAACTGCCAATAATCATTAAAGCATAGTAGCCAAATCCTTGCCATCTTTGTCGTTTAGTTAACGGCATACCGTATTGTAATTCATCTTGCTTCATTGATCTCACGACTCCTTTTGATCCAAATTTTAATCCCATTTAAACAATAAGTCCTAAAATAACCACAATTGCAATGACAATCACTGCTGCTGATAAGATAAGAGCATGCAAGAATGGCTTAGCTCCCACTGTTCGAATCGTATTCAGGTCTGTTTTCAATCCCACACCTGCTAACGCGGTAACCATTAAAAATTTTCGCAAGTTATTCAGAGGCGCGCCTAACTCTTCTGGAATCCATCCTACTGTATTAGCTAAGGCTAACCCTACGAATAAAACGATAAACCAAGGGAAAACTCGTCCCAGCGTCTGCTGCCAACTATCGCCTTCTCGAGACTGTAAAGCACCATAAGTCAACACAACGGGAATAATACCTAATGTACGAGTCAATTTAACCGTCGTAGCTATCGCTCCCGCTCCAGCTGAGAAAGCAAAACTCGCTGCAACCACACTTGATGTATCATTAATCGCGGTGCCTGACCAGAATCCCATAATTTGGTCAGAAAAGCCTAGCAGTTGTCCCACTAGTGGAAAGAGGATGATTAAGACCATATCGAATAAAAAAACAGTCGAAATAGCATAAGTTGTCTCTTCTTCTTCCGCTTCGATAACGGGCGATAAGGCACTAATTGCTGAACCCCCACAAATCGCCACACCTGCTGACAACAGTGCGGTCAGTTCACGCCCCGTACCGAACCACTTCCCTAATAATTTCCCAGCGATAAAAGCCGTCCCAATCGTAAAAGCCAGCAAAATGAGCGCTTGTACCCCTACTTCCGCAATCAAGGCCATATTCATCGAAGCTCCGAGCAAAATAATAAATACTTTTAATAAACGCTTGGCAGCGAACTGTACACCCGGTTTTACCTGCTCCGGTAATGTCCATAGATTCCCCACAAGCATACCAATAAAAAGAGCAACTACTGTAGCCCCAACAAAATCAACAGGCAATAAAGCGACGATTCCCATCGATAACCCTGCAATGACCATTGTTACAATTAATCCACTTACTACTGTCATCAAACCATCCTTAATCTTTTTTATCATTACTATTTTAACATAATAAATTAATCATATAATACTTTTTTTCAAGAGTCAATTTAGAAATCAATTAATCTATGGTATGATAAAGACAAGCATAATTTGAAAGGTTTTGGTTGCATGCAAAAAAAATCATTTTTTAAAACATTAGGTGCGGTACTTATTCTGATTCCAGTGGTGGTCGGAAGCTATCACGTCTTCAAATCATCACCAGAGTCCGTCTCATATGAAAGTGATGTCTATCAGACGGATTCAGCAAAGTTTATTTACGATTTAACATATGAGACAGAAGATGGCACGATTCAAAATGACCAAACAATCTTAGATCATATGTATGATATTATCGATGAAGCAGAATCTTTCTTATTGATGGATCTCTTTCTCTTCAATGACGACTATGATCGTACATCTCAGAAGTTTCCTTCCGTGTCACATGACTTAGCAGACCGCTTAATTCAAAAGAAGAAAAATAATCCGGAGATGGATATTTTATTAGTGACCGATCCAATCAATAGCTTCTATCGAACTTACACTCCAGATCATTTCAAAGCAATGGAAGAGGTCGGAATCAAAGTCGTTCAGACGGATTTGAAACCTTTGCGTGACTCGAATCCCCTCTACTCTAGTCTATACCGTTCTTACCTGCAATGGTTCACTCCTTCCACAGCTAGTTATATGAAAAATGTCTTGCGTCCACAAGGTCCTGATGTCAATATCGGCTCTTACATTGAAATGCTGAACTTCAAGGCCAACCACCGGAAGACCGTTATGAGTGAAAAAACGGCTTTAATCGCTTCATGGAATCCGCATGACGGAAGTGGTTATCATTCTAACATTGCCTTCACCGTTCAAGGGGATGTGCTGAATGATTTACATTACAGTGACAGTTCTGTTGCACGTTGGTCTGACGTTGAAGATCAATATATTCCCGATGCATCCGCAATTGAGTCTGAAACAACTTCGAATGGCACTTACCAAGTCCAACTTATTACCGAACAAAAAATTAAAGAACACTTACTGAGCACTATTCAATCTGCCCAATCTGGTGATCACTTAAAAGCCGGTTTATTCTATTTATCTGACCGCGACATTATTGCTGAGTTGAAACGAGCAAGCCAACGTGGAGTCAATATTCAACTTATCCTAGATATTAACCGCGATGCATTCGGAGCTAAAAAGATCGGTATTCCCAATAAACCTGTTGCTGCGAAATTAATTGATGAGGAAAATATTGATATTCGTTGGTACGAAACACACGGTGAACAATATCATGCGAAGTTTCTTGTTCATGAAGGGCAAGAAGACATGACCATTATCGGGGGATCCGCCAACTTCACACGACGTAATTTGGATGATTATAACTTAGAAACCGATTTAAAAGTTGTCGGTTCGCATGATTCAGATGTGATGCAAGAGGTGACTGCTTATTATGACCGTATTTGGCACAATAAAGATGGACAATATACAGTTGATTACGTCGTCCACGCAGAAGATAGTTGGTGGAAAAATATGATCTACTACATCCAAGAAACATTTGGAACTTCGACATTCTAATCTATTATAATTCATGAAAAAACAGCTGAGAATTCCAGAATACAGGTCTTCTAGCTGTTTTTTGTCTTATTTATTAGCCTCGTTTTTTCTCGCTATTTGCATACTTAAGAACTGTCTTATTCCCAATAGTAGCCCTGATTGTTAACAGATAGATAGCGTACAGATTAAAATAAATCGATAAAACGTTTTAAACACTTAATAACTACACAAATGTTTAGTATAATGTACGTAAAGAGTTAAGGAAGGGACTAAACATGATCATCAACACAGACCAAATCGAAAAATTAATTCAAGACAAATCAATCACTGGATATAGTATTCATAAAGCAACCGGCATCAGCCAGACTGCTATCTCACGACTTAGACAAAACCCTGAACGTATTGGCAACATCACATTAGATACTGCTAAACAACTACAAAAATTCATTGATAAAAATGACTAAAAAGTATCTAGATACTACACAAATATTCAGTATGGTATAGTTAAAGTTCAAGAAAATAAAACAATAATACCTATTCTTTTCATTTTTTATTCACCAAAAAAGCTTGTCTCTCAGTCGGGTCAACTGAGAAAGACAAGCTTTTTCATTAAAAGTATTTTCTACATTGTTTCAACTATATCATATACTTTGCGGACACATTCCTCGTGATCATGATCTCGGGCCGGACATTGGTAGCGTCCGAAGAAGATCAGCCAGTGATGTGCTTGACTCCATAAGTCTTCTGGCAGTTTTTCCATTAAGCAATTTTCAACTTGACGAATACTAGCATCTTCTGATGCAATATTGAACTTCTTACTAATTCGATTGACATGCGTATCGACTGCGATCGCTGGTTCAGCGAAAGCCACACTCATTACTACATTAGCTGTCTTACGTCCGACACCCGCTAATGATTGCAATTCCTTACGGGTCTGTGGAACTTCTCCTCCGAAGCGCTCAACAATATCGGTCGCACAACTTTTAATAAATTTTGCTTTATTCCGGTAAAGACCAATTGTTTTAATTTTTTCCATAATATCTTCTCGGTCAGCCTGCATTAAAGCTTCCGGTGTAGGGTATGCTTCGAATAAACCCGGTGTGACTTTATTCACCCCGACATCGGTTGTTTGTGCACTTAAGATAACCGCAATTAACAATTGAAACGGACTATCATGATTTAGTTCAGCCTTCGCTTCTGGGAATAACTGTCCCATCGCTCGAATGACTTTCGTTGCTTCTTCGCTGGTCAGTAAATTGTCTGTCATCTTATTCTCCCCTCTCGCCTGGTCTCACATCGCGTAACCAATCATGCAACGGTACATCTTTCATCGGTTTCTTTCGTTGCGCCTGACTTCGCTCCAACTGATCATTCTTTGTCTGACGAAACTTCTTCGATTCTTCCAGTACTTGTGCTTTCGTCGTAATATTTTTCTTCTCCCAGCTGAGCAAAATTCGGTCAATATATTTTAAACTGTACACTTGATTCAATACGGCTTCTTTTAAAGCCATCTGAATCAATTCTGGTGCATAATGATCATCATCTAGCCACATATTAAGGGTATCTAGCTCAATTGGTGATAGCGACCGACCGAATTCCTGTTCGAACAATGTATAAAGATCCTGCAATTTTAAAGTTTCTTCTTTTTCCGTTGCTTGCTTCTGTTGCTGTTGCAAGCAATGCCATAATTTTTCATATAAGACATCAAAGTTCAAACGATCCTCAGATTTCCCTGCACTATTCTGGATTGTATGAATTGTCAGCACTTGCTTATTAATTAAGGACTGTATCGCTTCAAATAATTCATCACGACTACAGTTCATCTGCTGGGCAATCGTCTGAAAATTAGGAAAACCTTCCTGTTGATTGGCTGCTTGTAGTTGCAATAAGACAACCAACTCTCGTTCATTCAAGCCAATCTGACGGTAATATTTTAATAAAACATTGGGAATGGTTAACTGTCCTTGGTGCAACCAATCTTGCATCATAGCCCAAGTCATATGCGATCAATCTCCTTTCAATATAAAAACTGCTGAAAGAACAGCAGTTTTTGATATTGTTCATGTATCATCTTCACTTTATGGGTAGATTCGGTTGAGCAAACGTGGGAATGGAATGGCTTCACGAATATGTTCCGTTCCAGCAAGCCAAGTAACCGTACGCTCTAAGCCTAAGCCAAATCCAGAGTGCGGAACAGATCCGTATCGACGTAAATCCAAGTACCATTCGTATTCTTCAGTTCCTAAGCCGAAGTTCTCAATGCCTTTCAATAATTTCTCATAATCATCTTCACGTTGCGATCCACCAATGATTTCTCCATATCCTTCTGGCGCAATCATATCTGCACATATAACCACATCTTCACGTTCAGGGTGCTGTTTCATATAGAAGGCTTTAATAGCTTTTGGATAATTGGTAATGAAGATTGGTGTTTCGTATTGTTCAGCTAAGAAAGTCTCTTCCGGTGAACCGAAGTCAACACCCCACTCGACATCGAAATCGTTATCTTGTAAGATTTCAATAGCTTCATCGTAGCTAATACGTGGATAAGGTAATTGGGTATATTTTTTCAACTGTTCTTTATCTCGGTCCAAGACATCAAGGGCATAGTCGCAGTTATCCAGCACCGATTGAACTAAGTGTGCTACGTAGCGTTCTTGAATATCTAACGACTCATCATGTTCAACAAACGCCATCTCTGGTTCAATCATCCAGAATTCAATCAAGTGACGGCGTGTTTTTGATTTCTCAGCACGGAAGGTTGGCCCAAATGTATAGATTTTTCCTAATGCCATCGCACCTGCTTCACCGTACAACTGACCGGTCTGCGCTAAGTACGCATCCTCATCGAAGTATTCGGTATGGAATAAATCAGTCGTATTTTCCCCTGCATTCCCTACTAGAATCGGTGAATCCATCTGTATGAATCCTTCGCGTTGATAAAATTCATGTGTTGCTCGGATAATTTCATTACGGATTAACATAATCGCATGTTGTTTAGACGAACGTAACCATAAGTGGCGGTGATCCATTAAGAAATCTGTCCCATGATCTTTTGGTGTAATCGGGTAATCATCGGATTGACCAACAACTTCGATAGCTTCGACTTGAATTTCATAGCCAAACTTAGAACGGGCATCTTCCGAAATTTCACCCGTTACCCAAATCGCTGTCTCTTGATTCAAGCTCGTCGCAAGATCGAATAACTCCTCTGAAACCTTACTTTTTACAATAACGGCTTGAAAAAAGGCTGAGCCATCACGCAAACTTAAGAACGCAATTTTCCCACTTGAGCGCTTATTGGCAACCCAAGCACCTATTTTAACTTTTTCACCTACATAATCTGCTGCATTAATAATTCGAATATTTTTCACTCGTAAGCTCCTTTACTGTTCATTATAATCCATCAATTGTTCTTAGCCAAGCACCGGTTTCCAATGAGGCGATATAATAGCCTAATGAACCATTACTTTTTTTGTAAGTGACTTCCCAGATAGGAATATTTTGTTCAATAATCCCCATTCGATAATTCAAAATTTGGGCTGGTGCAATATCTTCTATCATCTGTGCGGTGATTGCTTCTTGAGAGACGGTCTCTGCTTGATCTAATACCATAATAGCCCCGTCACTCTGTCTAATGAGCACAATGATAGACGCTTGATCGCCATTTTGACCGGTCACCGTCAGATAAGATCCTTCTGAGTCGGAGTACCAGTAGAAGTCCTCTTGCTCAACTAAATTAGCGTGTTTACGGGCAAAATTAGTCGCTTCTACCTTGGCATGGTAGTACGGGCTGGCTGCATTATTAAACATCAGAATCATAAAAATAATGATCGCTGTTAGCACAAAATTTATCCCAATTAATAGTTTTTTCACTGCACAACCTCCCTACCAATACATTACAATCGCGACTTGATTATACCAAAAAACAAGCCTAAAATAAATGGTTAACAATCATTCGCTGACAAAAACTCATTCACCCAGCTACTAATATCCGTCATGGGAATAGATTGATAATGCTTCCCATTCGGTAATGACTCTTGGAATAATTTGCTATAATTCGCTTCTTTAAAGCGGTCATCTAAAATGATAAAGACTCCTTTATCAGCCTCGGACCGAATCAACCGACCGAAAGCTTGCTTGGTCTTCACAATAGCTCGTGGCAAAATATCTTCCATAAAAATATTTTGACCTGCTTGCTTGAGACGCTCGTGCTCTTGTTGTACGAGTGGCATATCCGGTGAATCGAAGGGCAAGCGTGTTAAGATGATTACTTCTAACTGATCTCCCGGCAAATCAATCCCTTCAAAAAAACTATCTGCTCCTAATAATATCGCTTGATCAGATTGCTTGAATCGCTTGAGTACTTTAGCTTGCGATCCCGAAATATTTTGAGCTAATAGTCGATAGTGATCGGCTATATCTCTGCTCATCAATTGTTCATAGACCGACTGCAACAAGTCTAGTGAATGAAATAATATTAAGGTTTTTCGGTTTAACTGCTTAGTTACTGTACAAATACAATCACTGATATACCGTGCTAAGTATTTATGCGATAATTTCTTAATCGGCTTAATATCAGACGGTACGATTATCTGAGCTTGTGTCTGGAACTGGTACGGACTGGACAGCTCAACGTATGGCAATTCATCAAGGCCTAATTGTTGCTTAAAAAATTGAACAGAATGATTAACTGACAACGTACTACTTATATATAACACATGATTAACTACTTGAAGTCGTTGTAATGTTTCTTGTTGACGTTTACGACTGAACGTTTCGAGCTGTAGGGTTGGTTCAGGCGCATCACTATAAAAAGAAACCCAACTCATTTGGTGCTCTTTTATTTGTTGAAAAATCAACTCAAAAGTGTCACCCAAATGGCTTAATGCCCGCTTAGCTACCCGTAAGTCAGCTAGGATATAGTGGTCTATCATTTGTAATGGCGATTGGTTATGGGCTATTTGATCGATATGATCTAGATAATAATGAAGTGCCTGAATCAGCTTCAAGACCCGACGAGATTGAGAGAATAGTTGACTAGATAAATCCGCTCGATCAATTGCAACCTCTTGCCAGCCAAGATCAGATCCATCACTTGTAGGTAAGTAAACATGAAATTCGCTCATTAAATGATGCCATTCCTCTGTCAATAATGCTTTATACGACTGAATAGTCTCTAGCAAATAAGGGGGAATCAATTCATCGTCCACTAACTGGGCTAAGCCCTGCAGCACACTTCCCTCCGATGTCACATGCCCCAATTCCTTCATCAATCCATTAAAATCTTTCTTTGAAACTTGCGCAGTCGAAACCTGTCGCACCGCTGGCAACAAATGATGCGCCTCATCAAAGATGATACGTTCTGCTGATTGAAAAAGCGGAAAATCATCTAAATGTGTGAGCAAATAAGCATGGTTGACAATTATTAAATCGGCATAATGCGCTCGGTCCAACATGCGCTGATAGAAATCAACCGTATGATCAGCTGTCTGACTGACACGGATAGTTTCCCAGAAAGTATGCTGCTGGTGCTGGCTGATGCCCAATTCATCCAAGTCGCCAGTCTCTGTCTCCGTCAACCATACTAATACTTGCATACAAATAAAGGCTTCCACTTCACCTGGTTGGACTGAATGATCTAATTGATAGATAAAGCGATCTAATGATAAATAGTGGCGCTTGCCTTTAATCAATACGGCTTGAAGTGGCCGATCCATCTGTTCAGATAATAACGGAATTGCTTCTGTCAGTAATTGATGTTGCAGAACGGTCGTGTACGTACTAATAATAACGGGTTGTCCCTGTTCAGCCGCAATCACACTTGGGAATAAATAGCCGATTGACTTCCCTAAGCCTGATGGAGCTTCAATCGCTAACTGACTCTGGCCTTCCAACTGACTTAACTGTTCATAGACAAGATCCATTAACTGCCCCTGATGTGGCCGCAGTGTAAAGGACTGCTTGAAGTAAGCTTGTTTAGCTGCCGTGGTCTCTGGGTAAGTCTGCTCCCTCAACAACGAGCGACTTTGAAGTTGAGATTGTGGTTCTCTAATGGCCACACCATTGTAAAGCATCAAGCCTTCAGCTAGTGGGCCTGATCCTCCAACAAATTTCTCTTCACACTGAAATAATTGCACCGATTGATACGGTAAGCCGCTTCCTAACTGAGCTAACTGCTGTAACGTCACTACCGGCAACTGCCCGACTTTTTGTAATAACTGGCGCAACAAAAACACAGTTGCTCGCGCATCATATAATGCATCATGCGGTGTGTCGAGATCATACCCTAACCATTCCGTCAATTCTTGTAAATTATAATAGTTCGCATTGGGGAATAAAATCTGAGACAAGGCCACTGTATCCATTGCTGGAATCTCAAGTGACGGCAAGCCAACTCTTTGGAATTGCTCATTCAAAAACTCAAAATCAAATGCCACATTATGCGCCACAAAAATAGTCTCTTGCAGCAGTTCATGAATAATAGGTGCAATTTCTTCAAATAGCGGTGCATAATCCACATCTTGTTGTGTAATCCCCGTCAACTCCTGAATCCGAACAGGCACTTGTTTCAGTGGATTTACCAAGGTATTGAACTCTTCTAATACACGACCGTCCTGGAAAAGAATACAAGCAAATTGAATCATGCCTTCATCTGAATGCAAACTTCCCGATGTCGCTTCGATATCTACAATAGCATATATTGGTGACTCATTCATTCGCTCCCATTCCCTCCTATCAAATCGTTTTTCCTAAATACAATTAAATTAAATGTTCACTAACATAAGCTAGTAAAATCGTTTCATTATTATCGAGACGGCCATAGACAACTTCTTCTACTAACTGAGCTAACATATCGCCTAACCACGGACCGGGCTTCTGATCGGTTAGCTTCATAATATCTGCTCCAGAAATCGCCAGTTCTTGTTGCGATTTAATTTGTAAAGATTGATGCATAGCAGTCACCTCATCTGGACGCCCACTCCCATCAATTAACGTAAGTAAATATTCGACATCCCTTGCCAATTCAGCTCCTAGTTGATAAATATCAAAAGGATCCATCATTTCTGTTGCTTGTCGCTTTTGAATTCCAAATACGATTGCTTCAACAGCTGCAATGACTTGATTCGATGATTTCCACTGACGTAAGAATTGTCTAATATCCACACGATAATTTGTCGGCATTAAGAAATTCATATAATGCACTAATAAACTCCACGCTTGTTGTTCACTCTGAAGATCCCCTTCATGGTTGCTTAGATACATCAGTGCTAACTTGTTACGCGCTAGCTCCGGACAATATTCGAATAATTTTGTCTTCAGCATGCTCTTCAACCCTTTAGCACGTGCTTGAGAACACATCAACTTAACAAATTCAATATGAATCCGCTCCACTGCAATATGTTCCAATAATGAGGCATTCTCTTTGATCGCCAGCTCAGTTGACGCTTCAATGTCAAACCCTAACTGCGCTGAGAACCGAACAGCACGCATCATCCGCAAGGCATCTTCATTAAAACGTTCATCTGCTTCTCCAACCGCTCGAATAATCCCTTCTTCTAAATCAGCCCGGCCATCATAATAATCATAAATCGCACCCGTTTCGTCTACTGCCATTGCATTGATGGTAAAATCACGTCGCTGCAAATCTTCTCGCAAAGAACGAACGAATTCAACCGAGTCCGGTCGACGAAAATCTTGATAGGTGGATTCTGTTCGGAAAGTGGTAATTTCATAGGATTCTCCATCCACCATAACCATCACCGTACCGTGATCAATTCCCACATCTACCGTTCGTGGAAATATTTCTTTTATCTCTTCTGGCAGAGCACTCGTGGCAATATCAATATCATTAACTTCTAGTCCTAATAAGGCATCTCGCACACTCCCTCCGACAAAATAGGCTTCATAACCATGATCTGTCAACTGCTTCAATACAGGAAGAGCTTGTCTAAATAGAGGCGTAAACGTCAATTTATTCGGCACCATTAGATCTCCCTGTCCCTTCTTGTTCATCTACGCGTTCGAATCGATCATAATCGCGCACTTCAAATTTCATCATCACTTGTTTAAATGCTTCTTCTAAGTCAATCTCCAACGAATTAGCCATCGTAATTAGCACAAATAAGACATCACCTATTTCTTCACCAACAGCTTTTTGTTCTTCTGATGATTTTTTCTGTTTTTCACCATAATGATGATTTATTTCGCGGGCTAATTCACCGGTCTCTTCGCTCAAACGTGCCATCATCGCGAGCGGACTAAAATATCCCACTTTAAATTGACGAATATATTCATCAACACGCGCTTGCATATCTTTCATCTCTGTCATCTTCTCACCTTACTTCAATATTTCTTGCTTACGCTCAATTGCTGCGAGTTCTTCCGTCAACAAGTGGAAGTCCCCTTTATTCTTCCTCTCCAGACTCGCATCAATCTGCTCTAACAATTCTTGACGACGATGAGCTAATTGAAGCATCAACACTGCATGCTTAGCACTAGCAACCGTCTCTACCGCAATCCGATCATTCCACCGTGCATATGGATTATCCTCTAACACCTTTACATATAAAGGATTCAAGAACGCATCAGGAAAATTCAATTCAATATACAGCTTCTCCGTCCAATGCATCCGCATCTCATGAAAAGCTTTCTCAGGATCTTGAACAGCGAACCCTTCCTTATACAATCGAAAAGCGGGATCACTCATCCCTGTTGCCGTAATCATCATTCCTCGAGGCGTCTTATCAACCCACTGAACAAAGGATGTCTTATCTAACACTAACTCATGATCCATTAAATACTCAAGAATCCAAACTGATTCCCGACGCTTCAATTGATACGTCTTCAAAAACCACTTCAAAAACTGCTGCTTGTCTTCTAAATTAGTCGATCGGCTCATTTGCTATCGCCCTCTTTATATATCATCTAATCGGTGAAGTAACTGTGTCATCTCAGGATTATGTGGATGAATATCGAGATAGCGAACAACCACTTCTCGCAATCGTTCACGCTGACCATCCTCTTGTAAAAAGGCCGCATAATCAAGCAAAAATTCGTCCGTCTCTGCAAAGAAATCATAGGCTTGACTGAACGCTTCTCGTGCCTGCTCAAACTGTTCTAACTCATTGTAGGCATTCCCCAGTAGCCAATAAATTTGCGGATCCGTATCGAAGTTGCTCAGCGCCTCTTCTAAAATAGCTACCGCACCAACATAATCCTGGCGATACATTAAGAAGTTCGCATACTCTAAAATTGTAGTTTCACTATTGGGATTAATCTGATAGGCTTGTTGGAAGTAATCTCTTGCTTGAGTGAACTGTTCTTGTTTGATCGCTACTTTTGCGCCAACAAGATAGAGATAATGATTCGTCTGATCAAGCGTCAGTCCGCGCTCAATGACTTGTGCTGCTTCATCCAAGCGATGCTCTGCCAATAAAGCTTCTACCAAGTACGGATACACCGATGTATAACCGTGGTCTAACGAAAGGACCCGTCGAAAACTCTCAATTGCTCGAGTAAACTCTTCTTGCTGAAAGTAGGTCAAGCCCAAATTGAAGAGAGTATCAATATCTTCGTCATCTTGAGTAGCTTCATTCAAGTAAGGAGTGGCTTCTTCGAACGCTCCACTAGCACTGTAGGCTGAACCTAGACGTGCTTTAATTGAGACACCACCCATATCATGATATCCTTGCTCTAACAAGCGTGAATACCAGCGAGTTGCCTGAGTGTACTTCCCCATCGAATAGTACAACTCACCTAATGCTAGATGAATAATCGGTTCTTCTGGTATTATTTTCTTCGCCTCCAATAACTTGGATTCACTGACTTCAGGCAATCCTTGTGTTTGGTAATAATCAGCGGCTACCAATAGCGACTGAATATAGGCAGAGGATGTTGGTCCAATTTGATCCAGCAGCTCAATGGCTTGCAAATCTTGTCCTTCTTCGATCGCAATTTCTGCTAAATTTACTTTAATTTCATCATCTTCTGGATGGCGCAGCTGCAATTGATGCAACACCGTCTTCGTCTCTTGAAGAAACCCTAATTGGAACAAACTATCTGCCAATAGATAAACATCTTCATCAACATCATTCTCCACTGCTTGCTTGAGTAGTTCATTAATATTTTCAAGTTCACCCGATTGAATCTGATTAATCAATTTTTGTGAATACGACACGTAAATTCCTCCCTGAACACAGACGTCATTCCTATTATACTGTAAATCTCCGACCGCAATCAACCATGGCTGTCTTCGCTAAAAACTATGTACCAAGGCAGTTGGACTGCCTTGAATCTTAGACTAAACTTTTGAAATTTCAACCTCATCTATGAACGAATCAACCGATTGTGCACTTGAATCATCTGCTCCGTATGCACGAACATTAATTGTCTCGCTATCAATCTCATTATCTCCCACAATAATTTGGTAAGGAATTTTCATCGTTTGGGCATCACGAATTTTGTACCCCATTTTTTCATTACGGGTATCGATTTCAACTCGCATACCAGCTTGTTGTAATTGGTTCTTCACTTGTTCAGCATATTCCATATGAGCTTCTAAGCTAACAGGAATAATGCGCGCTTGAACCGGTGCTAGCCAGGTTGGGAAAGCCCCTTTATACTCTTCAATCAAGTAAGCAATGAAACGTTCCATCGTTGAGACGACACCACGGTGAATAACAACAGGTCGGTGAATATCTTGTCCATCTTCACCTACATATGTTAGATCAAATTTTTCTGGCAATAAGAAGTCCAGCTGAACAGTTGAGAGGGTTTCTTCCAGACCAATTGCTGTTTTGACTTGAACATCTAGCTTCGGACCATAGAAGGCTGCTTCTCCAATTGCTTCATAGTAATCGATTTCCATCTCATCAAGGGTCTCACGCAACATACCTTCAGCTTTTTTCCACATCTCATCATCATCGAAGTATTTCTCTTTATTTTCCGGATCACGCAAGCTGAGGCGGAAACGATAATCTGTAATGTTAAAATCTTTGTAAACTTCCAAGATCAAGTTAATGACGCGACGGAATTCTTCCTTAATTTGATCTGGACGAACGAAGACGTGCGCATCATTCAATGTCATCTCACGCACACGTTGCAATCCACTTAAGGCGCCAGATTTTTCGTAACGGTGCATCTGCCCTAACTCTGCAATACGGAGCGGCAAATCACGGTAACTACGCGTTTCTTTGCCAAAGATTTTCATATGGTGTGGACAGTTCATTGGACGCAAGACAAGCAATTCGCCATCACCCATATCCATTGGCGGGAACATATCATCTTGATAGTGATCCCAGTGACCAGACTGTTGGTACAACTTCGCATCCGCCATAATCGGTGTATAGACATGTTCATAACCTAAGCTAACTTCTTTATCTACAATATAACGCTCAATTACACGGCGAATCGTCGCTCCTTTGGGTAACCAAAACGGCAAGCCGCTTCCGATTTCTGGATCCACCATGAATAAGTCCAGTTCTTTTCCTAACTTACGGTGGTCACGTTCTTTGGCTTCCTCACGCAGACGTAAGAACTCATCCAAATCCGCTTGGTTGAAGAAAGCTGTCCCGTACACGCGTTGCATCATCTTATTATCCGAATTCCCACGCCAATATGCTCCAGCCAATGACAATAACTTAAAGACCTTAATATCGCTTGTTAATGGCAAGTGAATTCCTCGACAAAGATCAACAAAATCGCCTTGTTTGTAAATCGAAATCACTTCATCATCTGGCAAGTCTTGAATTAATTCAACTTTATATGGATCATTCTTGAATAATTCCAGCGCCTCTTCACGTGAAAGTTCATCGCGGACAATCGGTAAACTTTCACTCGTAATTTTTTTCATCTCTTTTTCGATTGCTTCTAGATCATCTTCTGAAATAGTCTCTTCAGTATCCGTATCATAGTAAAATCCAGTCTCAATTGCTGGACCTACTCCGAATTTCACCTCTGGGAACAAACGTTTAATTGCTTGGGCCATTAAGTGAGCAGTCGAGTGACGCAAAATGCCTAACGCATCCTCATGTTTTTCGGTTACAATCTCAAGTGTCCCATCTTCGTGCAACGGTCGCGTATAATCAACTAATTCACCGTTAAACTTCCCAGCAAGTCCTGCTTTTTCCAGTGACTTGGCAATGCTAGCTGCCACATCCTTGGTTGATGAACCAGCTGGGAATTCCTTCACCGATCCATCGGGCAATGTAATCTTAATCTCTGACATATTAACTCCTCCTATTTTTGACTTCCTATTTGATACTAAGTCCATTTACACTCTCTCGAATTTCCTGCATAAAAGTTGCGGTCTTCACCAAATAAAAAATGCCCATAAACATCTCGCCTGAGACATTTATGGGACGATTAACTAATCGCGGTTCCACCCAACTTTATATGAGTATCGTTCTCTCATACAACTTGATATCCTTAACGCGGATAAGACGTTAATCGCAAAGATTTCATGAGAAGTGGTAATCTGTTGGTATTTTAGGAAATTTCCAGCGTTCTTTCCCTCTCTGTCAAAACAACTCAACACATCATATCTTCTCAAAACTAACCCCATTATACCAAACATTAAACCGGATAGCAATTTGATTCATTCAATTATTGGATAATTCCCTTTTAAAAAAGCCTTGACCATTTCTGGCCAAAGCTTTTAAATTACGTCATAGTGGATTATACTTATCGACGGTTGATTAGACTGTTATCACAAGTAACCGATAAATACAGTCAACTACAACACAATATCTAATTCTATCTTAGCAAATCGTCCACTATTGTCAATATAATTACGTTATAACCTTATTTATGATTGACTAGTCTAGTTTTTCAGAACTATCCATAATTTCATCGATTAGACCGTACTCAAGAGCTTCTTCAGCTGTCATGAAGTTATCACGATCCGTATCTTTTTGAACACGCTCGAGTGGTTGTCCCGTTTTGTCCGCCAAGATCTTGTTCAGACGCTCTCTTGTACGTAAGATATTTTTCGCTGCAATTTCAATCTCAGTTGCTTGACCTTGCGCGCCGCCAAGAGGTTGGTGAATCATTAACTCAGCATTTGGTAGGGCGAATCGCTTCCCTTTTGCACCAGAACTAGACAAGATTGCTCCCATTGATGCAGACAAACCTAGCACAATAGTCTGGACATCCGCTTTAATGAAGTTCATCGTATCGTAAATCGCCAATCCTGCCGTCACACTACCACCTGGAGAGTTAATATACAGATAAATATCTTTTGTCGAATCTTGGGCATCTAAGAATAATAATTGTGACACAACTGAGTTTGCTGTATTATTATCAATCGCATCCCCAATCATAATAATACGATCTTTTAAAAGGCGTGAATAAATATCATACGCTCGCTCGCCACGAGGTGATTGTTCAATAACTGTTGGTACTAAATTCATAAATTAATTCCTCCTGTATAAATTGTATCAAACACTAGTTTATCTAAAAGGTCAACGAAAGTCAAACTTTTCGATTCGATCCTAGTTGAATTCTACAATTCTTCTGCTATTTTGTTAATTTTTCGCAAACGATGGTTCACACCACTTTTAGAGATGCCACCACCGGGGATTAAGTCACTTAATTCTTGTAAGGAAGCTTCGGGATAGGCTAGTCTTACTTCAGCAACAGCACGCAATTTATCTGGCAAACTGTCAAGCCCTTGTAATTGCTCAATTCGCTCAATGCTGTCAATTTGTTTACTGGCTGCTGAGATTGTTTTGTTTAAATTGGCGGTTTCACAATTCACCAGACGATTAACTGAATTCCGCATATCACGCACAATTCGCACATCTTCGAACTTAAACATACTATTCGTGGCCCCGATAATGGATAGGAAATCAGCAATTTTTTCGGCTTCTTTTACATAGGTAATATAGCCACCACTCTTGCGTTCGTGCGTTTTTGCATTCAAATCAAACGTCTGCATCATCTTACAAATATCATCATTATGCGCTTCATAGATCGAGTGAATCTCTAAGTGATAACGACTTGTGCCAGGACTATTCACAGATCCCCCTGCCAAAAAAGCGCCCCGCAAATAGGACTTCATCTTCTGTTTATTTTCCGTATACTCTGACGAAATTGAACCTAGATGAAGCATGCCATCAAGAATACCTAACTCATTCAAAATATACTTGGCATTCGAACGAACCCGACAAATATAAATATTATTTTTCTTCAACTTCATCTTCCGGCGCACAGACAACTCTGCATGCACATCGAATGTTTCCTTAATTAAGGAGTATATTCGCCGAGCAATCGCGGCATTTTCGGTCTGAACATTCAGTTGTAATTGCTTGTCAATAATGTTCATTGTGCCATTCATCCGAATAAGCGCTGCCAGCTCTGCTTTCGCATGCTCCGGATGGACTTCTAGCATCGTCAATTCCTTCTTCACATCACCTGCATAAGACATCTTATCACCCCTTTCCTACAATCTATTGTTTGCTGTATCATTTCAAGTATCCGTCCATCACCCGTCGTCTCCCTTGAACATCATTCGCTGTCTTGAATAATTCACGCGCCACTTTAGGTCCATCATGAAAAACTCCCTTTTCCGATAATGATAAGAAATTATCAGAAATCACGGTCGGCACTTGATTACTTAAGCCTTTGAAATCATGTTTCACTTGATAGAGATATTCACTATTTTCTTTGCTGACATGCTCGAATGGGACATGCCCATTATTAACCAGCGCTATATCGATAAAAGGTTGCCCAAGATGGCGGTGCAGCACATCCACATGCTCGGCATCCGTGAAGTCTTCGGTCTCCCCTAATTGTGTCATAATATTACAAATATAGACCACTTTAGCTGATGTTTCGAGCAACGCTTTCCCCAAATCAGGAATCATTAAATTCGGCAAAATACTAGTAAATAACGAACCGGGGCCTAATACTACCATATCGGCATTCATAATAGCTGAAATAACTTTTCGTCCCGGTTCGACTGGCCCATGATTATCAGCTCGTGAGACGGCAACATAATCAATCATTTTTCCAGCTTGAGCAATCTTAGACTCTCCGGACCCTGTCGTACCGTCCTTATAACGGGCATGGAGAACTAATGGCACTTCTGCTGAAGGATAGACTGATCCATCCACATGCATCATTTTTGCTAATAATTGAATGGCTTCGTAAATATTGCCTTTTAATTCCGTGGTTGCTTGAATAATAAAGTTTCCGATCGCGTGACCATCAAAACTTTTATCCTTAGACTTGAAGCGATATTGAAAAATTGCCCGTTGCAACTCAGGTATATCACTCAGAGCAGTTAACACATTCCGCAAGTCACCTGGCGGTACAGAATTAAAAGCTTCACGCAATTTCCCACTGCTTCCCCCATCATCAGCAACTGTCACAATACCCGTAAGTTGGGCATTTAATTCTTTTAAACTTTTTAAGATAACAGGCAAGCCTGTACCACCACCAATGACGACAATATTGGGGCGTCTACTTGTTGGTTTATTCCCTTGTCTCATGATCGTACAACTGACTCCTTCGTCTTGTCCTTATCGCGGTGAGATATATTCACATTATAGCCGTCCGAGCGCAACTGTTGGGCGACTCGCTCGACTAACGCTACAGAACGGTGATGTCCGCCTGTACAACCAATCGCGATATTGACATTTGATTTTCCTTCACGCTTATAGCCAGGCAAATTCACAGCTAACAAAGCCATGAATCGATTAAAGAATTCTTCCGTCTCAGCTTGTTGCATGACATAATCATATACCTCTTGATCTACCCCGGTCTTCTCACGCAATTCAGGAATATAATATGGATTAGGCAAGAAGCGAACATCCATGGCAATATCCGCATCAATCGGCAAGCCATGCTTGAAGCCAAAAGAGACTAATTCAATACGGAATAAATCTCCTGTCTCACTATCACTAAAGGCTTTCAACAACTTCTCCCGTAATTGTCGCGGTGTTAGATCTGTTGTGTCGATAACAAGTTGAGCTTTTCGTTTAATATTGGCTAATAATTCTTTTTCTTGTTGGATGCCCTCAATCACACGACCATCTTGTGCCAACGGATGAGAACGGCGAGATTCTTTATAACGCGAAACCAATTCTTCTTTCTTAGCATCTAAGAATAAGACTTTTTTTACAATGTAAGGCGTCTCTTCAACTTGACTCACCGCCCCTTCGACTTGCTTAAAGAAGTCCTTCATTCTCAGATCCATCACTAACGCGACTTTCGAGAAGCGACCAGACTGCTGTGTCAGTTCCCAAAAGGTAGGTAACAATTCAGGAGGCATATTATCAATACAATAATACCCCATATCTTCAAAACTTTGAATAGCTACTGTCTTGCCGGCTCCACTCATCCCTGTAATAATAACAACTTCAACTTGTTCATTCACCGCATTCACCTTCTTTTAAAAATCATGTTCATCTTATTTAACGAGTTGCTCGATATCTTGTTCGATAGCTTCTATTTTTTCTTGGACACCTTTTTTAGCACCGTCAACCGCACCAATATAAAATTTAATCTTTGGTTCAGTACCGGACGGACGAGCTGCAATCCAGCTACGATCACTTAAAATATATTTTAAGACATTCGAATGAGGTAAGTCAATCTCACCCGTTTCACCTTTTGCTGTGGTCCATTGACCGGTTAAATAGTCTTCTGTTTTAACGACTTGTACGCCGCCAAAGCTACTTGGTGATTGTTCTCGTAGATTAGCCAGTAATTCTTTTATCTTCTTCTCACCACTCGCGCCTTCCATCGTTATGGAAATGGTCTTCTCTGCATAATGACCATGATCATTGTATAAATCAAATAATGCATCTACTAAAGATCTATTTTGAAGCTTATGATATGCAGCGACTTCGGCGATGAGTACGAGTGCTTGAATAGCATCCTTGTCACGGACAAAACTTTGAGCGAGATAGCCATAACTCTCTTCAAAACCAAACATAAACGTATGCTCACCCGATGTCTTGTATTGCTCAATTTTCTCGGCAATGAATTTAAATCCAGTTAGAACATTCTCTGTCGTTACACTATAACGCTCAGCAATGACGGCTGGGAATTCGGATGATACGATTGATTTCACAATCGCCGCATTTTGTGGTAATTTTTCTTGTTTCAAGTTTTGTTTTAAAATATAGTCAACTAATAAAGCTGCAATCTGATTTCCTGTCAGTACTTCATAGTGTGTATCTGAGGTTTTCACTGCTACACCCAGACGATCAGCATCCGGATCCGTTGCGATTAAAATATCCGCTTCATGCTCTCGCCCTACTTTAATCGCTTCATTGAAGGCTTCTTCTGTCTCCGGATTCGGTGACGCAACAGTTGAAAAGTCAGGATCCGGCTCTTTTTGTGAATCAACGGATATAATTTGGCGGAAACCAGCATTATAGAGTGCCTTCGTTCCAATATATTGGCCAGTTCCGTGGAGTGGCGTGTAGACAATGCGCAAGTCACGCGCTCCTTCTTCAACCATATCTGCATCAATCGTAACTGCTCGCATCATATCTAAGTAGGCCCGGTCTATTTTTTCGCCAATAATGGTCAGTAAGCCCTTTGATTGTAAGTCTTCTTGATCAGCGACTTCGATATTAAGTGGCTCATCAACTTGTTGCACATACTGAATGAGACGATCCGATTCTGCTGGTAACAATTGACCACCATCTTCACCATAGACCTTGTAACCATTATATTCAGGTGGATTGTGACTAGCTGTTACCATAATCCCTGCGGCAGCTTCTAAGTGTCTAACGGCAAAGGAAAGTTCCGGCGTCGGGCGCAGAGATTCGAAAACATATGATTTTATTCCCTGCTGACCTAATGTCTTCGCTGCTTCAAAAGCAAATTCTCGCGAAAAATGTCGCGAGTCATAGGAAATAACTACTCCACGATCTTTTGCGGTCTGTCCTTTCGCATCAATGTAGGTTGCTAGCCCTTTTGTGGCTTGGCGAATCGTATAAATATTCATGCGATTGGTTCCTGCTCCAATTACACCACGCATCCCGGCTGTTCCGAACTCCAATGACTTGTAGAAAGCATCTTGCAACTGCTCTTCATTTTTTTCTAATATTTGCAATTCATCGTGCACGAACGGATCTAAATTCTCATGTTGCTTCCACTGACGGTAAGTTTCTTTCCAACTCATCTGATTTCCTCCTAAGAATTTATCTGGTTTATTATATTATACACGTATTGCATCTTCCTTAAAAGCGCTATCACTTACTCAGCTGTAATTAACTGTTTTCTTTCAATGCTTCCACATAATGGAATACTTCATTCCCGGCAATCGCACCATCACCGACCGCGGTTGCTACTTGTCGCAGCACAGTTGCACGCACATCACCGATCGCGAAGATTCCTGGAATCGCTGTTTGCATCTTCTCATCTGTCACAATCCAGCCGTCTTCATCTGTGATCGGCAAATCTCCACAAACTTCTGAGTTTGGAATTAAACCAATATAAATAAAGACGCCATCGAACGGTAATTCTTCTGTTTCATTTGTGTTCACATTGCGTGTGAGAAGTGATTCAACCTTATACTCTCCACGAATTTCGTCCACCACAGTATCCCAGATGAAGTCAATTTTTTCATTCTTAAAGGCTCGATTTTGCAAAATCTTCTGGGCCCGTAATTGATCACGGCGATGAATAATCGTTACTTTTTTTGCAAATTGGGTTAAATAGGTTCCTTCTTCAACCGCAGAATCGCCACCACCAATGACAGCAATATGTTTATCACGGAAGAAGGCCCCGTCACATACGGCACAATACGATACACCACTTCCGTTTAATTGTTGTTCACCAGGGATACCTAATTTCTTATGCTCAGCTCCAGTGGCTATGATAATAGCACGCGCGAAGTAAGATTTATCGGCTGTTTTTACTTCTTTGTACTCTGGGCCATCGATAATTTCTTTAATATCACCATACGTGTACTCAGCACCAAATTGTTGAGATCCTTCAAACATGTTAGTCGCTAAGTCCGGTCCCATAATCGAATCAAAGCCCGAATAATTCTCAATCTCAGCTGTATTGATCATCTGGCCTCCTGGTGCGCCCCGTTCAAGCATAATCGTTGATAGGTTGGCGCGTGAAGCATATAGTGCTGCGGTCATTCCACCTGGGCCAGCACCAATGACAAGTACATCATAAATCTTATCTGGTTGGGTCATTATTTTCTCCTTTTATAATTGTTGATTAATCATCTCTACCATTCGTTCCGCTTCTTCTTGATATTGACTATCTAAGAAGCTATTCTGATCTAGAATATACTGGAACTCCTCCAAGTACGTTAGTGCTTCTTCGAATCGGTTCAGATACGACAAGTTAACTGCTTGGAAGTAATACAAATCAGGATAAGTAGACTTCTGCTCTCGGATCAATTCCTCAATCAATTCAATTGACTCCTCGAAGCGCCCGGCATGTTGGTACATCAAGGCGAGTTGGATTTGGCCATAATAATAGTCTTGATTATTCCACGCTAAGCTTATTCCTCGCTTAAGATACGTAATCCCTTTATCCATTTGTTGACGATCAAAAGCTTTGAGTGCACGCTGATAATACAGTTGGGCACTCGGATTCATTTCTATAATATTATTCAATTGTTTACTCATTAATTATCCCTCATTTACATTCAGCTGACGCAACGATGCTCTAATGAACCAACTATTCTGATTTCCCTTCTCGGTTCATTAGACGCTCGATAGCTACTTGAGGATCAGCTTCTTCATAGAGCACCCGATACAGTGCACGTGCAATCGGTAAATCAACGTCATATTTGTCGGCTAGTTGATTCGCTCCAATTGTCGTATAGAATCCCTCAACCACCATACCTACTTCTGCCAGCATTGCCTCAACTGTATAGCCTTGGCCAATTAATTGCCCAGCCTTGAAATTTCGTGAGTGAGTACTCATACAGGTCACCACTAAATCACCAACACCACTTAATCCAGAAAAGGTCAGTGGATCGGCACCCATCTTCACCCCTAAGCGGGTAATTTCGGCCAGTCCACGGGTAATTAAGGCGGCACGTGCGTTATCACCATAACCTAATCCCGTAATTACACCCGATCCGATAGCAATAATATTTTTTAAAGCTGCACCAATCTCAACCCCGATCATATCCGTGTTTGTATAGACTCGGAAATATTCATTCATAAATAAGGATTGAACCTTTTGAGCCACTTCTATATCATGAGCCGCTGCTGTAATCGACGTAATGTCACGTCGCATCACTTCTTCCGCATGACTTGGCCCTGACAAGGCAACGACAGCTGATAACTGATCAGCTAATACCTCGGTCAATACTTCTGAGATTCGTAAATCACTATCTCGTTCGATACCCTTTGCTGCATGAATAACAAATTTTGGCGTGGTCATGAATGATTTTATTTGCTCAGCTACCGGTCGAATCGCATTCGTTGGCAAGACAAATAATAATGTCTCTGAAAAATGAACTGCTTGTTCCAAGTGACTGGTTGCTTTTAGTTGAGCCGGCAACGTAATACCCGGCAAATATTTTTCATTCGTTAGATGATTGTTAATTTCGTCGGCTTGCTGATCAGAACGACACCAGATTAACACATCATGCCCATTCTCGACTAAGACAGAAGCTAAGGCCGTCCCCCAAGATCCAGCACCAATAACGGTAATCTGCTCTCTCATGTTATCGCCCTTTCTTTTGTTGTTCAGCTTTTGCTTGAGCCAGCTCGATATCTGGCTGCACCCCTTCACTATAGTATGGAACGGGCGGATAGAGATACTTACGACGGTACCAGATTAATAGAGCACCCGCAATCACTAGGACTAATGACAAAACTTGACTCACGCGTAATGGGCCAATATAGAGACTATCTGTACGCATCCCTTCAATAAAGAATCGTCCAATCCCATACCAAATTAAGTATAGACTGGCTGTTTCCCCACGACGAAGAAACGCTGGACGTCGACGCAGGAAATATAACACAATAAATCCTGAAAATGTTACTAACGATTCATATAAAAAAGTAGGATGATAATATGTTCCACCAATATTCATTCCTTCAATAATAAACTTCGGTAAGTGCAACCCTTCCAAGAAGGCACGCGACACTTCGCCACCATGCGCTTCTTGATTCACGAAGTTACCCCAACGTCCAATCGCTTGTGCTAACAAGACATATGGAGCAATAATATCAAGGACTAACCACGGATCGGTCTCATTTTTCTTACTATACCATAGCAATACCAAGCCACCCGCAATCAATCCACCGTATATCGCAATACCACCTTCCCAAATATAGAAGATACGTATCGGATCTTGTGCATACGCACTAAATTCAAATAACACATAATAAATACGTGCTCCTAGAATAGACAGTGGCAACATCCAAAACGACAAATCGACAATAAAATCATCATCTAAACCGAGCTGACTTGCTTCACGGCTACTCAACAAGACTGCAATTAACATCGCACTGGCAATGATAATGCCGTACCAAGCAACTGTAATGGGGCCTAGTTCAAATGCAACCGGATCTATCGGCGTTAAGGTCAATAAATTCATCTATTATTTCTCCTTCGAATCAGTCAGTGTATTTTGTTGAATTAAGCGGGCTAAGTTGTCTTCGAATGTTTGGGTCGAATCGTGTCCCATATCTTTTGCGCGGCGGTTCATCGCAGCTAACTCAATAATAATCGCCAAGTTGCGTCCAACACGTACAGGAATCGAAATCTTCGGCAAATCAACATTGAAGATTTTGAATGATTCCGTATTGTTCCCTAAGCGATCATATTCGCGATTCTTATCCCAATGTTCTAAGTTGATAACCAAATTCACTGTCTTAGACGCTCTTACAGCACCTACACCGAATAAGTTCACCACATCAATAACACCCAGTCCACGAATCTCAATCAGATTACGCAAAATTTCCGGTGGCTCCCCAATAATTCGGCTATCATCCAGTACGAACAAATCTACACGATCGTCTGCAACTAGACGGTGGCCACGCTTCACTAGTTCTAAGGCCGTCTCTGATTTTCCAATACCAGAATCACCAATAATTAAGACACCCATACCATAGATATCAATCAAGACACCGTGTTGCGAGCAACGATCAGCTAAGTTACTCTCTAAGAAGTTGGTCAAATTAGAGACCAGCCGCGTTGTTGCTTTGTTCGCCACTAGCACGGGGATCCCTCTATGGGTGGCTGCTTCAATTAACTCTTCTGGAGGTGTCAAGTTTCTCGTAATAATGAAGCACGGTGTTTCTTCCGTACACATTTTTTTCATAATAATCTTACGCTCATCTGACGTCATCCGCTCAGCAAACGATATCTCAGTTCGCCCAAAAATCTGGACACGATCAGCCGGATAAAAATTAAAATAACCCGTCATCTCGATTGATGGCCGGGACACATCAGCTACAGAAATACGACGATCCATAAAATCATCGCCTGCAACAACCTTCAAGCCCGACACACCATCGACTAGTTCTCTAATTGTTACTGTCATGATACATTCTCCTTCTCATATTACTCTATTTCATTGTATCATAAGCGATGATTGATTGGAATTAATGCGAGTTTTATCTACTAATATTCACCAACAAAAAAAGACGTACGAGACGCCTTTTTCCTAAAATCGTCGATATTGAATATCCGTTTGTGCTACAAATAGCGAATTCACCAGTGAAATAATAATGGCAAGGAAAGTCGCCCAGCCCAGTGAACTAATATAAAATCCACTAACAAAGTAACTCGTCATGTATAGGACAGCTCCATTCACAATGAAATAAAAAAGCCCCAAAGTTAAAATCGTCAACGGCAATGATAATATCACTAAAATCGGCTTAATAATCGCATTCAAGATCCCAAAGACTAACGCTGCCATCAAGGCTGTCTGCCACGTATCAATTACTAACCCTGAGAAAAATCCAGCTAATGCTAAAAACATCACCGTATTTAATAAAGTCGTCTGCAACCATTTCATCCAAACATCACTCCATTCAACTAAAATTTATAAGTTCATTCAGCTACTAATTTATCTAATTATATCGATTTATTCCGACAAACACAACTATTGTTCAAAAGTCCTTAAAAATTGCTCCATTCATCTTCGTCCATCTCATCAACATCGATTGGTTGTTTTGGTGTTTGATTATAGTGAGAATGATCTAAGGGTTGATCAGAGTAGTCTACCGGTTTTTCTGGCATAACAAAAGCTAATACAATATAAACTAGAATGAACAGACCGCTAAGTGTATCCAGCATGACTACCGCAATAATGAAGAGTACTCGGCACAAGACCGGATCAACCTTGAAATATTCACTTAATCCACCCAAGACCCCGAACAAAATCGAATTATTTTTCGACTTATATAACTTTTGGCTAGACATTTCCCCCACTCCCTCTTAAATCAATCTGCTTCAGGCATGATAAAGTAGAGCAATACATATAATAATAGAGGTGATCCAGCTCCGAATGCTACGACCAAAATAAAAAGTAAACGCGACATATCACGATCCCATCCGAAGTACTCAGCAAGTCCTCCAATAATACCACATAACCATTTATCTCTAGATTTTGTTAATTTTTTCATTGGTTGTCTCCTTCATATTTGATCCATTAAGATACAAAAGCGCGCTCACTTGCTGCTAGTTGAATGTAGTGTCAGCGCGCTTGCTTGTTATTTATAGGCTCGTTATATCACTTAAAAATCTGCAAATTCATCATCATCAACACGCGCTTGACGAGGTGCTGAGCGCTTATTACCGAACTGTTTTGATTTTTGACGTGATCGGTATCGTCTAGCGTGGTGATTGTCTGATTTTGGCATCAGAATAGCTAAGATAATGTAGACAGGGATGGCTGAGCCACCACTGAAGACCGTTGCTATAACCCAAGCTAAACGCACGGCACTCGGATCAATCCCAAAATATTCAGCTAATCCACCGGCAACACCAGCTATTTTTTTATTGTGTGATTTTGTTAATTTACGCTTCATCAGAATTCCCTACTTTCTCGTCTGTATCTTTGAAGTAAATGCTCCCGCTCGTCGTCTTCGCTTGAACAGTCATTGGATTGCCATATTTTAAGCGTTTAAAGGAACGGAAATTTTTCTTCCCATTTGGATCTTCTTCCACATCATTCAGGCGACTTTTCACCTTCCCGAAAGCTGCTTTCCCTTCCACATCAATATCACTTGTGCTTGGCAGAGCGACTTTAACATCCCCGTTGACTGTGGTTGCTTCTAATTGCGTAGCTTCCGGATTGAAGAGCGTCATGCGAATATCACCATTTGTCGTTGTTAGAGCAGAGCTAATGACATCTCCTCTAATTTGAATATTCCCGTTGACTGTATTAATAATTAAATCTTGAATATCCACATCTTTTTGATAAATATCTCCTTGGGTTCCTTTTATTTCAATCATGGTCGCTTTAATTTTATTTAACTTGAAGTCGCCATTGGTTGATTTCATATACAGATCTTTCAGATCAATATGGCTCAAGGAAATATTACCGTTCAATACATTAACCGTTAGATAATCGTATGTCTGCTTCGGTAAGGCAACAATAATGTCTGCTTTTATTCGTTTGTTGGGAATGTGGAAGGTTAATTTATCCTCATCCACAGCATACTGATGGCGCACAGCGAAGGCTTCTTCTACAGTTGCCTCATCATACTTGCCATAGATGGTAATATTAGCTGAGATGCGCATCTGTTCGTCTGTCGTAGATTCGAACGAAATATTCCCATTGGCGTTCTTAAAGTCTAAGATAGTTGGGTTCTCAGCAATAATCCATTCTTTATCGAATGAATCAGAGGCTAATGTTGGCACTTTAATCACTTGCTCTGACCATTCGAAGTTATCGAACAAGCCACGCGCCGATTCAATAGTGGTCTTAATTAGCTCACCTAAATCTTTACTGGCACTTCCTACCGTTTGACCCGCTTTTTTGAGTGCTTTTTCTGTATCTTCTTTCCACTCATCAGGAGAGAAATCGAATTGTGAGGTGACTTCTTTTGCTTTTGTGGACCATTTGCGCATTTTTAAGCTATTGAGTTCGTCAGAAAGTTCTCTTTTTTCTTCATCTAATTCTGCCAACTCCTGATCGATATCTTGCAAGTCCTCTTCAAGGTCAATCATTTGTTCAGTAGCTTCATAAGCGTCTTCCTTAAGATCAACTAACTGCTCTTCACGTGCTTGAATTTTTTCTTTCAAGCTCGCTACTTCATCGTGGTTATCAACTTCATCGATTGCCTGGACCAGTGTTAGTTCTTCACGCAAATCCGCTAATCGGTCTTGTTGTTTTTCTATAGCTTGTGTGTATTCTGATTCAGCACGTGCTTTTAACTGATCTAACTCTGCTTTTACCGCTTGACGCTTCTGTTTTTGTTGGGTAATCGAAGCATTTAAGCGATCGAGTTCTGCTGAATACTGCGTCATCTCATTCGCTAATTCTTCCAGTTCTTGCTGATAATCTACAGTCTCATCATAACTATCCCATTCAGTTTCAGTCGTTACTTCTTTATCGAACTCTTTAGCTTCCATTCGTTTATTTTCTTGTTTCGCTAAGTTTTCTAGCAGTTCTAATCCTTCATCTGTCGATAAGACGCCTTGTCTAACTAAGTCTAAGATTCGTTCTCTTTCATTCATCATAGTTCCTCCTAAATTTTCAAAACATATCAATCATCACGTGTTACCCTTATTATGTCAGAAATAACAAGAGAGAACATCGGACTTGCGACTGATATTCGTATTTTTAAAAGAGGGTTCCTATGAAGCAAGTAACTTTTTGAGTAGGTTAGACTAAGATGACGGGGTTAAGAGTGGTTTAAGATATTGTCCGGTATAACTTTCGGGAATCTTAGCAATCTCTTCTGGCGTACCTGCACCAATAATCGTTCCACCGCCAACACCACCTTCTGGCCCTAAGTCAACTACATAATCCGCCACTTTTATGACGTCAAGATTATGTTCAATCACTACGACTGTATTGCCGACATCGACTAAGCGCTGCAGAACTTCCAATAATTTGGCAATATCATGCGTATGCAGCCCCGTTGTTGGTTCATCTAAGATATAGAAGTTGTGCCCGTTTTGTCGTTTTTGCAACTCACTGGCTAACTTCATCCGTTGTGCTTCACCCCCAGATAGAGTTGTAGCAGACTGACCGAGTGTAATGTAACCTAAGCCGACATCAATAATTGTGTCTAGTTTTCGTTTTAATTTAGGGATATTTTCAAAGAAGTCTGCTGCATCACGGGCATTCATATCCAGCACCTCAGCAATATTTTTACCCTTGTATTCTACCTCTAATGTCTCAGAGTTATATCGCTTCCCTTTACAGACTTCACATGGCACATACACATCCGGCAAGAAGTGCATTTCAATCTGAAGCGTCCCGTCCCCTTTACAGGCTTCACAACGGCCACCCTTCACATTAAAGCTAAACCGACCTTTTTTATAACCGCGTTTCTTCGCTTCATTCGTCTGGGCGAAGAGTTCCCGCACATCATCGAACACCTTCGTATACGTTGCTGGATTACTTCGCGGTGTACGACCAATTGGACTCTGATCGATATCAATAATCTTGTCTAATCCTTCATAACCAGTGACTGATCGATATTTTCCAGGCTTATCTTTGCTACGTCCGACTTCACGAGCAAGCACTTTTTTCATGACTAAGTTCACTAAGGACGATTTGCCTGATCCTGATACACCTGTCACCACATTCAAGCGACCCAGTGGAATATCCACATCGACCTCTTTTAAATTATTTTCGGCAGCACCTCGAATCGCAATGGCGCCTTGATCTTCTACTCGACGTTCTTCTGGCACATGAATGCGACGTTGGCCTGATAAGTAGTCTCCAGTAATTGAATTCTTGCTCTGACTGACTTCCTCAGGGGTTCCCGCAGCAACTACGCATCCCCCTTCACTTCCAGCACCAGGGCCCATATCGATTAAATAATCTGCTGCTCGCATCGTATCTTCATCATGTTCCACAACAATCAACGTATTGCCTAAATTTCGCATCTGGCGCAGTGAATCAATCAAACGATCATTATCCCGTTGATGCAAACCAATGGACGGTTCATCTAAAATATAGAGAATTCCACTCAAGTTAGAGCCGATCTGTGTCGCTAAACGAATCCGCTGTGCTTCCCCACCAGAGAGTGTCCCGGCTTTTCGCGACAAGGTTAAATATTCTAAGCCCACATTCTTCAAGAAGGTCAACCGGTCACTAATTTCTTTCCGAATCGGCTTGGCAATCGCCATATCTTTATCCGATAAATCCATCTCTCCGAAGAAATCTTTCGCCTTATCAATTGATAATTCATTCACGTCTCCAATATCTTTTCCTAACACTTTGACAGAAAGTGCTTGTTCATTCAGACGCTTCCCGTGACAATTTGGACATGTCAATTCAGTCATATATTCCTTCATCGTCCGACGCGTAAAATCGGAACTTGTTTCATAATAACGACGCGACACATTCTCCATGACCCCCTCGAACGGCATCACTGAATCCCGCACATTACCATAATTATTCGTATACGAAAACTTAAACTCGCGCTCACCCGAGCCATGCAAGACCAGTTCCTGATCTTCTTTCGGCAAGTCTTTGAACGGTACCGTCATATCAATATCAAACTGATCACAAGCTTGCTTTAACATCTCAGGATAATAATCAGAACTAATCGGTTGCCATGGTGCCATTGCGCCCTCTTCTAAGGTCAAGGACTCATCTGGAACAACTAAACTATAATCGACCTCGAGTTTTGTCCCGATTCCCTCACATTCAGGACACGATCCAAACGGGGCATTGAATGAGAATAATCGTGGCTCCAACTCAGGGACTGTAAAATCACAATATGGACAAGCATGATGTTCACTGAATTGTAACGTCTCCCCATCAATGACATCAATCGTAGCATAACCATCTGAACGATTAAGAGCCGTCTCCAATGAATCAAATAAGCGGGACCGAATACCGTCTTTTACCACAATCCGATCCACGACCACATCAATATCATGTTGCTTATTCTTATCTAGCTCAGGAACTTCCGTAATATCAACGATCTCACCATTCACACGTACACGCACATATCCATCTGCCTTAATCTTATCCAGTAGACGCTTATGTTGACCGCGCTTAGCTTTCACAACAGGCGACAAAATTTGCAATCTAGTTCGTTCAGGCAACTCCAAAATTGTATCAACCATTTGTTCGACTGACTGGCTCGTAATCTCATGCCCATCATTCGGACAGATGGGCACACCAATCCGTGCATACAATAATCGTAAGTAATCATTAATCTCTGTCACCGTTCCGACCGTTGACCGTGGATTATTATTCGTTGTCTTCTGATTAATCGAAATCGCCGGTGACAAGCCATCAATACTATCAACATCCGGCTTATCCATCTGTCCAAGAAATTGTCGTGCATAGGCCGACAACGACTCCACATAACGGCGCTGGCCTTCTGCATACAACGTGTCAAACGCCAGTGAACTCTTTCCTGAACCAGATAACCCCGTCACAACAACAAATTTATCGCGCGGAATCACCACATCAATATCTTTCAAATTATGTGATCGCGCTCCGCGAATAATAATCTCATCTTTTCCCACAGTGTATCCCCCTCATTATGTATCACACATTTAGTATCGAATTTCATTATAACACACACACCTGTTAAATAAAGATTCTAGCCTATCGTTACTTCAATTAATGGTTACTCACTACTATCTTAGTACAAAAATAACATCTCGTTATGATTTTATTACACTGCGGTCCTTTCTATATGCTATAATAATTTAGAGGTGATTATATGAATTTGTACGATATTAAAGTAAAACCAATTGATCAACCAGCCATAACATTAAATAATTATAAAAACCAAACTATCCTCATTGTGAACACCGCCTCTAACTGTGGGCTAAAAAACCAACTAGAGGAGCTTGAGACACTCTATCAAGACTATAAAGACTGCGGTTTCACTGTACTTGGCTTCCCTTGCAATCAATTCTTAGGACAAGAACCGCTCGACGGCATGGAAATCCAAAACTTCTGTGCCACAAATTTTAATGTAACCTTTCCCTTATTCGAAAAAGTGAAGGTCAATGGCAAGCACACCCACCCACTCTTCGCGACTCTGAAGGAACGAACAGGACTAAAGCTCATTAAGTGGAATTACAATAAGTTTCTCATCAGCCCGAATGCTGATGTAGTGAAACAATTCAGCCCTATTACGTCGCCGCTCGACCTACGTGAAGAAATCAAAGCGTTACTCCCCGCTGATTAACATGATATAACTCTTAATGAAAAATACGACTATCTCACCACTATAATAAAGCACTTAGATGCCCTGTTGATACTACAATCAACTAGAATCTAAGTGCTTTTAAGCTATTTATGTGACGCCTTATCTTGCAATATTTATTTATAATTGAGTGGTCAATTCAATCATTCGATCAACTGATTCATCAAGATAAGCAATCGTGTCTTTCAAGGCTTGGTCGCTTCCAACGTCAACACCTGCAACTTTAGCAGCATCTTTTGGCAACTGACGTCCACCTAACTTCAAGAAGTCTAACCAATTCTCTGCTTCAAGCTCACCCGCTTTTAACTTCAAGAAAGCTTGCGTAGCAATCGTTAAACCAGCTGAGTACGTGTATGGATATAACCCATAGAAGTAATGAACTTGACGCATCCACGTTAACTCCGCTCCCGGTTCAATCTCAACCGCATCACCCCAGAATGCTTCCAATGTCTCGCGTTTCAATTCATTCAACACATTAGCATCGAACCCTTGACCCGCATCGATTCGCTCATACACTTTTCGCTGGAAGTCTGCTTCCAATAAATGTGTGACGAAATTGTGGAAGTATGTCTTGGAGATCATCTTAGCAATAATCGACCGTTCTTTCCGCGGTGAATCCGCATCTTTTCGTAAGTAATCACTAAGGAGCAATTCATTAAAGGTCGACGGAGCCTCAATCAAGTATAAGGATGGACGACCTGCCGTTAAGACTTGCTCTTGGTAGACATAGTGGAAATGTCCCGCATGTCCCAACTCATGAATTAATGTATACGCATCGCTCAACAATCCAGAATACGACAACATAATGTACGGATGCGTATCAGCTGGTGTCGAACAGAAAGCACCCGAACGCTTCCCTTTATTACGCGCAAAATCGATCCAGTTCTCATCATAAGCTCGCATCATAATATCCACATAATCATCACCCAGAACTTCTACCGCCTGAGCAATCACCTCACGCGACTCAGCAATGGTTAATGTTTCCGTATAATCTGGATCCAAATCCAACTTCAGATCTGCATACGTCATCTTGTCTAAGCCTTGTTCCTCTTTCACATGCGTAATATACTTACGCATTACCGGTGCAAAATCCGACATAATAAGATCAATCTGACGGTCATACATCGCCCGATCAACATCCTGACTATCCAATAAATAATCAATCACCGAATCATAACCGCGCATCGTTGCTAATGTTTTTTCTTTCATCACATGATTGTAATAGTTCGTCGCCGCTGTATGTTGATATTGACCTAGCACTTGATTGAACTGATCATAGGATTGACGGCGAATCTCACCATCCTCCGAATACATATAGCCTTCTTCATAGCCAACAAAGCTCAAATCATGCTGCTTGCCATTTGCTTCAAATGTTCCAAAATCAGCATCGGCAGACCGAATCTGTTCGAATAATTCCGCATGACTATCTAACACAGGGCTTAAGTTTGCCAGCGCCTCTTCCACTACTGCCGGCAACTTGTGAGCTTTTCCTTTTTTCACCTCACGAATAAACGGCTCATAACGCTCATCTAACGCGACAACTGCATCCAATGTCGCTTCCTCAGCCTCCATTAACTCAGATTCATAAAAGCTTAAGATAGCCCCCAACTTAGCCAATTCATTACTCACCCGTTGAACCCGCTTCTGACTTTCAGCATCGGTAATATCTACTGATGTCGGTAAGAACGCATAATCATATACACGTGACGTTAAACTCTGAATCGACTCGTAAACCTGAATCGACTCTAAGATAATCCCCGCTTCCGTCAACCGACCGGCATATTGATCCTTAAACTCCTTCGCTTTCCCGCCAAGCTGCTCTAACGTTTCTTCAAAAGCACGCTCCGACTCAAAAATAGCTGACAAATCCCACTTCAATGCTGCACTAACTTGCGATCTCTCTTGTAATGTTTCACTCACATACATTCCTACTCTCTAATATTTTCTTTCTAAATCCACTTCACTGACGGGCAACTCTTCACGATCAATGAAAGCCTGCAAGTTTTCTTCAATAATCGGGCGCAATGTCCCTAAATAATCATCCATAAACCCAGCAATATGCGGTGTCGTCAAAATTTTCGAATGCGTATACACCGGACTCTCTGCTGGAAGTGGCTCTTCTTCGAACACATCCAACGCTGCAAAACTTAGCCATTCCTGATCAAGTGCTGTCAATAAATCAGCCGTCACAACCGACTCACCGCGCCCCACATTGACAAAAATTGCCCCAGATTTGAATTGCTTAAATAAGGATAAGTTGAATAATCCAGTTGTCTCTGGTGTCAACGGTAGAATATTAATAACAACATCGGCATCTGCCACAGCTTCCGCCAAGTTGTCATTCGTATATACCTTATCGAAGCCATCAATCTGACCGCCACTGCGATTAACCCCTGTTGTCTTCATACCGAATGCTTTTGCTATATGAGCCACTTCAGTTCCAATTTTACCGGCACCAATAATCGTCACCGACTTATCAAATAAAACTACCGGCTCAATCTCCTCTTGTGCCCAACGTGACGCCTTACTTGCCTCAACTGACTGCAAAATGCCTCGAGTACGCGCTAGCAGCATCCCAAAAATTGATTCCGCCAACGAATGTGTATGCATCCCGCTCGCTGAAGTCAATCGCACCCCTTCTTGCGCTAGTAAATCAAGTGGCAACTTATCCACTCCAGCTGTCGATAACTGAATCCATTTCAACTGATGCTGACCAGACTCAAGCACATCAACTAACCGCCCATCCCAACCCAGTACGATCTCAACCTTCGAAAAATCAGCTTCTTCAAACTCACTCACCAACTGATATTCACTAGCCATCTCTCGAAACGTCTCTAATACATCCACTTCATAATCAATCAATACTAACAATTCCTTACTCACAGCCATCACTCCTTGCTCTACATTATCGCATATTCCCACCACAATTTCGACTGATAGTCACGGGAAATACTTCACAAATACCTTATCTCCTGAATAAACAAAAATCCTATTTAATTAGCTAGTTTGACTAGAAAATTAAACAGGATTATATGTTTTATTAATTATTACATCAAAAATCAATACACTATAACTCTAAATTTCATAAGTTATCTGAACAATCAATTTAGAGTCATTCAAAACAACACAGCTCTAAAACAGATATGATTTAATTATTTTTGACCTGGATGTTTTGGAGTCATTCAAAACAACACAGCTCTAAAACAGATATGATTTAATTATTTTTGACCTGGATGTTTTGGAGTCATTCAAAACAACACAGCTCTAAAACCTTATACTTGATACTTATTAGCTTCTCTAAGTTTTGGAGTCATTCAAAACAACACAGCTCTAAAACACGCTCTTTTACAAGTCCAACTACATATAAGTTTTGGAGTCATTCAAAACAACACAGCTCTAAAACCTCGTACAGCATTTCTTTTCTAAAAAATCATGATTTTCATAAGAAATTTGCACAAAATTTCGTAATCGCGCCATTCGTCCATGCAAAACTTCAGCTTTGAACGACTCCTATTTTTCTAGTTTATCTTCTACTTCATTTTACCATGTTTGATGGTTAAAAAGAAGTCCGAATCCAGGATATATTGTGTGATATTGGCATCAGTCGATTTTGGTTCGATCATCAACACATTCATCTGTAACAATGAGGCAAACTGCGACATTTCATTTAGCTCTTCAGTTGTAAAGTATGAAGCGACATTAACCAATATTAATAACTTTTTGTTTCGCAAATATTTAAAGACTTGAAAAATTTCCAACACCTTTTCAAATAGTGTATCTGTATCAACCTCTATCTTCACCCCTAAAGCGATAAGTACTTCCTGGATTGTAATTTCATCAAGTTCTAAATCCAATTCATGATTCAGTACCTCTGCATTAATCAGTTCAGTAATTTGATTAGTCAATTGTTCAATTTCAGTTTTTACAGCTGGTTTTTCATTTAGTTGATCCTCAATCTCACTATGAATTTGTTTAAGGATCGCACTTGTATTAATGTTGTAATTAAAAATATCAGTAATTGTAACAACTTCAGATGATTTTAGCGCCTTACAATCATTATTAAAAAGCTTTAAATCACTTTCTTCCCCATAACGATGGCAAGCCAAAACAGTTGCGGCATATGCAGCTACATCTTCAACAACAAATTGGGTACATCCATTAATTTCAATGGGTGCTTCTAGTAAATGACTATTTAATTTCATCGGCATAATCATCTCCTAGAAATATCAAGCGTTGATCTGATTGTGCAACCCGTTTATCTTGAGTTCCACTCAAATATATCATTCGGGAAAATTGTTTTTCAGTTACGGTAAGTGCGGTAATATGACCATTTTTAGGTGTGTTAGCTTCCAAGCGCTTTACCATTGCATTTTTAGCTGTGTTATTTAACAAAATTTTTGTATACACTGAAAATTGATGCATAATAAATCCTTCATTGATTAAGAACTTCCGGAATTGTCGATAAGCTTTTCGTTCATTGGCAGTCTCTGTTGGCATATCGAACATCACTAGCATCCTCATAAAACGATAACTCATAGTCTAAACTCAGGAACATCGGTTATTTCCCCGTTTAGTACCTTTATAATTTTTTTCGTATAATCACTAGCAATATTAGTCAGATACATATTTTGACTGCCATATGGATACGTATCATGAAATAGATTAAACAATTGTCGCTTCATGCCATCAAAAGACCGATTTCGATTCTGATAGACAATTCGATCAACCAGTACGCGAAATGGTTCCATGATGTCACTGGCTAAATTAAATTGATTAAACTGATTTGCATGCTTCAAGCCAAATTGTGTTATGCAACCGGTCTTGACAATCTCTCGAGCAAAAATACTTAGAATCAAGGTATATCCATAATTCAGGGCTGCGTTAATATCATTATCAGTATGTTTCCGAGAAAAATCATTGCCGTATAAGGTGTTAAAACACATGCGAGCTGCATGACCTTCGCGATTAGTTGGGTCCAGCACCTCAAGACTATCCACTAACTTCAATATTTTCTCGCTTTGTTTTTTGTAGTCAATTGAAGCTAAGAATTCAGCTTGATTCATTATTTTTTGCTCAATAATTTTGGTCCATGTATACTCTTTTTTGTCGATGGACCAGTCTATTTGCTGTTTTAACTGCAAACTACTATCATGGCTACCGTAAAAAGGTTGAAGCATACTAGCAGGTAAACGGTGGTTATCACAAAATATAACTAAGACCCGATAATCCATCAGCCGCTTGAGCAGCATGGTGGTAATATTGATATCGGTTGTCTCTGCAATTAAAATATCCACTTCTGATAAGTGAATCATCTCTGTTTGCGTTGAGGTTTTGTACACCAGATGATTATTTTTATAATTTAGTTTTGAGTGTTGATTAACAACAATCGTGCGCCATCCCATTAGTTATCCTCCAGTTTGTATCTCGTCTCGTACAGACCGGTTATAGATTGGAAGATTAGAGTAGACCCACGAAATTCTTTGATTGATTGGTAGCGTGAACGTTTGATCGATTCCCCATAAAATTTAAAGTCTGCTGGTGCACCCATAGCGGTAAATGTCATTAAGTTTATAAATGATTCCACTGTGAGTTCAACATCTTCTGTTCCATGTTCTTTATATATTTTTTGGATTTTTTGAACATTTTTATCTGCATTAATATACTGGTTAGAAAAGTCTATTACATATGCCAATAGATCATCAAACTTACCTAAGTTGTTATGGATATATTCCACAGAATCTGGATGTTTAATTTTATCGAAATGCTTTGCGTGGTACAGTAATTCAACTAGATCTGCTGGGAGCACCATTTGATTCCCTTTTTGAAACTCCTTGGCAGTAGCAATCATTCTTTTTGTACCATCTTCTAATTCAAATAATTGATACTTAAATACTTCTCCAATAATTACTGATTCGTTGTACTCATTTTTTTCTAGATAATTTATAGGATTTTGTTCGTATTTTTCTCTATCTACAATTGGAATGCTAACTAGCTCACTCTTTATTTTTTTCTTTTTCCCTACAATTTGTTTAATTGCTACAGCATATGATTCTGATATATAACTGGTCCCCCCATATTTTTGAGGATCCATTCCTTCTTTAACTGGAATTAATTCACTAGAATCTCCTTTTGGATGGATCGTTTCTTTCCACAATTGGCCTTTTTGTTTTTCAACTTTTTTAACAATATTCATTTGTTTCCAAGATAATACACGCTTTATAATAGAAATATGTTTCTCTGTATCCCACATGATTTCCCCAGTTTCCTCATCCACTACTTTTTCTTTCTTAAAGAATTTCGTAATATTACTGTAGAAATGTTTACGCGCCGTTGCTTTCTCTTCCTTAAACATAGACGTCTTCTTGTATTGTCCATAAACGAATTGCGGTTTTAAGTTTGGATAAACTTTCATAATAGTTGTCGCAACCACTGCGTTCAAGTATGCATCATGGCCGTGGTGATAATCATTAATTTCACGAACTTTATACATTCCAAACTCTCGTCGGAAGCGCGATGTCATACTTGACTTGAGTAACACGATATTAATTCGTTGTTCCTCTGCCGTGTTATATTGACTATCTAACAAGTTAGCGACATGTTTTGTGATTTGCCGTGTTTCAACTAATTGTCTATTCAAGAAATGTGCTTTATCTGCTTCAGTCAAGCCACCATGTTCTGCTTTAGTTAAGTTTTTTAATTTTCGATCCGAGATAAGTCCTGCTTTATGCAACTGGTGCCAAAAAGACTTCATTTTATGAACTATATTAATACTTGGTACATCATCTGATTTGTTCCCTTGATTTTTAGTTCTTGAGACGAGTACTTTATTATCTATTGAATTATCTGTCGTAAAACTTTGTGGGATAATATGATCAATATCATATTTTGAAAGGTTATTTATATCTAATGGCTCATTCGTATACATATCGCGACCATTTTGTAAGTAATAGAGATATAAACGGTCATTACGTAAGTTTTCATTTTTTAAATCTTTCACTTCAATATCTGTTGGGCCATCGAACTCTTTTATCGCTTCTTTCAATTTTTCCAATCGTTCTTTAGACAAGTCTTTTCCTTTTTTGGTTGTCTGACTTTCACGTGCCATTTCGACAACTATATTTTCAGGTTCATAGCCAATAATATCAATAATTTCTTCCACAATCTTCAAGGCCTGGCGAATCCCTTTTTTAATTGCCGGGCTCCCCGGCAAGTCTGCAACAGTATCATAGATATGAGTTGTATCTTCAATAGTTTGTGCATCTTCAATTTTTTTCTTGAAGGATAGCGTATTATCTCTAATCAATTGCATAAAATTACGATTAGTAGGTCCTGACGATCCTTCATCAGATTTCAAATAATCAAGAATCGTCTTATTGCTTCCTTCATCACGCAAGCCGTTAATCAATTTCTTAGAGAAACGACCCCAACCAGTATAATGTTTGCGTTCTAATTTCTTTAAAATCTCAGGCGATAGCGTATCACTATAAGTTTGAAGTTGCTTTTTACGCATAGCTTTATCTTCAAAAACTGTTAATATTTTAATGATATCTTCCCACATATCTGTATATTCCGGATTATCAAGATAATCTTTCACACCATCAATTTTAGCTAAATCATTATAGGTTGATAGACTCGCATTAAATTTATCTTCTACACCTTTAATGTCTGTACCATCCACATAACCATATTGTTCTAAGTAAATAGCAATATCTTTTTCTCGCACACGATTTTTTTGCTTGAATAAGGTCTCAATGATTTCAGCTTTTTGTTGTCTGTTTAATTTCTCAGTCTTACCTTGTTCATTCGTGTAGCGAACTTTAGTTAATTCATTATAAACTTCGAAAGTTTGGTATAAGAGACTTCGTTTGGGCAATACTTTCTCTTCTAATAAATACGTATCCATATTGGTCATACGTTCAATAAATTTCTCAGCTGAACGTTCTTTATTAACAATTTCATCGAAGTTCCACGGTCGAATAGGCTCGTCAGATTGCCGTTCCATCCATGCGAACTCACTCTGATCAGAGGCGGTCAGTGGCCCCACATAATAAGGAATACGGAATGTGACTAATGATTCAATTTTATCACGATTTTCAGCTAAGAAAGAATAATATTGAGATTGACGATCCAATATAGCTTGCATTTCTTGTAAGTGAATTTGATGTGGAATAACACTATTATAGAAAGAGCGTTGCTTACGTAAGAAAACTTCACGATCTATTTTATCTAGAAAGTAATCCTTTTTGTCAGATTTAACGGTTTTCATCACTTCTTTGATATATTTATAAAAATCCTCTTGATTCGTCTTTCCATCGATATAACCAGCATAGCCATTTTTCGATGAGTCGCTGAAACATTCATAATATTTATCTGGCAATTGAGTTTTAAAGAATTGTTTTAATTGGGCTAGTTCTACTTTATGCTCATCATAAAAGTTAATCATCTGGTTAGACAGTATAGCTTTTGAGTTGCCCGTGTCAGTTGAGATAATAGCCGACATTTCTACAGCATCATATACATTCTTAGCAGCCATGAATACATCTAAGAATACATCGTCAGTCATCCCAAGCAGCGTATCTAAGTCTTCTTCATAAGTTTCATCAGATAGTTTCAATTTATATTCATCATCTAGATCAAACACAGGCTCAAACTGAGAGGGGTTACCGACAATTAACAACATAAATCGCCCAAAATTGCCCTGTTTTCCTTCATCGGGGAACAATTCCATTATCTGTTCATGCTTCCGACTACGTGATTGTTTAGAGCTTAAAATTTCTTCAACTTTACTTATATCCCCTACGAGTTGCTCCTTAAATATATCATTATACGTGTCTAAAAATTGCTCAAAAGTTTCACTAATTGATGTGTTTTCAGTATTTAACTCACCTTCAATTAAGAAGTGGCCTCGATATTTTACAATATGCGCAAGTGCAGTATAGACTAGCCGAAGATCAGCTTTTTCTGGATTATCTGCTAAATGCTTTCGCAAATGATAAATTGTTGGGTACGTATTATGATAGGTCACTTCTTCCTCTAATGAGCCAAAAATAGGGTGGCGATCGTACGTCTTATCATCCGGCACAAAAAAGCTATCATCTAATCGTTGAAAAAAGTTTTCGTCTATAGCTAGCATGGGTTGTTGAAAAATATCCTGTAGGTAAATTAAGCGATTACGTCGACGTTGATAGCGACGTCTCGTTCCACGTTTAAGTCGTGTTTCTTTGGCAGTCTCTCCTTCGTCAAATAATCTAACACCCCAGAAATTTTTCTTTATCTTCTTTATATCCGTGTTGCCTAGAACTTTCATTCGCTTACGAATTAAAGTATAATCATCTTTCATAACGGCCCAACCGACAGAGTTTGTTCCGATATCCAATCCAATTGTGTAATTTTTCTGCATAATTTTACCCCTTTTTTCAATTTTTACTTGTATTTATCTTAAGTAGTATGGTATTATATGTATGTGGAGTCATTCAAAACAACACATGCAAGTTAAAATAAGGCTTTGTCCTTTATCATCTCGCTTAGCGAGTGGCGCTGTCTCGGCGCTTTTTTTATTGTCTAAATGTTGAAACTCCAATACTTCTTTTTTTATTTTACCACAGTTACCGGTTTCATTCTAATGTTTTTTCCATCATTTACATATTACGGCATTCTCCAAAATAAATATTTTGCTGACCCCCAAAAGATTAGAGTAAATTATTCTAATTTTTGGGGTCATTTAGGTCCAAAACATATTCATATCCGTTTAAATTACATATTGTCCCACATTGCTACAATAACGATCAGACAAAAAAATGAGCGGCTTATCCCCGGTCAATTACCGAAAACAAACCACTCAATCATGTGCTTAATCGTTACTATTCAAAACTCCAACTTTTAGAGCTCACACCATTCATAAGCTCTCTTTTCCATTATGCTATTTCAACCTATTTGGAGCATGATTTTCTCTTTTAGTTTTTCTTTGGCAAAGTAGTAAAATGCAAACTGGAAGGTTAATAAGGCAACTCCAATCATGAGTACTAGCGTCCAAATTGATGTATGGAGTAATTCTTGTAACATGTTGATGGCGAAGAAACAGTTAACAAATGCCATCACAACTGGGGCAAAAAATAAGAATCTAAATTGCTTCAACTGGATGGTCCATAGCGCTTTTTTATCCAAACCTAATTTGAATAAGTTCGTATAAATTTGTTTTGAGCGGCTAATATTTTTCAGCAAGCGAAAGTAAATAAGGCTACCTGAAGCAACCATAAATATAAAGCTGAGCAAACTACCGACATAAGTGAGTAGTTGATAGGAGTATATCTCGATATCGATACGTTCAATTTTGCTAGCAAGTAAATAAGTGCCCCCATCTGGTAAGGTCGGTCCTAATTTATCACGTAAGGATGCAGATATTTGTCGGGCTGCAGTCTGATCATACCCCGCCTCATAATGAAATAAATAGGCTTGACCTTCTAAGAACTGCTCTGTTAGTAGCGATGAGGCATCATTTACTACGAATAACTTGTTATAACGATAGGAATCAAATAATTGATGAGCTGTGTCGGTTACCGTCAATGTCTCTCCAGCAATTCTTAGCTGTTCATTCAGCTCCTCCTCACCCGCTTCAATTAAGGCTACTTCCCCAATCGATAACTGAATCTGTTCGTTAGTCGATACCGCATCATTATAATCAGTTTGGCTGATAAAGCGAACCTCGCTGGCTTCATCATAATACAGTCGAATAAGCCGTTCTGTATACGGAAGATTTTGTCGGTCATGTTCTTGTTGCACGATAGTCAATTCTGCCTCCAGCTTATTATTCGGATAATCACTATAATACATTAGGTCATATGGCATTTCTTCCGATACTTCCTCTTCAGTCGTTGCAATTAGTGAAATCGTCCCAATCGTCGTTACAAAAGCACTTGACAGTAATAAAGCTGCTACAAACATGGTCACCGCATTACTGGACAGACGATATTTCAACTCAGCTATCCATAGCGCATTCAGTCCACTAAAGTAAAACGACTTGTTCCGACGCAAAACATCCATAAAGTATTTAAAAAATTGGCTAAACAATAAAAACATCCCAATCGTCACTAAGCCACCAATAACTAAATGCAATTCGGTAAAATGCACCATCCGCTGAATCCATGCTATTTGCCCACCAAATAATCGGTTAATCAATGATATATTAGCAATCAAATAACCGCTCACTAATGAGATAACACCTAAATACGCGAGTGGTTTTGAATAAATGACTTGCTCATATTCGTTCGTATCCACTCGCATTAAGTCATAAATCGACTGTTTCGTTATCCGTCTGCCTTGCACCACTGCCAGGAGCAAAAAGATCAGACTAAATAGGCTAACAGTTATGACAATCGACATGGCTGGGAAATGGTATGTAATCTCCGACACCCGAATAATATAGCCCATCATCAAAATTAACAAATGGCCAAAAATTAAGCCTAATCCTATTCCAACGCCTAAAGCCGTCAAACCCAACAGCATATTTTCGAAAAGAATGAGTTGGCGCAATGATCGCTTGCTCATCCCCATCATTAATAAGACCCCAAAATCCTTCTTACGATCCGTCAAAAATGCATTAATCGATAGACTCAAGAAGAAAATAGCAAAAATTAAAACAATCAGTTGCGCTCCTTGCATAATGGTTGCAATCGCGCCCGGTCCTTGATTTAATTCAGGATGATACTGATTCATCGAGAAAATAAAAAAGATAAATACCGTCGTCACACAACTGAGCCAATAACCCATATATTGTTCGAGGCGCTCTTTAATATTTTTGAAGGCAAATTTTCCTAGTGTCATCTTACTCACCCATCATTTCTAACACATTAATAATACTTTGTTTGTAGCCCAGCTCATCATCCCCACGATAGATTTCATTATACAGACGGCCATCCTTAATAAAAATAATGCGGTCACTATACGTTGCCGTCATTGCATCATGAGTAACTAAAAAAATCGACAAGTTCAACTGCTCATTCAATTCCTTAAATATGCTCATTACTTCTTTACTATTTTTCGAATCCAAATTCCCTGTTGGCTCATCGGCAAGCAATAGCGCTGGCTGATGAATAACTGCTCGCGCAATCGCTACTCGTTGCCGTTGACCGCCTGAAATCTCTGTGACCCGTTTATCCAAAATAGCCGAAATCCCTAACCCTTCCGCCAATTTCATCACACGCTCTTCCATCACATCCACTGACTGATGCTGAAACATTAACGGTAACACAATATTTTCCTTCACATTAAGCGTCTCCACCAAGTTAAATTCTTGAAAGACAAATCCAAGCTCTTCCCGTCTGAATTGAGCTGCTTCTTCATCGCTTAACCCATCGATCGCTCGACCGGCTACCTGGATTCGTCCGGAAGTAGCAGGTAAAATACCAGCCACCGTATTGAGAAGCGTTGACTTTCCGCTGCCGGACGGTCCCATAATCGCCACAAACTCTCCTGCTTTGGTCTCCAACGATAAATTGTTCAACCCTTTTGTTTGAAGATTATCACCATAAATCACAGATACATTTTCTAATTGAAGAATACTCATCATTATCCACTCCTTTCCTTTAGTTTATCCGATTATTCGGCAGCTAACTATCGATATCTGTGACTGAATGTGACATTTTTGTCACTTTACTGAGGAAAGGTTAACGTAATCTGTGTCCCAACTTGCTCCTCTGACTCAATTCCCACTTTTATATTCAACTCTGTCGCCACTTGCTTAACTAAATAAAGCCCAATACCGGTTGACGACTTATTGTGACGGCCATTATATCCAGTAAAATACAGTTCAAATACACGAGGCAAATCACTGGCTGGAATTCCAATTCCTTGATCCGTAATAATAAGTGAAATAGCTCCATCCGTCCGCGTAACTGTACACGTCATCACTGAATTCATACGAGAAAATTTCAAGGCATTGCGCAAAAGTTGTTCAATGATGAAGGTTAGCCACTTCCGGTCACTATAAACATACGCATCAGTAATCGACTTGAAGGCAGGCGTAATTTGTTTATAAATAAATTGCCGCTTATGGTTATTGATGGCTGTCTTGAGTACATCATTCAAGTCTAATTCCTCAATCACCAGATCGGACGCAATCGATGATACCCGAGCTAAGTTCAATATTGTATCTAACTGTTGATCCAACTGGTCGCACTCCAATAGCAACTCATAATACGCTCCTTCTCTTTTATTTTCCAGTGCCAACCGCAACCCATTAATTGGCGAGCGCATATGATGCACCCAATTAATAATTAATAATCGCCATTGCTCATTGTTTGCTTCCGCCTCCAGCAACGCTTCCCGTCCTACTTTATATTGTTGATCCATATACTGAACAAATTGAGCCGTAACAGCATCCTTCTTCGGTAAATTTACCTTCATATCTTCCAATTGCATGACCGATTTTGATAACTCCTCATATAGTGGACGCATCTGCCAAAATCGCCAAACTAAAAATAATACTAATAAAACAAATGACAATAAGCCCGCATAACTAATTAAACGATCATCAATAGCAGCTCCTGTCACAAACACTAAATAAGAGATAAGTATAAAATTTAGAACATAAACGATAATATAACTCCGATGTTGCTTCAAAAATATCCTTAACATAACGAACTCCTTCACTAAGTTCAGTCGGACGCCTCTACAAACATTCCAAGCGGTAACCATAAGAACGGATTGTTTTTATTTGTAGCGGGAGCTGACAAGTTTTCAGTACGTCACGGCATCGTTTCATATTGACATTGAGCGTATTTTCTTCAATCAGCGTGTCATCGTCCCAGACAGCTATCATCAATTCTTCTCGTCTGGCTGCCTCCGGAAAACGTTCCATCAATGTCTGAAATACCCGACACTCTACCACCGTCAAGTCAGCTATCAGTTCACCATAATGTAATTGCAGTGCCTCTTTGTTCAACATAACCTGATTGACTTCCAACTCCAAATCCTTCATCGCCAACTCACCATAGACACGTCGCATGAGTCCTTGAATTTTACTTAACAAAATCTCCATATCAAACGGCTTCAAAATATAATCATCTGCCCCAAACTCAATGCCTAAAATTTGATCCATCTTCGAATCTCTGGACGATACGATTATAATGGGCACACGCGATTGTTTCCGAATCTCTCGACACCAATGATACCCATCAAAGTTCGGCAAATTAATATCTAACAAGACTAAATCTGGATCTACCGCAACAATATCTTGGGCAATCTGCTGGAATTCTTCCGCCACCCATACATCATAACCATACTTCTGAAGTCCTTGTCTCATACTGCTTGCCAACGTCACATCATCTTCCACAATAGCTACTAATTTCGCCATCCAATCACCTCTTTATATTGCTAATTCTACTACATTCTATCATACATCTCCCCCCTCAATACTGAACTTTTCTACAATTTTTAAATAAAAATGAAAAAATCTCTTGACATCTATCCTTGTTATCTGTAAACTGTTGTTAAATATTAATAATTCTTTTCAAGAGAAGAGTAGTTTGTGGCGCTATTTACAGAGATTCCCGTTTTGGTGCGAAGGGAAAATGGTTAAGCGAATGAAGATGAGCTCTGAGGATTCGAGTTGGTTCACGCTGGCTCGACGGGTGCGACCGTTATATTGCCAGGCTTATATTTCCGCGAAGGAGTATGTGCTGATGAGGCGCTAAGTTGAAAAACTTAGGCGAATAAGGGTGGTACCACGATCAATACTCGTCCCTTTGTTGACTACACATTTAGTCGGCAAAGGAACGGGTATTTTTTTATATTTAAATTCAAAGGAGAGATCATAATGACAACTTTATACAAGTTACTAGAACAATTAAAGTCACACATTTGGATAGATTTAACTCATCCAGTTCATACCGATATTCCCCGTTTTTCGGCTTTCAATCCAATTATAGTCGAGTCGATTGCGACCATTGACACGGATGGCTTCTTAGGACAACAGGTAACAATCGGGACACAATACGGCACTCATATCGATGCACCGAATCACTTCGCAAAAGGTCGGCGTGAACTGACAGAATTGACTCTGAAAGAACGGACATTGCCACTTTATGTGATTCATAAAGTAGCGGCTGCTGAGGAGAATCCCGATTATGAACTCACGATCCAAGATATTAAGGCATTCGAAGCGGAGCACGGACAAATTCAACCAGACAGTTTTGTTGCCTTCGCTACAGGATGGTCAGATCGCTTTGACTCGCCGGAAGCTTTCTACAATCGGGATGAAGATGGGGTGGAGCATACACCGGGATGGTCAGTTGAAGCGTTGCAGTTTTTGCACGAAGAACGCAATGTGATAGCAATTGGTCACGAGACACTCAATACAGATTCAGGCACTGCTATCGCGAAGCATCAAGCTCTGCCAGCCGAACTGTATTGGCTAGAGCAAGATAAATATCAAGTTGAAGTCATTAAAGGACTGGCTGATCTGCCGGCTACAGGAGCACTTATTCATATTGCCGCTCCGCGAATTGAAGGATTAGGTGGCTTTAACACCGAAGTCTTTGCTATCTTACCCAATTAATTATTAATTAAAAATCAAACATATTCTTTAGGAGGAATCACTCATGACATACACATCAAACCGCTTTTTAACTGTTGGTTCACTACTCAGACCAGAAGATTTACTCAATTATAAAGAACAAATTCGTCAGGCTGAAGACATCACTTATCCTTTCTATAATGACTTCGATGGCTACAAAGAAACAGAAACGGCCGCTGTTAAGTCCGTTATCGAAAAACAAGTCGAAGTTGACTTGCCAGAATTGACAGATGGTGAATATTCTAAAGCACTCTGGCATACTGATTTTGTCTGGGGCTTGAACGGAGCGCGCCGTTACATTGCAGAACAAGGCTACTTCTTCCGTGACAAAGATAGTAAGGAATCAACCTACGAAACTCGTCGAGACATTGGCGTTGATTTTGTAGACGCTATTGATGGGAAAAATCACCCATTCCTAGACCACTTCCGTCGCTTAGCTGAATTATCACCAGATGATGCGACTTTGAAACAATGTATTCCATCACCTTCTCATATTTACGGTGAAAATCTTGTCTTTGGGAAATTATCAGGCACTTATTATGAAGGGAAAGAAGAACAGTTCCGCCAAGACTTAACTCAAGCTTACAAAGATTTCTTAGACGAATTCAAACAGGTCGGTGGTAAAATCGTCCAGTTCGATGACTGCTTATGGGAATTATTCTCTGATGATGACCATCCATTTATTGATGATAAAGAAAAATTTGAAGCATTAGCTCAGGAATTCATCGATCTGAATAATGAAGTAATTGCCTTTGCTCATGATTTAGGACTTAAAGTATATACCCATAACTGTCGTGGAAACTATGATTCGCGAAATATGTCTGATGGGACGTACGAATCAATTTCTCACTTATTCTTGAAGCAACTGAACTACGACCGCTTCTACTTAGAGTGGGATGATGAACGCGCTGGTAGCTTGAATGCTCTTGAAGCATTTAGCGATCGTCCGGATACAGAAGTCGTTCTTGGTCTCCTCTCTAGTAAGACTGACCACTTAGATGACGAAGAGCGCGTCCAATCTGCCCTTAATGAAGCCACACAATATGTAGCCAAAGATAAACTCTATCTATCACACCAATGTGGTTTTGCTTCTTGTGACAATGGCAACCAGCTCTCCCATGATCAGCAATGGGCCAAAATCAAACAAGGTCAAAAAATTGCTCTCGACTTCTGGGGAGAATAAGATTTTCTAATATAAGCACAAAGATTCCTCCATTCATATTAAACGGAGGAATCTTTGTGCTTAATTTGATTCTACATCTTTTATTAACTTAATCAAAAAATATTTTTAAATTTCTTTTCGATTAAATGTTATTTCCCAATCATCTACAAATTGATCAATAGCTTTATTCACAGTAGGACTTAGAAGTACTTCATTTATTAAATATGGGTTAACAGTAACAGCATGTGCACCCGCATTAATAATTTCAGTAACTTGGCCAATATTTTTAAAACTAGCTGCCAATATCTGAGTAGAATATTTTTCATGATCTATAAATCTTCTTAAATTCTTAATTATTTCTACTGTGTTCTTTTCCATATTTGACATCCGATTGATATACGGAGCAATATAATCAGCTCCATTCATCACTGCTAATATTGCTTGAAATTCTGAATAAATAGCAGTAGCTGTTACTCGATATCCTTTTTTCTTTAGTTCTTTTATCGTACACAAACCTTCTTTATCAACAGGTACTTTTATAAATATATCACTTCCTAGAGCATCTACTATATTTTTAGCATCTTTCAAAATTTTTTCTTTTGTTTGACCAACAACCTGTACATGTAATTCAAGATCAACATTAATTTTTTTAATTTCTTTTAAATGTTCAAATAAATTTACTTTCCCATGTTTTTTTACAATTGTTGGATTAGATGTTACTCCGTAACAATCTATTACAGAATTTAGTACTTCTATTTCATTTTTAGAGATAGAATCAAGTAATAATTTCATTTTATCTTCCCTCGTATATTTATTTAATATATATACTATCAGTAATACTAAGAACAGTTGATAAAGTTTCCTTAATATAGATAGTACCTGGTAGTATATTATCTTGTGTATTTGCTTCTCCAAAATTAAGTGTCACATGTCCCAAATTAGCCAAATTTTGATTAACTAAATCACCAACAGTTTCAATATGATATTCATCTCCCGAAATAAACAATCTATCACCGTCTTCAATTTCCCCTTCAATATCATTTATCTTAATTAAATGACAAAATGGCTTCAACTCATCTGGAGCATTTTCACCAAATAAAATAATCATATTCTGTTCAGTCATATCTTTACTTGACTCTCCAATATCCATTACTTTTGTTTTATATTTCATGCTTTAAATTCCTTTCTAGTACATTCCGAAGCTTGCCAACCATGCAACTATTACTCGTGGCGCTCCATTTAAGAATCTTGAATACAAAACTGATGGAACTCCAACTTCAACAGTTTCTGGGTCAGCTTCTTGCAATCCCAGGCCAACTGGGATAAAATCAGCAGCATTTTGGGTATTTATTGCAAACAAAGCGGGTAAAGCTAAATTCGGTGGGATATTACCAGCACCAATTTCTACACCAATCAGAGTTCCAATTACTTGAGCAATAACTGCTCCAGGGCCAAGTAGTGGAGATAAGAATGGTAATGAGGATATAAACCCAATTAAAATTAGTCCCCATATATTCCCAGCAAGTGGGGCCATTACATTTGCAATAACATCTCCAATGCCACTCCCTTGAATCACTCCTATTAACATAGCAACAAATGCCATAAATGGAAGGATAGTATTTATTACAGTTTGTACAGAGTTCCGAGCTGCTTGATTCATAATCGAAATTACTTTTCCAGCTCCCATACCAAATTTAGCTATCATACTCCCTTTTTCAGCATTTTGTTCTGTCAATTTTTTCTCTGTACTATAATTAGTAGATTTTTCTTCCTTAGATGCTGTATTAACTACATTAGTAGACGGTGTGCTTTCATTGCTTACAGCATTATCCACCACTTCAATTTGATTTATTCCTACACTTGAAACATAAATATCTTCAGTGATGTATTTAGCTAGTGGACCTGCTTTTCCTGTAGCCATAATGTTAATAGTAGGTATTTTTTTTTGAGGATAAATCCCACAACGAAGTGTCCCTCCACAGTCAATAATTGCCAACGCAATCTCTTCGTCTGGTATTGATGTTTTAAATCCATTTACAGGTTCCATACCGGATTTTTCAGAAATAAGATCTACAATTTCTGGCTTTTCTCCTCCACCTACTACATAAATAAATTTATGTTTGTCTTCCGTAGGTGTAATGATTAGTGGTCCACCAAAACCACCTTTCCCTTTTGAAATTTTGATTGTATTATATTTTGTCATTATTTTCACTCTTTCTATGCAGATTTTGTTGTCTTACTTAATTCAGTACCTGTTTTTTTACATACATATGAAGTTGTAAAATCAGTAACATATCCTCCAACACCATTCATTACTAAACCAACTAATAAGTATCTAATAGCTAAAGGAGTTGTACTTAGTCCTAATTCTGATATACCATTAGCTATTCCTAACCAAACAAATAGTTCCCCTGGATTAATATGCGGAAATAATCCGTTACTAGTATGATTAAATTGGGCTAGTGACGCATAAAAACTAGGTTTATAAAATTCAGGCATAAACTTCCCTAATGTAAATGATGCAGGATTACCTAGTACAAAAGCTGCAACAAACGGTAATACCATATATCTCATTACAGCATATTTGGACGCCCATTGAGCAAATTTATTTACTTTATCTTCTCCAATCAAATTAATTGCTGCATTCATAAATACTAGTAATATTAGTACTAGTGGTATTATAGATGATACCCAGTCAACAAATACATCTGCACCTATCTGAAATAAATTAATGAATCCTTCTGCTAAATCTACTAAAATTCCCATGTGTATTCCTCCTAAATTTATAAAAAATTAATATGAACTAAAAAATTGATTTTATTTTTCCGAACATAGACTTTTTCACTGGTATCTCCTTTCCTTCTGAAACTAATTGATAATTAGTATATGCATCTAAACTTGCTTTTTTAACATTTCCAATCTCTTTTTCAATTTTACTTAGCTTATTAGGGATGTCTGTAATATGATCTCCTACAAAATTTGAAAAGTTTTTAAATCTTGCTATTACAGATGTTCCTTGTAATTTCTTTCCTTCTTGTATAAATCCTTGATCATCTAACAATAAAAGAATTATTACTCCTGACCCTATATAACCAGATTTTCTCCCAATAGCTACACGTCCTTTTCCTCTCATCCTTTTGAATTCTCTGGAAAAAGATTGCATTTGTTTAAATCCAAAAAATGTTTGTAGTAAATATGCAGGGACCATCAATACTCCTAACAATATAATCACTTCCATTATCTATCATCTCCATAATTCATAAATTTTTCAAAAGAAGTGGTATCAATACTTTTGAGTTCTTGTGTTGCAATCAAATTGAAAATTTTATCATAAATCTTAGTTAATAAATATTCTTGCGAGTCTGTCATTTTCGCTGGTATAGAAAGGAAAACAAATAATTGATCAACCTCATTAGATACCACTATTTTAATATTATCTCCTGAAGGATTAGTTATATGAGGAAAATAGATATTATTTTCATACACCATCGAATTCTCGGATTCTTTTTCCTTGAATATATTAAATAATTTATTTATCAATGTCGGATCATCTTCTATCTCTCTTAATGCTACAAGTACTTTTTCCTCATAAGTAAATTCTTCACTAAAAGAAACACTACAAAATGAGATATCTAAATCTTGACCGATAATATTTTTTTCTTGATTTGAGAGTAATCTCATGTGATAACTTACCTGTTCAATAAAATCAGTCATCTCTTCAATATGAATTACATTCGTTAGCTTATTATCTAAATCTTCAGTTGTGAATATTATTTCAAAATTATTTGTATTTAGTTTTTCTATTTCATGTTTTTTCAAATGAATAATTTCAATTCCATCTAAACTAGTATTATTCAGAATATGCTGTTTAATAAACTTAAAAACTCCCTTGCCCTGATTTGTTACAACCGCTATTTTATTAACAGTTGTACTTATTTCCTGTATTTTTTGATCTTTTTCTTTCAATGCAAAGATAAAATATAGATGTAAATACGAGATATCCTGTTCAGTTGAAATAACATTTAATTCTTTTTCAATTATATATGCAGTCTCCTTAGCAAATTCATATGCTAATGGATATTCATTCTCAAGCTTTATATTAATATTATTTTGATGCGGAATCTTAAATAATAAACGATTAATTAGATACGCTAAATGATCTTTTATTCTTTCGAATAATTTATATTTATTCAAATAAATTGCATACTTCTTTTTTATCTGTTCAGTTGTTTCATCTATTATTTTCTCCAATAACCATTTATTTTCTTTATTTATTCTCATTTTAGCAAATGATGTATTCAAAGATATCATTGGGAAAAATATAACATTAACTTCAATTTGATTTAGGTTAATATTGTATACTCCATTAATTATTTGTGCTAAGTGACTACTCATTGCTAGATCTATATTGTCATAAATTGGAAAATCTTGATTTATTGAATTATTTTTCTCCTTTCTATAAATCATAAATGATACTGTAGTGATCATATTTCTTTTTACAAACTCCGGTAATGAAGTGTCATCTATAATATGTGTTAAATTATCTACAATATCTCTATGAAGTGGCATTATCCATTCCAAATAGCTGTTAACTTCATGAAAAAATATTAGATGTCTTTGGAACTCAGTTGTTTTAAGATAAAGACCTTTATTAGGGCGTCCTAACACTTCTGAATTATAGTGCATAACTCTCTTTCTAATTCTCTTCAAATCATTATTAATTGTTGATCTACTCACATTTAGTTGTTCAGCTAGATTATCTATTGAGATATAATCTGTAGCAATAATTAATTGAAAGAAGATATAAGCAATTCTATTTTTTATTTTATTATAATCATTTTTATTAGACAAATAAATTCTATTCTCTAATTTTTTCAATCTTTTAATCTGATCTTGTTCCAGATTGATTATTTCATCATATCCCTCACACAATTTAGAAGCTACTTTTTGTAACTCTTCTTTGTTAACTGACTGCTCTAACGAAAGGATATCTAAGCTTATCTCCTTTTGATCATAAATATATGATAGAATTATTGCTTCATAGATATCCATTTTATTTCTCCTTTTCTAACCTCTTGATTTTCCACCTGTTATATTTATAGTAGTTCCAGTAATATACTCTGATTTATTGGAAGAAAGAAATGCTGCCAGGTAACCTATTTCTTCTAACTTACCTTTTCTCCGTAATGGAATGCTCTTCTCATATCCAATTCCAATTGACTCTACTGGGATATTTCTAGTATATGCTAAAGCTTCATTATACTCTGGAGTAGTTAACCCTGTTTCTTCATTTATACCTGGGGCAATACCAACAACTTTAATTCCTTTATCTCCGAGTTCTTTCTCCCAAGAACGTGTAAGCCCATTAGTTGCTCCTTTTGTTGCTGAATAAATACTTTGACCTACAGAACCTTCTACACCAGCTTCTGATGTAATATTGATAATACGTCCTTCTATATTATGTCTAAGCATACTTTTTACAACTGCTTGTGCCATAAAAACATAGCCTTTTACATTAATATTAAACATCAACTCAAAAGATTGATTATCAATTTCAAATTGTTCCTTATCAGAATAGAAATCAACTAATAAATTAGGTTTATTGATCCCTGCATTATTAATTAATACATCAATTCTTCCATATTTCTTTTCTACTTTCTCAATAAGTATGTTAATACTATCTAAGTTAGTTACATCAGTTTTTACATATAATATCCCTTCTTCAATTTTATCTTCTGTATCAATATCAGCAACTACGACCTTTGCCTTATTTTTATTTAACACCTTAACAATAGCATTACCTATTCCTGAAGAACCTCCTGTAACAATAATGACTTTCTCATCTAATTCTAAAAAATTATCCATTGTTATTAACCCCTTTCATTTCTAATACCATTTTACATTCAATCAATAAAAAAATTAATACAAGCTTTTTCAATAGTCTCTCTTAAAATCTTGCATTAATTTACACAGTATAATGAAACTAAACTGATATAACTTATCTCCACCTCTAAAGCTAATATATTGAGTAACATGTATTAAAAAATACGGTGACTAACGATCGGAATACCTAACACTTAGGAACATACACTCTCTTACCTTTAGCTAGCAGTTCCTAAGACCAAGTCTAAAACTGCAGTCGACTTTCACCTTCACCACCAAATTATCACTCATACCAGACACACCGACACAAATAAATTAATTATATTTTGTTTAATCTCTAAGGGCTTATTTATGAAGTATCTCAAAGTATTCTTTAGATAAGATGTATTCAATGAATAAGAATATTTTTTTATAAATAAAATCATCAATGATATAGTTATAATAAAATAGAAAAAACCGTTTGATTTTATCCATCTCATGGAGTGGATAAAATCAAACGATGTATTCCGTTACTGATGTGTTGACTTTATGATTACCAACACTAAATGTTGAAGATCCTTTAATTTTTATTTAGCTCATTATACTTTTTAGCAATAGAGTTTACTAATTTATCGTTTGTCAAACCAGTAATATCTATTACAACATCTTTAACATCCTCATTAGCTAATCGCTCTTGCAATTTGATACTTTCACTGTCCTCTGACACATCGAACAACAATAATTTAGCTAGTGTTATAGTTAAATAATCAACCGATAAGTTTCGTTCTGTTGCTTCACGAATAGGTTGAACAAATCGATCTGAATATCCAGCCTTTCGAATAGGTCCACGTCCGACTCGATCAATTTTGTCAGCCAATTTACTATTTTTAAATCGTTCTAAAATTTTATCAATGTAAACTTGATGTTCTTTTTTATCAAAATTCCATTTATCAATCATTAGTTGGCCGGTTTCTTCAAGAGCACCACGAACACTTTTATAGACTTCATCATCTTTAAGTGCTTCATGAATATAATCATATCCAGCGTATTTCCCATGATAAGCAGTGGTTGCATGTCCAGTATTAACTGTAAATAGCTTTCTTTCTATATACGGTGCTAGATCATCCACATAACTCACACTATCCAATTGAATATTAGTGTTCTTAATACCAGATCTATCAATTACCCACTCTTTATAAGGTTCTACCATTACCATAAGCACATCTTCATGTGATTGAATAGGTACGATACGATCAACTGCTGCATCTGGAAATCCAATATAACTATTAATGTATTCCTTAATTTCTTCACTATCAATATGTTGGAGAACTTCTTCTTTCAAAAGAGTACTTCCACCAATCATATTTTCGCAAGCAATGATATCTAAAGGAGTAATATTTCCGCTACCGTAACGTGCACTTAACCCCTCTGCAATAGTTGGAGCAATCAATGGTAAAATATTTGCACCGATAGCTGTAGTTATAATATCAGCTTGTTTAATCTCATCAACAACTGCTTGAAGGTGAGTTTTACTATTAATACCTTTTACATTAGAAATATCAATTGAAGTTGCCCCATCTTCAGCTAGCTCAATTGTGTACGATCCTTGGTCATTTAAGGCATCAATAATTGTGTCATTCACATCAATAAAAGATATTTCAAAGCCATTCTTATAAAGAACTTCTCCGATAAATCCACGTCCAATATTTCCTGCTCCAAAGTGTACTGCTAACATTATGATTCAATACCTCCCAGTAAATCGAGAATTTCATCTTCTGAATTAGCTTGGATTAGCTTATCAATATTTTCTTGTTCATTACAGAATATTGCTATTTGAGATAGAATTTCCAAGTGATCATCACCTTTTCCAGCAATTCCAACTAAAATTTTCGCCTCTCCTTTACCAAAATCAACTCCATCAGGCACTTGTACAAAAGAAATACCCGTCTCAATTACATGTTTTTTAGCTTCTTCTGTCCCATGAGGTATTGCCAGATTATTTCCCATGTATGTTGATGCTGATTCGTCACGTTCAATCATGGCCTCAACATAATCTACTTCAACATATCCACCATCTATAAGTAATTGTCCTACCGCTCGAATAGCTTCCTCTTTTGTGTTGTATGATTGATTTAGTGATATATTTTCTTTTCTTAAGATTTCCATATATTATCTCCCTTTCAGTTTTTTAATATTGATAAAAATAATTGGCTAATAAATTGTTCTAGCACTTCTCTAGATCCTTCATTAAATAATTGCAAATTAAATTGATTTTCAACGATAGATCCACTTATTGTGCCTAGTATTTCTTGTGCCATCTCATCGATAGGTTCTGGTCCTAACATTAACAAGACTCGAGTCAGCTTCATATTACTATGCGACATATCTTGAATATTTATCGGTTCTTCCAAGTCATAGATGCTAAAGAAAGGTTGTTTAATACCCGAGTCAATACAATGAAACAGCGCCATCTGTGTATCCGGTATACCAATTGGTGCTTGGTTTAATCGTCGTTCTAACTTTTGTACTACCGGTTCTTGTTCAAGAATTACCTCTTCTTCAAGATTCGAGCAAATGTATTCTAACATGTCTCGAATAGATGGTTTATTTTTTATAGTCTTAACATTAAATGAGTGAAGAATTGCATTGATTATTGATGTGCGACGATAAAAATTATTGAACTCATCAAATTGATCTAAGGACTGTATTGTATTAGTATTTCTACTGACTACTTTTCTGTGTGATTGTTTATGCGAAATCTTCTGTGCAGTAATTGTTTTAATATTTTCCATTTCGTCATCCATGATTAAAGGAGTCACTACTTTATATTCTTGTTCAAATCCATTCAAAAAAATTGTCGACAGAATTAAATCGTATTCTTCAAAATTATGTTTGTATAAATTGGATACTGTCGAAATATCGACGGCATTGATTTCAGGAATGTTTTTTACCAGACGACTTTCTAAAATCTTAGCCGTCCCCACACCGCTAGAACAAACAATAAGGATACTCAAATCATTTATTTCAGCTGTTCGCTCAAATGCTGAAGCAAAATGAATTACAATATAAAGTACATCATTTGCATGGAAATCAATATCTAAAAATAAACGCTTCAAGTGTTTTTCAACAACATGACTTAACTCAGTAAATTCATAATAAATTTTATCTAGTAGAGGATTTGATTTCTTGTAAATTGGCGATTGATCGCGTGATAGTGATGCATTAATATGTGCTAGCAAATCATTGTATAGTGTCTTGTCCTCTCGCAAATCTCGGTTCATCTCATCAGAAACTGATCGTATCAACTCTCTTGTTTTATAGATTAAATTAATATCATAAGATTCCGAGAATTCATGTTTTAATGGAACGTTTAATCCTTCAATTTGACTAGTAAGAAAGTTTATTTCCTCCTCTGTAACAATAAAATTGCTATATTGCAAAGTCAACTCATCCAACAAATACTCTGCCAACACTTTATTTTTTTCTCTTTTTTGTTTAATTTTATTATCCTGATACTTAATTGTATGTCCATCTTTAATTCTCATTGCAGTTAATGCTAAAAGAATAATTAAATTTTGAAGCTGCGTATCAGTCACTTCGTCAAATCTAAATTTTTCATATTGTCGTATTGACTTAAATGATATCTCCAGTGCTTTCTGATCAATTACTTCCAAAAATACATTCGATAAACTGTGATATCGTTCTTCGATAATATTATTTGCTTCATCAAATAGTCGAAAAAAATTAAACTCATTAAATTCGATTGAAATTAGTCCACTAATAATTAGTCGTAAACTTATCTCATCAGCATGAGCTATAATCCCTAAACTTTTTCGACGCTCGACTTCAATCTTATATTCTTGAAACATTTGTTCAATTGGCTGCAAATCACTCTGAATTGTACTAGCACTAACCCCAAGATCAATTGCTAATCCATCTATTTTCAGTTCATCCTCAGCAAGTAACAACTTTATAATCAAGATTCGTTGACGTTGTTTCTTCGAAAAGTCATCTAATAATTTTTTCTCACTAATACTATTTCGTAATTTGTCAAGATTTGCTTTATCTCCCACAATGATATAGCCTTTTGCATCTTTAACTAATTTTAACCCAAAGTTATCTAATGTTTCTTCTGCATTAGATAACTCTCGATAAACTGTTCGTCGACTTACGTCAAGTTTTTCTATTAAAAAACTAACAGTCACGCCTGAAGGTTGATTCATTAATAACGTCAACAGAAGTTTCTCACGTTTAGATAGATACATGATATCTCCTATCCTTTTTAACTAGAAAAGCAGAGAGATTCCCTGCTTTTCTAAAACAATTATTTTTTAACTCGATCGATAACTTCATCATACTTAGGACTACCTAAGAAATTATCCACCGATACATGAACTGCATTTGGTGCATGTTCTTTTGCACGTAGTGTCAATTCTTCTTGCGTAATAATCAATAGACCTTCTTCATCTTTCAATTTACTTACCGGTGAATTAGTTATTTCTATATCTGTGATATTGGCTTCCTTCGCTTTTTTCTTCAATAGAGAGGCGCCCATCGCACTTGATCCCATACCAGCATCACATGCAAATATGATTTTTAAAATTTCTTCATTTTCTAATTCATCTACGCCAACTTTAACGTCTTCTTTATCAGCTCTATCATCTGAAATATCTGAATTAGTCCCTTTCGCTACAGCTTTTGCTTCAGCAGTTTTAACTTGAGCAGCCTGCAAGTCTCCTTCTTTATTATCAAATTTAAGAATAATAGCAGCTATTAGGAATGAAACAACTGCAGCAGATAATACTCCCATTGCAACACCGAAGTAACTATCTGAAGAAGCTAATCCCATAATGGCGAAGATTGAGCCTGGAGATGCAGCAGAAGTCAATCCAGAATCAAATAATACATTAATAAAGGTTCCAGTAACACCACCAGCAATTGCTGCGATAAATAATAATGGTTTCATCATAACATACGGGAAGTAAATTTCATGAATTCCACCAAAGAAATGAATAATTGATGCACCGTACGCACTTGATTTTGCAGATCCTTTCCCAAAGACCATATATGCTAGTAAAATTCCGACACCTGGTCCCGGATTAGTTTCCAGTAAGTAAATAATTGATTTGCCAGCCTCTGCTGTTTGTTGAGCTCCAAGTGGTGTGAATATTCCATGATTAATCGCATTATTCAAGAACAACACTTTAGCAGGTTCAATAAAGACATTGGCAAGTGGTAATAATCCTTTTTGAATTATCCACTCTGTTCCGTTTGCCATAAATGTATTTAATCCTACAAATAATGGACCAATCCCATAATAAGCAGTAATTGCAATCAAGAATCCTAAAATTCCACTAGAGAAGTTATTAACTAACATTTCAAAACCTGTAGGGATACTATCTTGAACAAGTTCATCAAACTTTTTAATTAACCATCCACCTAATGGACCTAATACCATTGCACCAAGTAACATCGGAGCATCAGCACCTAAAATAACACCCATCGTTCCGATTACACCGACAACTCCTCCACGGTGATCGTATACCAAATTCCCCCCTGAAAAAGCAATTAAAATTGGGATAAGATATACAATCATTGGATCAACTAGTCCAACAAGTTCCTCATTTGGTAAGAATCCATCTGGAATAAACAACATTGTAATTAGTCCCCATGCAATAAGGGCTCCAATATTAGGCATGATCATACTGCTTAAATTAGAACCTAAACGTTGAATAGCCGACTTACTATTAACTGATTTCTGATTTGACACAATATTTCCTCCTTTGATTTATTGTATCTATACTATATCGATAATTGACGGCGTATACAACACCTACTATATAGGTATTTGGCACAAATAAATAAGTTATCTGTGCCAAGATATCATCTTTAATAATAATAGTCTCCTAAATGTATTATATTTAACACTTAGGAGACTGTTTAATTAATCTTTCAATAATGAGGCTGCTTCTTTATCAAGAATAACTGTTACATCTGAATGGTCTTTTAATGCAGTTGCAGGTATTTCTTCAGTTTTATCAGAATAGAGCATATCATGAATGGCCTGTGCTTTTTCTTTTCCATAAGCAAGTAATAATATTTGTTTAGCTCTCAGTATAGAGGCTATTCCCATTGAATAAGCATATTTTGGTACATCTTCTTCTTTCTCAAAAAATCGTTTATTGGCTTCAATTGTTTCATCAGTTAATTTTACTTTATGAGTTAATGCAGCAAATGATGTACCTGGCTCATTGAAAGCAATGTGTGCATTCGAACCAATTCCTAATACCTGTAAATCAACAGGATACTGTTCTAATATTTGATTGTATCGCTTAATTTCCTCTTCTTCATCTGCTAATCCATCTGGGACAAAACTTTGATTAAATGGTTTTTCATTAAAAAGCTTTTCTTCCATGAAATAACGATAACTTTGCTCGTGATTACCAGGTAGACCAACGTATTCATCCAAATTTACTGATACGCGATCAGTAAAATCCAAATCACTAGATCTAATTTGCTCATATAGTGTTTCTGGTGTACTTCCAGTTGCTAGACCAAATACAGTCGCACCTTTATCATAAGCCTCTTGAAATAAATCAAAAGCTACTTTCCCACCTAAGCGCTCATTCTCTACTATAACAACCTTAAAGCCATCAATTTCTCTTATATCTCTTAACATAAAATCACCTCTCAAAATTATTATGGTACTTTTAAATATAAAAAAATATCATTTGTTAATTTATGAACTTGCAACCTTTATACTTATGTTAACACCATTTTTATACATACGCAAGATAAAAACTGTCTGACAATAATAATAAAAAATACTTTCAATTTGAACAACTTTGTTTTAAATCAAAAAAGTCTTGGCTTATAGTAAGCCAAGACTTTTTTATCTGATTAATTATTAGATAGTCATGTGTGCGCCTGGTCCGAGTGGGATACCGAGTGCGTACCAGATGAGTAGCACAACACTCCACACTGCTAGGAAAGCAAGCGAGTACGTTAACATGGTTGAGATTAAAGTCCCAATTCCTGAATCTTTGTCATAACGCTTCATAAAGATAAGAATCATCGGGAAGTACGTCATGAGTGGCGAGATAATGTTCGTCGTTGAGTCAGCTACACGATATGCAATCTGCGTCATCTCAGGTGTAATTCCTAAGTTGTAGAACATTGGGACGAAGATTGGAGCTAGAATTGCCCATTTCGCTGAAGCTGATCCCATGAAAAGGTTAATAAATGCTACTAGTAAAATAAATACAAAAATTAATAATGGACCACCGAAGCCTGCATTTTGTAAGAAATTCGCTCCAGAAATGGAGATGATTTTTCCTAAGTTTGAGTAATTGAAGTAGTTGATTAATTGTGAAGCGAAGAAAGCTAAGACAATGTATCCACTCATTGAACCCATAGCCTCTTTCATTCCTTCAACAAAATCATTGGAATCCTTGATCTTACCAACTGAAACACCGTACGTAATACCGGGAATTGTAAATAGTAAGAAAATAGCCGTCATTAGACCTGTGCTTAAGAACGGATTAATACTCATCTCACCCGTCGATTCCTCAATTGCTTGGAAGAACCCACTCCCAGGCAAACCGAGATCAAACATTAAGTACGCCATAATAACCGCATAGATTAATAGAGAAATACCGGCTAATTTTAATGCTCGAGCTTCTTCGGAAGTAATATCTTCTTGGTCTGGCTTATAATTACCGTTGTATTCACCCAATCTTGGTTCAATGATTTTATCCGTTACCCAAGCACCGACAATAGTTAAAATAAAGGTCGAGGCAATTAAGAAGTACCAGTTGGCTGTCACTGCCACATCATAATTAAGATTCGCTGAAGCAAGTGCTTCGTTAGTTAGTCCTTGCAAGAGAGCATCGGTAGGACCCACTAGTAAGTTCGCAGAAAATCCACCAGACACACCAGCAAAAGCTGCCGCTAATCCAGCGATCGGATGACGACCTGCTCCCGCAAAAATAATCGCTCCTAATGGCACTACCACAACATATCCGACATCGGAAGCAATATTTGAGTTAATTCCAGCAAATACAATCGCAGCTGATAGTAACATCGGTGGTACATTTTCTAGTAGTTTTTTCATTGAAGTACTGATCAGACCGGTCCATTCAGCAATTCCAACCCCCAGCATAGCTACCAAAACTGTACCGAGTGGCGCAAATCCCGTAAAGTTAGATACTAAATTATTAAATATATAATTAATTCCTTCACGCGATAGTAAGGATTCTGCGACCACAACACTATCTTCTTGTGCGACACTATCAAAATAAGATAATTCAAAATTCATAGCACTTAAAATAGCTGATACAGCCATAACAATCGCAGCTAACACAATAAAGATAACAACCGGGTGTGGCAATTTATTACCTACACGTTCAATCCATCCAAAAAATCCAGATGAGTTCTCTTGAGATGTTTCCTGAGTATCCATCTCAGAGTTTGATTTTTTTCTTTCATCTTTTGTCATACTTACATCCTCCTTTTATAATATCTTTCTAATTTTACTACGATAGATTACTTATTTCAAGCCTATTCCAAAAAGTAAACGATTTTATTTTGAATAAAGTGCTTTCTAGCGGTGGAAAAATAGATATTGTCTCGTTTTATACGTTTTTCACTGTTATTTTAAGAGCTGTTGACTCTCTCTATTCGTGAAATGTGCTACAATAAGAATACATTATGAAAGGAGATTGTTATGATCAAGATTGGTTTAACGGGATGGTCCGATCATCCTACTATTCAACGAAGCACACACAAATTAGAAGATTATGCGATGCATTTCCCTATTGTCGAAATGGATACGAGTTTTTACGCCATTCCACCTGAGAAAAATATTTTAAGTTGGATGGAGACCACGCCTGATATTTTCCAATTTATGCCGAAAGCTTATAGTGGGATGACAGGCCATCGCCAAGGGATGAATGAATTTTCTTCTATTCAAGAAATGTTCGATCAGTTCAAATATACCTTCAATCCACTGATTGCTCAAGGAAGGATTGCTTGCTTTCTCTTCCAATTCCCACCGACATTTGAGTGTACAAAAGCATCAGTTCATTATTTAAGACAAGTACGAGAATGGATGGATGAATTAAAGGTCGCTGTTGAGTTTCGCCATCCAAGTTGGTTTAGTGAAGCATTCAAAGATAAAACATTAGAGTTCTTAGAAGCAAATCATTTCATTCATGTGATAGTTGATCAACCACAAACTCCTGCCAATAGTGTACCTTTCGTTCCGAGAGTAACACATCCCCTCTCAACCATGATTCGATTACATGGTCGGAATTATCGAGGTTGGTTGGGTGAAGAGGTCGATGATTGGCGGAAGGAACGGACGCTGTATCATTATTCTACTGATGAACTCACTGATTTAGCACAGACAGTGAAACAATTAGAGGTCGAAACACGTGATACGTTCATTATCTTTAATAATAATTCAGGCGGGCATGCTGCACCGAATGCGAAAGAACTAAAACGCTTATTAGGCATTGAATACACCCACTTAGGTCCACAACAGACACAGCTTTTCTAACACTCGTAATATTCATGATGCTTTTATGATAAATTCATGATTAGTCTTGACATCCGGAAGAACTTTCTATAATCTTTAATATATAGTAAAATAACAGAAAGTACTTTCAATATTTGAGTGAAAGTCATTAAAACAGAAAGTTGGAACATATATGTGTGGAATTGTTGGGTATATTGGCCCAAGAACGGCTCAAGATATCTTACTGAATGGATTAGAAACGTTAGAATATCGTGGTTATGACTCAGCTGGTATCTTTGCCATGAACCAGGCTGGAGATGGTGAATTAGCAAAAGTTAAAGGACGTATTGCTGATTTAAGAAGCCATGTTGATGCTGAGGCGATGACGGATAAGACGATGGGAATCGGACACACGCGATGGGCTACACACGGCTCACCGACTGCTGAGAATGCTCATCCTCATCAATCAACTAGTGAACGCTTTACCTTAGTGCATAATGGTGTAATTGATAATTTCAATCAATTAAAAACAACTTACTTAGACCAAGTAACATTCCAATCTGAAACAGATACAGAAGTGATCGTTCAACTAATTGCTTACTTTGTCGAAGAAAAAGGATTAGCAACTGCAGAAGCGTTCAAAGAAACACTTAAATGTTTAGAGGGCTCGTATGCTGTTGCCTTAATCGATCGTGAACAACCCGATACCTTATTTGCTGCCAAAAATAAATCCCCGCTGTTACTCGGTGTGGGGGCTGATTTTAATGTGATCTCTTCTGACGCGATTGCTATGATTAAAGAGACGTCTGAATTTATTGAATTAAAAGATGGTGAACTGGCTGAATTGACGCGGGAAGCCATTCGAATCGAAACGCTCGACGGTGAAGCGATTCAGCGTGATTCATTTACAGCGGATATTGATTTCTCTGACTTGGGTAAAGGAACTTACGCTCATTATATGCTGAAGGAAATTAATGAACAGCCTGCTGTTATTCGTAACTTACTCAGTCATTATATTGCTGAAGATGCTTCCTTTAAAATCGATGAGCAACTCCTTATGCAACTTCAGGCGAGTGATCGGATTTATATTATCGCTGCTGGAACAAGTTATCATGCTGGATTAGTGGGTAAGCATTTGTTCGAAAAAATTGCGGGGATTCCAACTGAAGTTCATGTAGCGAGTGAATTTGCCTATAATCCTCCTCTCTTAGCCAACAAGCCATTCTTTATCTATATTTCCCAATCAGGTGAAACAGCTGATAGTCGCCAAGTCTTAGTCCAGACCACTGAACAAGGCTACCCCTCACTAACTATTACAAATGTGAAGGGGTCTACACTTTCACGAGAAGCAGACAATACCTTATTGCTCCAAGCGGGTCCTGAGATCGCCGTAGCCTCAACTAAAGCCTACACTGCACAAATTGGCCTACTGAGTATCCTAGCCGCAGCTTATCGCAATTATATTGGTCAAGAACAGATTATTGACATCCAGGGAGAACTTAGCTTAGTTGCCACAGCGATGGAGACCGTTATTAATGATCACGATGTCTTTAAAGCAATCGCGCAAGCTTCTCTTGCTCCACATCCACGTGCTTTCTTCATTGGACGAGGGCTAGATTATCACGTTGTCCTAGAAGCAGCCCTTAAACTGAAAGAAATCTCTTATATCCAAACAGAAGGCTGGGCTTCCGGTGAATTAAAACATGGAACGATTGCTTTAATTGAAGATGATGTGCCCGTTATCTCAATTATTACCGATCAGCGAACAGCCTTGCTAGCGCGCAGTAATGCCCATGAAGTGTTATCGCGCGGAGCAACGTCACTTATTATTGCTATGGATGGATTAGATGAAACAGAGGATGCTTATGTATTACCTCACGTTCACGAAACTCTCACACCACTTGTCTCTGTTATTGCTAGCCAGTTGCTTGCTTACTACACAGCTCTTGAGTTAGGTAACGATATCGATAAACCACGTAACCTGGCTAAATCGGTCACTGTTGAATAATCCAGTCCAAAAAGGTCTCTCCACATTGATGCGAGCGACCTTTTTTTGTACACAAAAAAACATCCCGAACTTAGATTGCTCGAGATGCTTTCAGTTTTGTTATTAAAAATGGGTTAACCGCGTCGTTGTTTCGCATCAACTGAACGCTTGAGGACTTGTCCCATGTAGTTAATACATAACATTAAGACAAGAATTGTCAAGGTTGCTGGTAACCAAACCCATGGACGTAATTCAATGTTTTCTGGTGATGTCGCTGCACTGACTAATCGTCCTAATGTTGGTACGTGAGGTGGAAGTCCAAATCCAAGGTAAGTCAGACCTGTTTCTACCCCGATATTAGCTGCATAGGATAAGATTAATTGAATCATAATTAATGATGCTAAGTTCGGTAGCAATTCTTTTACCATAATACGCCATGTTGGTGTTCCCATTGTCTTAGAAGCACTGATGTAGTCTAGTTCCCCTTCTGACAAGGCACGTGAACGTGTTGTACGTACGAAGCCGGTCCAAGCAAAAATACTCATAATGAACACGAATGCTCCAATGGTGACATCACGGACCACAACAACGAAGACAATAATAATCATCAATCGTGGTAAAATCATGACGAAATCGGTAATACGCATAATAATGTTATCGACCAATCCACCGTAGTATCCAGCGATAACACCTAGAATAATCCCAATAACTGCCATAATTGTTGTAACCATTACTCCAATTAAGAGTGAGTTCCCCGTTCCAATAATTAATTGGTGAAGTACGTCACGTCCCCCTTGGTCAGCTCCAAGTAAATAAGTGCTCTCACCACTCCAAGCTTCTGCTAATAAGCTCCAAGAGAATGGTTCTGGTTTTTTGAATCGATTTAAAATGTTAACTTGCATAATTTCAGCCGCATCTACACGTAAATTCCATAACACAATGATTAAAACAACAAGCATGAAGATAATCAAGGCTCCCAATGCTACTTTATCGCGTAGAAATTCTCGCACAATAATTTGGAATCCCATCGCACGATCAGGTTTTTTCTCAATATCTTCTGAGACAGCTTCCATTTGATCTAATTGTTCACTCATAAGTCCCTTCCTTTCTATCGCGTCATCTAGTCAATTCGAATTCGTGGATCGACAAGACTCATAATAATATCAGATATCAGTGATGAAATAATTGAGATCACACCGTACAATAAGACAAGTGTAATAACAACTGGGTAATCACGTCCGTTAATTGAGCCTAAGAATAATGTTCCCATTCCACTGTACGTGAAAATTTGTTCGATAAAGATTGATCCACTTAACAATCCGACGATAACAAATCCGATTGATGAAGCAATTGGTAAGAATGCATTTCTGAAAATATGTTTAGAATATACTTTACCAATTGGGACACCTTTTGATCGAGCAGTCCGCACGTAATCGCGACTCTTCGCATCGATAACTTCACTACGCAAGATTTGCGTAACACCCACTGTTCCAAGAACTCCCCCAGTAAAGCCTGGTAGAATTAGGCGATAAATCATATCTTTATAATACGCCCATGTGCCTGGTTCTAGACGAATATCAACTGTTCCACCTGTTGGGAACCAACCTAATTGGTAACCAAAAATAAATAACATAAGTAAAGCTAATACAAAGGTTGGAATAGCGTAACTGATGTAGTTGTAGAGTAAAACGAAACGATCGAACCATGAATCATCATAGCGTCCAGATAACAAACCAAATGGCAATGCAATAGCGTAAGCAAAAAATAATGATACAAAACCTAGACGAATAGAGTTAATTGCTCGCGCTCCAATAATTCGGCTAACGGGTACTTTATACGTGAAGCTTCGCCCGAAGTCCCCTTTTAAAGCATTCGTAATCCAATCGAAGTAACGAACAGGTAGCGGGTCATTTAAGCCCATCTGTTCACGTAATTCTTCTAATCGTGCAGGGTCAATATTCGGATCAATCAACCCAGTCAATGCATCTCCCGGCATAAATTCGGCAACAACGAATACTAATATACTCAAAAGTAAAATTTGAGGAATCATAATTAACAATCGTCGTACAACTGTTTTCCACATAATTAATGTCCTCCTTTTTCAAATCGAGTCGAAGGATTATCTCGGTGGCCATCTGGGTTGAAAGCAACTTGATGTCCTTCCTCAAAGTCTTGCAAATCATAAACACGGCCATTTTCATCGTAGTAGCCTGTTTGTTCTTTTTGGTAGACTTCTTCTACGCGACGTCGCTCAGCTTTATGTGCTTCTCTGACACTTGGATCCATATCTGGAATAGCTGATAATAGGCGCTTAGTATAAATATGCTGTGGATTAGTATAAACTTTTTCTTTAACTCCTTGTTCAACGAAGCGTCCTTTGTGCATAATCGCTAAATTATCTGACATATGTTTTACCACACCTAAGTCGTGTGAAATAAATAAATAACTTAATTCGAACTCTTCTTGAATTCGTTTCATAAAGTTAAGTACTTGCGCTTGAACAGATAAGTCAAGGGCTGAAGTAGGCTCATCGGCAATAATTAATTGTGGGTTACTAGCCACTGCTCGCGCTACCCCAATACGTTGGCGCTGTCCACCTGAGAATTCATGTGGGTAGCGGTATAATACTTCTTCACGCATCCCAACAATCTCAAGTAATTCGATTACCTTGCGCTTCTCTTCGTCGTGTGTGTAGTTAAAGTAGTTACGCATTGGCTCAGCAATTACATCTTTAATCCGTTTTTTCGGGTTTAATGAAGATGTTGAATCTTGGAAAATCATTTGAACATCTTTATTATAATCTGCATATTCTTTTTTCAGACTTCTTGCTTTACCTGTAACATCTTTTCCATTATAGAAGATTTTTCCTGATGTAATCGGCTCTAATCCAATCAACGCTTTTCCGATAGTTGATTTCCCTGAACCCGATTCTCCAACTAATCCATAAGTTTTTCCACTATCAATCTCAAGTGAAACACCATCGACGGCTTTCACATAATCTTGAATTGTATTAAAGATTCCCCCACGGATTGGGTAATGCACTTTCAAATCTCTTAATTCAATTAAACTCATGCCTTATTCTCCTCTCCTGGGAAATAGAAATGTTTCCAAGAATTACCTCGTACTTTGTGCCCTGGTGCGATTTCAGTTAATTGTGGATCATCATCGAAAGCATCATCATCCATCCATGGAATACGATCCTTGAATCGATCCCCTTTACGCGGTAAGTTCTGAAGTGATGGCACTGTTCCGTGAATCACATGCAATTCTTCTCCATCTGCCAACTCATGTGGTACAGATTTCAAGAGTGATCTTGTGTATGGGTGTTTTGGATTAGCAAATAATTCCTCAACCGGTGCTTCTTCAACGATCTGACCAGCATACATAACCGCAACGCGATCGGCTGTTTCAGCCACAACACCTAAATCGTGTGTAATTAAAATAATTCCGTTGTGTGTTTCTTCTTGAATATCGTTCATCAAGTCCAAAATTTGCGCTTGAATGGTTACATCAAGAGCAGTTGTTGGCTCATCTGCAATTAAAATAGGTGGCTTATTCGCCAAAGCAATCGCAATAACAACACGTTGACGCATCCCACCTGATAGTTCATGTGGATAAGCTTTCATTACTTGTTCCGGTCGCGGAATACCTACCTGATTCAAGAGTTCTAATACGCGCGCTTTACGCTGTTCTTCATTCATATCTGTATGGTAAAGTAATGATTCCGCAATCTGCTTGTAAACCGTCATAACTGGGTTTAGAGTTCCTAGTGGATCTTGGAAAATCATCCCGATATCATTACCTCTAATTTTATTGTATAATTTTTCATTTAATTTATTCAGATCATAGTCTTGGTAAATAATCTCGCCTTCAACACGTGTATTCAATGGGTCATGTAAACCAATGATCGCCGTAGCTAAGGTTGATTTCCCACTTCCAGATTCACCTACGATAGCTAGAATTTCATCTTTTTCAAGCGTTAATGAAACATCATCAACTGCATTGTAAAATTTATCGCCGTATCGGAAGCCAACCGACAAATTATTAATTTCTAATAAGCTTTTTTCAACAGCCATACTAAACCTCCTAATATAATCTTTCTGATTAAACGTCCCTTAAATAAAAAGTACGTTAGTTCTATTTTAAAGTAATAGTCTAAAATTTCAAGTCTTTTTTTAAACTTAATTTAATTTCATCTCATGATATGGATTAATTAGGAGATGTTATTGTTGGCTCATGACATAATCAACAGCTTTACCCACTGTAGTGAGGTTTTCTGCATCTTCATCAGGGATTTCGCGACCAAATTGATCTTCCATTTCCATCACCAATTCAACAATTTCTAAAGAATCTGCTCCTAGATCATCTTGAAAAGTGGTATCCCGTGTAATTTTATCCTCATCAACACCGAGCTGATCAACAATAATGGTTCTGATTTTATCAAATACTTGTTGTTCGTTCATCGTTACCCCTCCTATAAGGTTTATTTATGAGTAAGTTACATTAATTTATTAATCCTTTTGCAACTTTACACTTATTTATTCTTACTTTAACATTTTAACGCATACGTTTCTGTTTTACTAGCCTATTTTTTTAATTTTCACAAAATCTATTTATTTTCATTTTGCGGATCAAAGGCTTCGCGCAGCTGATCAATTACTCCTGTTCGCAATATATCGCGCGCTTGTTTAATCGTATGGTAGACCGCTTCTTCATTAGCTGATCCATGTGTCTTAATGACGGGAGCCTTGAGTCCAAATAGTACTGCCCCACCATATTTAGAATAATCCAATGTATCTTTAATAGAACTTAAATCCTTCTTGACAAGCAATCCACCTAATTTCGTTGTAAAACCGCCTGATTGAATGGTCGATTTAATGATATTCATTAATGATTTAGCGGTGCCTTCAATCGACTTCAAGACGGCATTTCCAGTAAATCCGTCAGTTACAATCACATCAGCGGGTGCTTGCAATATATCACGCGCTTCGACATTTCCGACAAAATTGAGCGACTGATCTTCTTGCAATAACTTGAAGGCTTCCTTAGACAACATATTCCCTTTATTATCTTCAGTTCCATTATTCAAGAGTGCTACTGTCGGCTGATCAATCTGACGAATACTCGCCGCATAGTACGAACCCAGAATCCCAAACTGATGAAGCTGCTCTGGCTTACAATCAGCATTAGCTCCTAAATCCATAAACGTAAATGCTTCTCGCTCTCCTTCTAAGGATGGCATGGTAGACATTAATGCCGGGCGATCAATTCCTTTAATCCGCCCCACAATTAAGGTGCCCGCTGCCAGTAGTGCACCCGTATTTCCCGCTGAGATAACGGCATCCACTTTTCCTTCTTTAACTTCACGGGCCGCTAGAACCATGGATGCTTTTTTCTTACGACGAACAGCTCGCACTGGATCATCATCGCTGGCTACTTTTTCTGTTGTGTGGACAATATCAACTAATTCTGGTTGTTCTAAGTGAGGCAGAATCGCCTCTTTATCTCCATATAACACTACACGGATATCGCGGAACTGCTGGGCTGCTTTTTCGGCTCCTCTTACAATGGCTTGAGGGGCATGATCTCCACCCATCGCATCTACAGCTATTTTCATAATTTTCCTCCTATAGTCTAATCTAGTGTCGCTTGAGTATCTTGATTGAATGCTTGATACAACGGCTTATATGCCGGACTATTCAAGCGTTCATCATCATTTAATAACAATATACTTTCTATTCGTGCTTCTTCTAAAATCGGGGCATGCTCGACAATATCACCGATCTTGAACTCAGGCAATCCAGATTGCTTATGTCCAAATAATTCCCCTGGCCCCCGCATTTGCAAATCACGTTCACTTAATTGGAAACCATCCGTCACTTCTGTAATGGTCTGCATCCGCTCAATCCCTGATTCTGTCTTTGGATCAGCAATTAAAACACAGTGTGCCTTCTTACTGCCACGTCCAACACGTCCACGCAATTGGTGTAACTGAGCCAGTCCAAAACGATCCGCATCATGAATAATCATGAGTGTCGCATTAGGCACATTGACCCCTACTTCAATAACCGTTGTTGAGACCAGTACCTGCATCTCATTATCAGCAAATTGTTGAATAACGTGTTGCTTTTCTTCCGCTGACATTTGTCCATGGAGTAACCCAACTTGATGATTCGGGAAAAAACTACTATAAATTCGGTGCAAATCCGTCACATTCTGTACATCAAGATGTTCAGACTCTTCAATTAACGGACTAATTACATAGACTTGTGAGTTCTGGGCTAACTGCTTCGCAATAAATTGCTTCAACTGATCTGTCTGTTGCGGTCTAATCCAAATTGTCTTAACTGGTTGACGTCCCGGTGGCATTTCATCAATCACAGAAATGTCCATTTCACCAAACGCTGTAATCGAAAGAGTTCGCGGAATTGGTGTGGCTGTCATAAATAAAACGTCCGGATGATCCCCTTTTTCACGCAACATTTTTCGTTGATTCACCCCAAAACGGTGCTGCTCATCAATAATAATTAGTCCCAGATTTTGGAACTGAACCTGTTCTTGAATAAGAGCATGTGTTCCAATGACACAATCGAGTTCACCTGATCGCAACTGATCATAGATAGCTTGTTTTTCCTTATTTGTCAATGATCCCGTCAGTAAGGCTACCTTCAGCTCGTAATGATTGAATAACTCGCTTAAACTATGGAAATGTTGTTCTGCCAATATCTCAGTCGGTGCCATAAGTGCGGTCTGCTTTCCCGCTGTCCATACAGAAAACAAACTCGCTGCAGCTACAATGGTCTTCCCACTTCCAACATCTCCTTGAAGTAGCCGAAACATTTGGATGGGACGGAGTAAGTCTTTACTAATCTCATTCACAACACGTTTCTGAGCATCGGTTAACTCAAATGATAAATTAGCAAAAAATCCCTTTAATTGCTGAATATCGTATGAATTGATTTGTCCTTGCGCTGATTCATGTTGTTTTTTTCGTAACTGATTAAGTTTTAGTTGATAAAGCAAAAATTCAAAGAAAATTAACGTTTTTCGAGCAGTAGCTATATCATCTGCTTCTGTGGGAAAGTGAATGGTTCGAATTGCCTCTGAAAAAGGCATTAATCCATATTTTTCAATAATATCAGCGGGCAAGTAATCAGGAATAAGCGATTGATATTGATCCCAAGCTTGCTTAATAAGCTTGAAGATTGTCTGTTGATTAATCTGTTTATTCGAAGAGTAGACCGCTTCATGATCGGACTTCTGCTGTCCAATCATTTTAATCCCCGTCAAGGACATTCGCCGCGCATCCCACACGCCAAATACTCGAGTACTTTCGCCAGTATGAACGTATTGCTTCAAATATGGCTGATTGAAGAACGTCACTGGTACAATCACTTTCTCCACATTGAGCCGAAAAGAAAAGCGACTCTTCTTATGGCCAAAGTAACTCACCGTTCCCTCCGAGACAGCTTCTCCTTCTAAAACAACTTTTTCTTTATCTTCTATCGATTCGATCGACTTAACCGTCAAGTCCTCATAACGAAAAGGATAAAAGGTTAGTAAATCATAAACGGTCTCTACGCCAAGTTGTTTTAAGGCTTCTGCTCGTTTTGGGCCCACACCACTGAGTTCCTTCATATTATCTTGTATCGATCGGCTCATACACTTCGCTCCTTTTAAATGAAAGAAACAGAACAATAGTACACGTTATACTATTGTCCTGCTTCGATGATTTATTCAACTGAAATGAGGTATGGATAAACAGGTTGATCCCCGCGGTGGGTTTCAATTTCGTAAGCATCGAAAATATCTTCTAAGCGCTCAAGAACATCCGCGGCTTCTTTTTCAGAGACAGCTTCACCAAAGAAGAGCGTAATAATTTCACTGTCATCATCTACCATTTGTTGAATCGTACGAATTAGTGATTCTAGACGGTCAGCATGACTTACTTTAATCTCACCATCGATAATCCCTAAGAAATCATCTTTTTGGATGGACACACCATTAATTTCTGTATCACGTACAGCATTCGTAATTTGACCCGACGTAATAAAGCTGATTTCTTCAGTCATTGCTGCTACATTCTCATCTAAACTTTGGGTTTCGATGTAGCCTAATAATGCGGAGAAACCTTGCTGAATTGTTTTGGTCTCGACAACCTTAGCCGGTACATCGATCACTTCGCAGGCCTGTTCAGCTGCCATGAAGATATTCTTGTTATTGGGCAGAATAATGTATGACTTCGCTGGCGCTTGGTTCATCGCTTCTACAATATCTTCTGTACTTGGATTCATCGTCTGGCCACCTGTAAGGACATAATCAACGCCTAAGCTTTCAAATAATCCCTTGAGCCCTTCACCCGCTGCAATTGCAATAATAGCTGTTTCTTTAGGTTTTTTCGTGTGCTGTGATTTTGATAAATCAGGAGCCGTTTTCTTCTCTGTTCCTGCAAGTTCAGAGTGCTGTTCACGCATATTATCAACTTTTATTTTGATTAATGAACCGAATCGTTGGCCGTAATTCATTACTTCTCCCGGACGCTCTGTGTGAACGTGGACTTTAATAATTTCATCATCAGCGACAACAAGCAATGAATCCCCTAAGTCGTTTAAATAATTACGGAACGTTTCATAATCGAATGTTTCTTCGACCGTCTCACCTTCACCGACGCGGACCATGATTTCAGTACAATAACCAAACTCAATGTCTTCGCTATTAACAGAATCGTGAACGCCATTACGGTGATGTTCAGCTTGAACAAGTTCTTCCAATGAAATTTCATCATCTTCTGTAACCACTGGCGCCTCTCCCGTTAATGATGATAAGAACCCTTCATAAACATAAACAAGTCCTTGCCCACCACTATCGACAACACCGACTTCCTTCAACACTTCCAGTAATTCTGGTGTTCGTTTTAATGATGCTTTGGCTTCGCCTAATACCGCACGCATCACTTCAATAATATCGTCAGTTTGTTCAGAACGCTCAAGCCCAGCACTAGCTGATTCACGTGCTACAGTTAAGACTGTTCCTTCAACGGGCTTCATGACTGCATTATACGCCGAATCTACTCCACTTTGGAAAGCTTGAGCCAGTTGTTTGGCATTTAATGTGTTAAGTTCTTCTACACTTTTGGAAAAACCTCGGAATAATTGTGATAAAATTACGCCAGAGTTTCCGCGTGCTCCCATTAATAACCCTTTTGACAATGCTTTAGTCAATTGTCCCACATGATTAGCTGTACTTTCACGGACTGACTTGGCACCACTTGTAAAGGTTAAGTTCATATTCGTTCCGGTATCCCCATCCGGAACCGGAAAAACGTTCAATGAGTTAACATATTCAGATTGTTCTTCTAGTCGCTGTCGACCAGCTAATACCATATCTTTAAAATCTTTTGCTTTAATCTCTTTAAATTCCACTGTTTTCTATGCCTCCTAATTATCCGCTACTAATCGCTATACCCGAACGCCTTGTACATAAATATTAACTGACGTTGCTTTAATCCCAAGCTGAGCTTCTAATTGATAGCGAACTTGTTCTTGAACATTTCTGGATACTTCTGAAATCTTAATACCGTAGCTGACAATTATATAGACATCCACATGAATATCTTGATCATCTTGACGAATTTCAATTCCGCGTGCATAATTATCACGCTTCAAAATTTCATAAAACCCATCTCTAACTTGTTGACGGCTAGCCATACCTACGATACCAAACACCTCGGTTGCTACACCACCGACAACGGTTGCAATCACGTTCGTTGAAATCTCAATCATCCCATTTTTTGTTCTCATATTAACTGACATACACTTACCCCTTTCACAAGTGATGCTTCTAAGATAGTATTGTAATTATATATATAAGTTGAATTGAATGTAAATTAAATTAATTCTATTCAATTTCTATTCAATAGACTTAATCATCCCCCATTCTACCATATTCCAACGTATAGTTCAAAATTCCGCCCCTTTATTTTTAGAAAAATTCATCTAAAACTTGTTATAGATGGCCAAATATGGTATCATATGCAAGTGTTAGTGAGTGTTTCATTTGTTCGTCAAGTGAGCACTGACATATTTATCAAAAGGGGGATATTAAAATGGCTAAAGAATGTTACGTAACAGGACGTAAAGCTAAACGAGGAAACCAGCGTTCAAACGCAAACAACAAAACAAAACGTACATTTGGTGCTAACTTACAAAAAGTTAGAATCAAAGAAGACGGTAAAATTAAAAAAGTATGGGTTTCAGCTCGTGCCTTAAAATCAGGTAAAGTTGAACGTGTCTAATTATAATTAGAAAGCATGCAGTTATCAACTCAGATAATTGCATGCTTTTTTATGTGTGCTATACATATTAATCACGACTCTGAATAACAGCCAACAAGCCACTCTCGAAAGAAAATTCAGCCGGCTGTCCTTCTGCCAAGAATTCATTGCTAATAAGGGCTCTCGGCACATCATAATCGGCACTCTCTAAAGTATATTTCACTTGGCGCAGTGTCAATCCTTTAATTGGGGTCAATCCGATATAGGAGAGATAATTATCAGAATGAGCTTGCTCAACTTGATAGTGACCGGGCTGATAGACCCGTAGGCTATTTTTAGGACTACAGAAGACTAAGCGTGACAAAACCGCTTGGAACCTTTCTTGATAAACTAAATACAAAATACTTAAAAAATGATCCAAACGTCCACCGATCCAGTTATGAATATGAATGGGGGCCTCGTCAGATAAATTTAGCGCGTGTAATAACGCTAACTCCGTATCAGTATCATCTTTATCCGCTTGAAATTTTTCTACACGCTGGCTTTCATTTTTAATTTGTTGCCATTCATGTTCAGTCACCGAATCAAAATCACCAATCGCTAAATCGACCGGATAACCGGCATTTAATAAATAAATCGCTCCATAATCAACCCCTACACATAAATCACCCGACTGATAATCAAGGGTCAACGGCTCTTCTCTCGGTGCCCCTAAGACGAGATGGATGATCATGCTGGCTCACCAACTGCTTTCAGCTTAGCAATCCGCTCGGCAGGATCTTCCGCGCCATAAATATAAGAACCCGCCACGAATACATCCACCCCTGCTTCTAAACAACGCACTGTTTCTGGCCCTGCTTTAATCCCACCATCTACTTCAATTGTATAGTGATAGTCATGTTGCTGGCGCAGATCGTTCAACTGAGCCATCTTCTGAACAGTTGAGTCTATAAACGATTGTCCACCAAAACCAGGATTCACCGTCATAACTAGAACCAGATCAACCAGATCCAAGACCGGCTCAATCACAGAAACCGGTGTTCCTGGATTAATTGCTACTCCTGATTTAACATTCAACTGATTAATCAGTTGCAGACTACGATGAATGTGATCGGTGCTTTCTGCATGAATAGTAATAATATCCGCTCCTGCTTCAGCAAACGCATTAATATAACGGTCAGGATCTACTATCATTAAATGCACATCCAATGGCAATGATGTATGCGGACGAATTGCTTCAACCACATTAGGCCCGAAAGTGATATTAGGCACGAACTGACCGTCCATCACATCTACATGAACCCAATCAGCTCCTTCACGTTCAATCAGTTCAATATCTTGTCTCAACTGGGAAAAATCGGCACTTAAAATTGATGGTGCTACTTTCACATTATCGCTCCTTTTTTAATATACAGGCTTTCGATTTATAATTTCTTCTAAAAATAAAATATAATGCGCATACCGCTCTTCTAACATATCACCCGCAGCCACTGCTTGCTTAACAGCACATTTGGGTTCTTTATAATGGAGACATCCGCGAAACTTACATGCAGCACGGCGCTCCCAACATTCTGGGAAACATTCACGCAATGATTCTTTCTCAATATCAGCAAATTCTAGAGCACTAAAACCCGGTGTGTCCGCAATTAATCCACCGAGAGTGGTAACTAATTCAACATGTCGCGTCGTATGGCGACCACGCCCAAGTGCTTTAGAAGTTTCAGCTGTTTTAAAGTTTAAAGACGGATCGATAGCATTCAGTAACGTTGATTTTCCAACACCCGACTGCCCCATAAAGACGGCTAGTTGGCCTTGAATCACTTGGCTTAATGCTTTTTTGGTAGCATCCAGGTTGTCCTGATCCACCAAGATAAACGGATAGCCCAATGATTGATAATAGGCTTGGTACGCTTCTAATCGGTGCATGGCATCTTGATCGATCAAGTCCAATTTTGTCACTAAAATAGCAGGCTGAATATGGTGTGCTTCTAACTGTACTAAGAAGCGGTCTAAAAGCTGCGTGTTAAAGGCCGGTTCAACCGCTGAAGTCACCACACAGCCCACCTCAACATTTACTACTTGTGGTCGGGAAAGTTGATTTTTTCGCTCTAAGATCGCTTGAATGGTTCCTTCTTCATTCTCATCAAGTGAAAATTCAACATAATCTCCCACATAAGGTGAGATATCTTGATTCCGGAAGACACCTCGCGCCCTCGTCTGGTAAGTCTGATTATCATCCGTTGTGACATAATAAAATCCACTTAATGCTTTCGTAATTCGTCCTGTTTGCACTAATAATAGCCTCCTAATGATTTGATACGCTCTGTTCTGCTACAATATTTCCATCAACAACTACTCTATATTTAGCTCGCTTCCCTTTCTCAACGGTGAACTTCAAGGTCAGTTCCGTATCTTCCATACTGTCGAATGAATGAACGGGTTCTTCCATATTATGATCCGCATCCGAGATATATACCCGGACTTTATTAGGGCGACGTTGTGAACGTTCATCATCGTCGTCATCTTCCTGAGATTCATCAGCTGTCGGTACATAATCTATCTTAATTGTTCGCTCAAATGTTTCTGTTTTTACTGGTTCTGGCCCTATAGAGAACACCACTGCCACATCTGACTGCTTGTAAAGCAAGGTGCCCGGTTCTGGGCGTTGTGAAATCACTTGACCTTCTGGAACTTGACTAGAATAAGCTTCTTCAATCGTCGCATTCAACTGATGCTCACCGATGTAATCTTCTACTCCTGTACGGGAATACCCGGCTAAATTTTTAAACGGAAAGCCTTCTGGACCAAGGCTGACTTCGAATGTAATAGTTGTTTCACCGGGAACCACTTCACGCCCGGCCTCAATATCTTGACTTACAATTTTTTCATGCTCAATCGTATCATGATAGACATCTTCGCGCTCAACCCGAAATCCTAGTTCGGTCAGTTGGGCCTTCATCTGATTAAAATCTTTGTTCGTATAATCTTCTAGTGTAATGGGCTCTTGTCCCGAGCTGACAAATAAATTAATCGCTTGACCTTCTTTCACACTTGCACCTGATGCGGGGTCTGATTTTATCACTTGACCTTCTGCTATTTCATCATTTGGTTGATTGATCACCTCACCCACCTCAAGGTTCAATGTATCTAATTCCGCTTGCACTTGTGCCACAGTATAGCCCATTAAATTAGGCACATCTACCTCATCCGGTGCTGACATCATCACAAAATATACAAATGCAACGGGTATAATGAACAGAAACAGGAACCACACCCACCATTTACTTTTTTTCTTCGATGTAGCAGGAGCTTCTGGCATATCTGTAGTTGCTGAGCTTGTTGGATGGTACGTTTTAACCGCCTCTTCAGCGGAATTATCATCGGCAACAACAGGAGCAATCGGCGTCAATCGTTTTGTCTGGTCTGCATTAATATTAGGGGGCAGGAACTTTTCTTCGTAGCGACGCGATGGATCAAGTACAGTCTGTAAATCTTCGCGCATCGCCTCGACACTACTATAACGATGATTGGGATCTTTTGCGGTAGCTTTTAAGATAACATTTTCTAGCGCTTGAGGAATGCTAGGTTGCTGATCCCGAACAGAAGGGAAGTCATTCTGGAAATGCTTTAGTGCAATAGAGACCGCTGATTCTCCCTTAAAGGGCACGGTTCCTGTCAATAATTCATAGAGTAAAATTCCTAATGAATAAATATCAGATGCCTTCGTTGCTATGGCTCCTCGTGCTTGTTCCGGCGAGATATAATGGACAGAGCCCAACAATGAATTCGTCTGGGTTAATGAATTTTGAGATAGAGCTAGTGCAATACCGAAGTCAGTAATCTTAACAGTTCCTTTTTCATCGATTAAAATATTATACGGCTTAATATCGCGGTGAATCACGCCTTGACTGTGGGCATAACTAATGGCGCTCAAAATCTTATCCATAATTGATACGACGGTCTGATGTGCAATCGGATGATGGCGATTAATATATTCCTTCAAATCCGTCCCGCCGATATATTCCATCACAATATACGGAACATGGGCCTCACCCACATCATAAATATTGACAATATTCGGATGCATCAACTCAGTCGTTGAAGTTGCTTCCCGGGTAAATCGGCGCAAACTCTCCCGATCATTCTTAAAATTATATGCCAACATCTTAACGGCAACTTGTCGGTCCAAAATCAAATCATATGCCAAAAAAACCTCTGCCATTCCACCCGAACCAAGCAGTCGCTTCACTTCATAGCGTCCATTAATTCGCTGTCCTGTTTCCAATTAACTCCCTCCTTCCTGCATCTGATCCATATCCATTAAGACAATTGAGATATTATCATTCGAGCCATTTTTATACGACTGGTCAATTAATGCTTGTGATTTTTCGGCTTTTGAATATGTGTTTTGATTCAAGATTGACACAATCTCACTCTCGGACAAATTATTCGACAAGCCATCCGAACATAAGAATACATAACGGATATCTGTTAAATCCTTCTGAAATAAATCAACTTCAATCGTTTGCCCCACACCTAGAGAACGCGTCAGCATATGGCGTTGTTGATGATTCAATTCTTCTTGTTTCGTAATCTCCCCGCGTAAAAACAGCTCATGCGCATAGGAATGATCTTCTGTAATTTGTTCAACTTGGTGCTGACGATTAATCATATAAGCGCGACTATCCCCCACATTGGCAATTGTAATGGTCTTCTCTAGGCAAAACATCGCTACTAAAGTTGTTCCCATCCCAGCTAAATCAGATTGTTCTTGACCCGCTTGATAGATTGCTGCATTTACTCGGTTAATGCTTGTAGTAATCCAGTTGGTCAGCTCATCTTGATTTGTAATTTCAGTTATTTTCCATAAGTCACCCAGTTGTTCAACAGCCTGTCGACTAGCCACTTCACCCCCATTATGGCCACCCATTCCATCACATAAAACAGCCATTACTTGCTGCTTACAATTCATAAAGACATCCGCATAATCCTCATTCGATAAGCGGTTACCGATGAAAGAATCAATTTGTATCCCCATTATAATCACCTCTATTTCTTTCTATGCTGTTATTTTCTCTAACGCCGCAATGAAAAATCCATCGCTCTCAAACTGATGTGGCAAAATTGTTACCATTCCTTCATTAGCTAGTACTTCTTGCTCTAGTGGAATACGGCATAACTGAAAATTCGAATGTTGCTTTAAGAAGGCTTCTATGACTGCTTCATTCTCTTCTTTTAGAATGGTACAGGTTGCATATACTAATCGACCGCCAACCTTTAAAGCTTCTGCAGCTGCTGCCAAAATCTCCAATTGGTTCTGAGCTAATGCTTGGCTCGTATGGGCTGATTTTTGAAAACGAATATCTGGCTTACGTCGCAGTAACCCGACTCCTGAACAGGGCGCATCCACCAAGATTTTATCGAACTGTTCTGAGCCATACTGCGCAACAACTTCACGTGCATCCAACTGTTCAACTCGACTCTTATCATTCTGTTTTTGGCGGTCAAGTGAGGCTTGGATCAGTGATAATTTGTGAGGGTGAATATCAGTACTCAGCAATTGCCCACCAGAGGCATTATCCAGGTAGGTGGCTATATGAGCTGATTTCCCTCCTGGGGCAGCACACGCATCCCATACATAATCTGATGGCGTAACTTCCAGCGCTGGCGCAACTAACATTGCGGCTTCATCTTGAATGGTGATGGCCCCTTGCTGGAATAATTCGGTATCTGTCGGTAACCCCTCTTGAATGATAAGCCCCACCGGAGATAGCTCACTCCGCGTCACTTCGAAGCCAGCTACTTGCAATTGTTCTAATGCTTCATCTCGTGACAGCTGGTTCGTATTTACTCGCACGGAGACATGCGCCCGCTTGTTGAAACTTTGGGCAATAGCTTCAGTGGTCTCTTCACCATAATCAGCAACTAATTGCTTAACTAACCAATCCGGCAAGCTATATTGCGTTCCGATTCGCTCAATTTTTGATGTTATCTCATCCAAAGATTTTAACGGATGACGATCAATATTGCGTAAAACGCCATTCACTAGTCCAGATATTCCCCGATGACCGCGACGCTTCGCATATTGGACAGCTTCATTGATTGCTGCATACGTCGGAATCTGATCTAAAAAAACTAATTGATAGACCGCGACACGCAATAACTGTCGCACCCATCCATCTAATTTTTGTGACGGTTTTAAAAACTTCGATAAATAATAATCAATTAATCGTTTATTTTGCATCACACCATAAACAAGTTCGGTCAATAATGCTCGCTCTTGCGATGATAAGTTTTCTTCTTTAATCACCTGATTTAAGATCAAGTTAGTATAGGCCCCATCTTGTTCCGTACGCTCTAATAATTGAACAGCTAATTCTCTAGCAGTTGACTTGCTCAAATTGCATCCCTTCTTCTATCGTTGCTCCTTGTAGATAACTTGTAATCGACATTTTAGACTTGCCCGCTGGTTGGACTCGGATTAACGCTAGCCCATTCCCATCACCCGCAGCAACATGTAATTCATCCGATGACACATGAATAATCTCCCCCGGTGACGCTGCTGTACTGCCCGCTACTACCGCTACTTCCCACAGCTTAAATCGCTCACCTTGGAAAAATGTATGCGTACTTGGAAACGGTCTAAAAGCTCGTACTTTATTATAAATCGCACGCGCACTCTCTGTCCAGTCAATTTCTTCCTCTTCTGATGAAATCATTGGAGCATAAGTCACTTGACTCTCATCTTGCGGTACCGGAGTTAGCTCATCATTAAATAGCTTCGGCAAGGTATCGATCAATAAATCGCGTCCCAATAAACTCAACGCTTCAAATAAATCACCCGTATCATGATGATCTTGGATGGTCATTTCTCGCTTGGCTAACATATCCCCGGCATCCATCTTCGGTGTCATATACATAATGGTCACGCCCGTCTTCTCATCACCATTCTTAATCGCATAATGAATCGGAGCAGCGCCTCTATATTTCGGCAATAGTGATGCATGAATATTAATTGCTCCATAAGTCGGCAAATCAAGCAATTCTTTTGGCAAAAATTGACCGAATGCAGCCGTTATAATTAAATCTGGAGCTAACTCTTTCATAATATCCAGTTCCTCTGATCCGCGAATCGTCTCTGGCTGCAAGACATTAACCCCGAACCGTTCGGCACATTGTTTCACTGGTGATGCGGTCAATACGCGCTTGCGACCGACTTTTCGATCGGGTTGAGTGACCACACATTGTACTTCAATCCCTGTTTGTTCACATAAAGCTTCTAAAATCGGTACTGAGAATTGCGGGGTTCCCATAAAAATGATTTTCTTCATCACATATCCGCTCCTTAAATAAAATTCATCGGTTTGGGATCAATTGAAATATATAATCCACGAGCGATGTCTTGTTGACTCGCTATAAGTAGTTCATGTAACTTTGTTTTTAAAGCATCTTCTTGTTTATATTTAATAATGGTCTGGAAATGATAACGATTATGTGTTCGAGCAATACTCTTTGGCGTTGGCCCTAAAATAATCGCCTCATCACTCAACGTTGGCCTTAGTTCTGCAACGATTTCAGCCATTTTCTTACTTGCTATTAATTCATTCTCATGACTCACCATCACCCGCACTAAAAAATAATACGGACTATACTGACTGAGTCGCCTTAGATGCATCTCTTTTTTGAAAAACGTCTCATAATCATAAGCTTGCGCTAATTGGATGGCATAATGTCCTGGATTAAATGTCTGGATAATAACCCGACCATCTTTTTGCCCACGTCCTGCTCGTCCACTCACTTGTGTCAGCAATTGGAATGTACTTTCGGCTGAGCGAAAATCAGGCAGACCGAGTGCTGTATCTGCATTCAACACCCCCACTAACGTCACATTAGGAAAATCCAATCCTTTAGCAATCATTTGTGTCCCAAGTAGAATATCTGCCTCTTTATCTTCAAACTGCCCTAATAAGCGTTCGTGAGCTCCCTTACGCCGAGTGGTATCGACATCCATCCGAATAATCCGGGCTCCCGGCAACGCATCTTGTAATTCTTCTTCAATCTTCTGCGTACCTGTCCCGTAATAACGAATGTTGGGACTCTGACACGTCGGACATTTTTGCGGGATAGCCTCTTCATGCCCACAATAGTGACATTTCATTGTCTTCGTATCCATATGAAGCGTTTGGGATATGTCACAATTCGGACACTCCAAGACATATCCACAATCACGGCACATCATAAACGACGAATAACCGCGCCGATTAAGAAGCAAGACCACTTGTTCCCCACGATTAATTCGTTCTTGCATTTGCTCCATTAAGACATGCGAAAAAGATGACCGATTACCGCGCTTATATTCTTCTCTCATATCGACTACTTCAATCGGAGGCAACGGTTTATCATTCACTCGGTCTGGTAATTCTAACAGTTGATAAACCCCTTTGTAAGCACGCGCTTTTGATTCCAATGAGGGAGTCGCACTCCCTAAAATAACCGGACAATTGTGGTAAGCAGCCCGCCACATCGCAACATCACGCGCATGATATCGAGGTGTATCTTCTTGCTTATAAGTAGTCTCATGCTCTTCATCGATAATAATTAGGCCAAGATGATCAATCGGCGCAAAAATACTGGATCGTGCCCCAACGACAACCTTCGCTTCACCTCGTTTAATTTTTCGCCATTCATCGTACTTCTCACCGTCTGATAAGCCACTATGTAAGACCGCAACTGCTTCTTGAAAGCGACTCTTAAAGCGGTAGGCCATCTGCGGTGTGAGCGCAATTTCGGGCACCAGCATGATCGCTCCTTCACCCCGCTCAAGCACTTGTGCAATCGTCTGTAAGTACACTTCTGTCTTCCCACTACCGGTTACTCCTTGTAGTAAAAAAACATCTTGTTGACGCGCTTGAATAGACTGCGCAAGCTGATCATACGCTACTTGTTGATCTGGTGTTAGTTCTAACTTCTCTGAGATGGCGATATCTTTATGTGCAAAAGGATCGCGATATACTTCAACTTCACGTACCTCACACCAATGCTCTTCTTCTGCTCTATTAAGAAGCGCTGGCGTGACACCATACTCATCGCGTAATTGTGACCATAAAATTTCGGCTCCATCCAATTGCTTAAATACTTCTAACAATTCAATTTGACGAGTGGCATTCGCTCGGACTTGTTCCAACGCTTCTTCAATCTCATCGCCGCTCAACAGCGGAATAACGTACTTTCGCATCTTTTTATTGGCACGATCAGATACTTTATAAACCACATCCACTTGTTCTTGTTGTTTTAAATCCAGTAAGGTATCCAAAATGCCTTGCTCTTCGGCTTGAGCCCACGATAAATAAGTCTCATCTCCAAATAATTTCGCCCGATCAGCTTTGGGCAATGCTTCAGTTGGAATAATATGTTTATCATATTGTGCGCGCAGAACGGCTGGAATCATCGTCTGGTAACAACTAATGCGAAAACTAAATGTCTCGTTAGCCATTTTCTCACCCAGTTGAATCAATTCATCACTCAAAACGGGCGTTAAATCCATAATTTGGCTAATTTCTTTTAACTGACCATCAAACTCAGTCACATCAGTAGTTTTAACCACAAAGCCTTGAATTTTTCGATCGCCTTGACCGAATGGAACAATCACACGCATGCCGGGTAATAATTTGTGCTCTAAATGCGGAGGAATACGGTAACTGTATGGACTATTCGTCTGCATCACCGGCACATCAACGATAACTTCCGCAATTTGTAGCATTATTTCCCTTCTTTCATGTACTCAGCAACAAATGCTATAATGTCACGCGCTAAAGCAGTCTTTGAGTTAAGCGGTAAGTGTCTGCGGTCGCCCTCTTTCGTAAAAATAGTGACTTCATTTTGATCGACATTAAAGCCTTGATCTTGACGCGAGACATCATTGGCAATAATCATATCTGCTGCTTTTTTGGTTAATTTATCTTGAGCATATTGTTCGAGGTGATCTGTTTCAGCTGCAAAACCGATTGTAAACTGGCCTTCTTTTTTGCGTTGACCTAATAGTTGAAGGATATCGGGATTCAAGGACAATTCTAATGTTAAATGGTCTTGTTTTTTTATTTTTTGTTCGGATATATTCTCCGGACGATAATCTGAGACAGCAGCTGCCATAATTACCGTATCTGCTTGTTGGAAGGCTTCTGTCGTATGATCTAACATCTGTTCAGCTGTTTCGACTTGAATAACTTCAACAAGGCTAGAGACAGGTAACTGACTTGTTGTAATTAAAGTCACCTCTGCCCCGGCTAACGTGGCTGCATCTGCTAGAGCATGACCCATTTTGCCAGATGATTTATTCGTCAAGGTCCGTACGGGATCAATGTATTCCTTCGTTCCCCCCGCTGTAATAACAAATCGCTTCCCTGCTAATAATGTACGGTCACTGACAACTAATTGCGTGAATTCATCGATAATGCGCCCATATTCTGGAAAGCGTCCTTTCCCCTCATATCCTTCTGCCAAAAACCCTGTATCTGGCGTCATTACCACATGATCATCTGCTTCTAACTGCTTTATATTGCGCTGCGTGGCTGCATTTTGATACATCTTATTATTCATTGCCGGCACAAAAAAGAGCGGATGGTCTGTTGCAATTAAACTAGTCGAGACAAAATCATCGGCCAATCCATTAGCCACTTTGCTTAATATATTAGCAGTTGCTGGAGCAATAATCGAGTGATCCGCCCAATCTGCTAACGCAATATGATCAATCGAATCTGGCTGCGAAGTATCAAAGGTGTCTGTATAAACAGGATGTTTGCTTAACACACTAAATGTTAAAGGAGCAACAAATTCAGTCGCATGGTCAGTCATCGCGACTCTTACCGATGCTCCTTGTTTAATTAATTCGCGCAACAATACAACAGCTTTATAAGCAGAAATACCACCCGTCACGTATAACGCAATTTTTTTCCCTTCTAACACTTGTATCCCTCCATCATTTCTCTATCTTAAGTGAACCTGTCTGTTTATTTCTCTACATACAAAAGAACCCCTTGCTACGTTAATAACAAAGGTATCAATTTGTCTTATTCTTTATTTAGCTGGCTAGAATCAATGACTAAATCGCCGGCTTCAATCTCTTCTAATGCTTTACCAACATTGCGGATAGATTGGTATTCTTCTAACATTTCCTCGCCATCTGATGATTCGTCTTCAGCAAGTTGGTGTGCTCGTTTAGCACTTAACATTACTAATGAATATTTTGAATCGATCCGATTAAGCAACTTATCCAATGAAGGGTGTAATAACATTTAATTCATCTCCTCAATAATTTTTGTATACGCTCCTAAATTACGAGACACTTTCAAATGTTCGCTTTCAATAATATGTCTTATTTTTTGTGCCGCTTTATCGACATCATCATTCTCAACAACATAATCGTAATATTGAATGAGTTTCAATTCGTCGACTGCTTTTTTCATACGTTTTTTGATCATATCACTGCTATCTGTGCCACGACCAGTTATCCGATTCTCTAATTCACCTAAGTTAGGCGGTGATAAAAAGATAAAAATCGCTTCTGGCATCTTATTGCGTACTTTCAACGCGCCTTGCACTTCAATCTCCAAAAACACATCGCGACCTGCTTCTAATGTTTCGTTCACATACTCAAGGGGTGTCCCATAATAGTTGCCAACATATTCAGCATATTCCAACAAGCCACCACTCTCGATTAATTGTTCGAACGCTTCACGTGAGCGGAAGTAATAATCTTGTCCTTCAACTTCTCCCTCTCGCTTATTTCGTGTTGTCATCGATATTGAATAATCAAAATCATTATTATAATGATCAAATATATGTTTACGAACTGTTCCCTTCCCCACACCTGACGGGCCGGAGAGAACAAGTAATAATCCACGTCCCACCACACAAAATCCTTTCCAATTCCGTTATGTATAATAGTTTAACACAAAAAGCTCTCCATTGTTACCAGATTGGTCAATTTTTTCTGTTTTCTAAAAAATATAACATGAAAATCATTTTGCCTATAACAAAAGAGCAAGGCAACAGCCTTACTCTTTGTCTCATTATTTTTAATGGCAGAATTATTCTTTCTCTTCTCCCATATCTTTAACTTTCATTAAGCGGGTAATACTTGCCCGCTCTTTTTCTTCTAGCTTCATCTCAATAAAGTAAATGGTCTCCTCTAGACGTGGAATGGTCATATGTTCGAGGGCATTAACGCGTCGACGCGTCTTCTCAATCTCATCAGCCATCAACTGACAAGATTTTTCAATTTCAGCCAACTCCAACATATCAGGCATCACATCGATGAACTGTTTAAAGGTGCGGTCCAGTTCTCCGTTTGAGTTTAAATAACCGTATTCGATGCTTGAAATATCGCTCGCATCACTACTGTAATCAAACGTCATCTGTGGCACGCGCACACTCATAATGTTCTTCTGATCTAGATTTAACTGAACACTTCGAGATGGAATAGCCATTAATTCTTCGAGATAATTCTCATGAAGTAAGGATTTAGCAATTGAGAAAGACTGCATTCCTTGCTTCAACTTTTCTTCTACTTCTTCTCGTAATTCGTTGTTTTTCTTAATGAGTCCAATAAATTGTCGCATTAACTCATCACGTTTGTCTTTCAACAACTTGTGACCACGAGAAGCGAGTTCGAGCCGGTCCTTTAAGTTAGACAGCTCCATTCGGGTAGGGTTGACATTTAGTTTCTTCGCCATCTACCTCACCCTTCCTTAGGCAAGTATTTATCTAGCATTTCATCTTTAATTCGTTTCAATTCTTCGCGTGGCAAGATCTTCAGAAGGTCCCAACCAAGTTCAATCGATTCATCAATTGAACGGTTCGTGTAACTTCCTTGGTTAACATACTCTTCTTCAAAGCGATCCGTAAATGCCACATATTTTTTATCTGATTCAGATAACGCGGCTTCACCAAGAACGTTCGCTAATTCTTTAGCTTCTTTTCCTTGGGCATAAGCAGCAAAGATTTGGTTCATGGTTGGTGCGTGGTCTTCACGTGTTTTACCTTCACCAATTCCTTCATCTTTTAGACGAGATAGTGATGGTAAAATGTCGATAGGCGGTTCAATTCCTTTGTTTTCCAACTCACGGGAGAGGATAATTTGCCCCTCTGTAATATATCCGGTCAAGTCAGGAATTGGGTGCGTAATATCTTCTTCCGGCATCGTTAAGATTGGAATTTGAGTAACTGATCCATTAATTCCTTCTAAACGTCCCGCACGTTCATACAAGGTTGCCAAGTTCGTGTATAAGTAACCTGGATAACCACGACGACCTGGTACCTCACGACGAGCAGCCGAAATTTCACGAAGCGCATTCGCATAGTTCGTCATGTCTGTTGTAATAATTAAGACGTGCATATCTTTTTCGAATGCCAAGTATTCAGCTGCGGTTAGAGCCATACGAGGGGTGGCAATACGCTCAATCGCTGGGTCATCTGCCAAGTTAATGAAGACAACTGAACGATCGATCGCACCTGTTTCTTTGAAGTCATTCATGAAGAATTCTGCCTCTTCATGCGTAATACCAACCGCTGCGAAGACAACGGCAAATTCTTCATCGGTTCCGACAACTTGTGCTTGACGCGCAATTTGAGCTGCCAATTCTTCGTGAGGTAGACCACTTGCAGAGAACACGGGTAACTTTTGGCCACGAACTAATGTGTTTAAGTGGTCAATTGTAGATACCCCTGTTTGGATAAACTCATCTGGATACATACGAGCAACGGGGTTAATAGCTTTCCCGTTAATATCCAATGTTTTTTCTGGAATTAAGTCTGGTCCTCCATCATTCACGCGACCCATTCCATCGAATGTACGTCCGATCATATCTTCAGATACATCTAGTGATAATGGGCGACCTAAGAAACGAACCTTAGTGTCAGGCAAGTTAATTCCTTCTGATCCTTCAAAAATTTGAACAATCGCTTTATCGCCTTCGATTTCTAAGACCTGACCTTGGCGACGTTCACCGTTTTGTAATTCAATCTCAACTAGCTCATCGAACTTAACACCTTCAACACCTTCAACGGTCATTAGCGGTCCGACAACCTCTGATACTGTTTTATACTCTTTAAGCATCCGATCCACCACCTTTTTGGACAATTTCTTTCATAACGTCTTCGATAGAGTTCTCAATCTCAAGGAATCTATCAAATTCATCTTCAGAAATGTATTTCATTCGTCCGATTCGCTCACGCAACTGAACCGTTCCTTTAGATATTTCATCGTAGTAAGAACCTAATTCTAACGCTTTTCGAGCTTCATCTTCGAACGTTAAAATAATTTCCATCATTTTAATTTGTTTTTTCAGTGGTGTGTACGTATCCACATCATCGTAGGCATTCTGTTGTAAGAAGTCTTCACGTAACATAGCAGCAACAGTCATTGTCACACGGTCCGCTTCAGAGAGCGACTCTACACCAACTAATTGGACAATTTCTTTTAACTCAGACTCTTTTTGTAGGGTAACACGCGCTCGAGAGACCAACTCTGGCCACTTCACATCGTGATCTTTGCCGATATACTTATTAACACGACCAGAATAGAGTGAGTAAGAATCCAACCAGTTAATTGCTGGGAAGTGTCGACGTTGAGACAATCCGCTATCTAGTGCCCAGAATACTTTTGCCACACGCAAGGTATTCTGTGTGACTGGCTCAGAGGTATCCCCACCTGGAGGCGAAACGGCTCCAATCGCCGTAATACTTCCGACACGCTCACCATTATTACCAAGCGGGTGAACCATCCCTGCACGTTCATAGTATTCCGCAATACGCGAACCTAGATAAGCAGGATATCCTTCATCCCCAGGCATCTCTTCTAGACGACCTGACATCTCACGCAATGCTTCTGCCCAACGTGAAGTTGAGTCCGCCATAACCGCAACAGAATAACCCATATCACGGTAATATTCTGCGATTGTAATTCCTGTATAAATAGATGCTTCACGCGCGGCAACCGGCATGTTAGATGTGTTAGCAATCAAAATTGTACGTTCCATGATTGACTCACCAGTATTCGGGTCAATCAATTTTGGAAACTCGTTAATTACCTCTGTCATCTCATTACCACGTTCACCACAACCAATATAGACAACTAAGTCTACGTCAGCCCATTTTGCAATTTGGTGCTGAACGACGGTTTTTCCAGCTCCGAATGGGCCAGGTACCGTTGCTGCTCCTCCTTTAGCAACTGGGAACAGTGTATCAATAACACGCTGTCCCGTGACTAAAGGTTCTTCCGGGCTAATCTTTTCTTGAACTGGGCGCCCTTGACGAACTGGCCATTTTTGAATCATATTGAAATCTTTTTCGCCAGATTCTGTCTCTAAGGTATAAATAGTCTCTTCAATCGTGAAGTCACCTGATTTAATATCGGTTACTTTTCCACTGACACCCACTGGCACCATAATACGGTGTTCAATAACTTTTGATTCTTGAACCACACCGACAATATCACCAGTCGTAACTTCATCTCCAACGTTAACTTTTGGTTCGAAGGTCCATTTATCATTTCGGTCAAGTGGATCAACCTCTACACCACGTTCCAAGAAGTTACTATCTGTTTTGTCCATAAAGTCTTGTAGCGGACGTTGAATCCCATCGAACATGCGTGAAATCATACCCGGTGCTAACTCAACTGATAATGGTTCTCCGGTAATTTCAACTTCTTCCCCGGGTCCAACCATGGATGTTTCTTCGTAGACCTGGATAGAAGCGACATCATTACGCATTTCAATTACTTCGCCAATTAATCCCAATTTACCGACACGGCAAATATCTTGAATATTGGCATCACTCATACCTTTAGCCGTAACCAAAGGACCTGATACACTTACAATTTCTCCTTTATTCAAACTCAAGTTACATCACCCTCCTATAAGATATTTTGACCGACAGCTTTTTCTACGTTATCTTGAACGCGTTTTTTACCTATGCCGCGTGATCCATCATAATTAGGAATCAAAATAACAGCTGGCGTCATCTTCGCATCATAGCGCTCGATCGTCTCAGGAATTTCTTCAGCAAATTTTTCTGTTAAATAAATAATACCAAAGTTATCCTCTGCCATCGCATCAATCACCTGTCGGGCTTCGCTACCAGTTTGTACAATTCTCGTATCAAACCCCAACATTTTAAAACCTAGGATGGAATCTTTATCGCCAACAACTCCAATTTTACTGGCCATAACTCAATCGCATCCTTTCTCTAATTAATTCTGTATCAATATTGTTTTCTTTTCCAGATAAAATCAATCGCAAGTTCATTACTTCCGTCTCCTTCGCATATAAGAATGCTAATACCGGAAGTGGTCCAAATGTCATTAACCGTGCTTTTTTCATTTCGGTCATATAAGCATTATCGAAGGCACGATCAAGCACAACGGATACATGCTCATCTTCCAGATCTAATGCTTCAACGATGGCTTTATATCGACTTCTTTTAATAAAATCAATTAAGCCATCAATACCACTATCAGCTTGGCGGATTAAGTCTTTTTTGTTGAAAGATCCCGCATCTGACAAAATGGTTGAGAGGAAATTGCGTCCTCTATTTTGTCTCTTAGCTCTGATAAGTGTAGAGATGTTGTAGAAATCGATTTTTTTCGTCACAAGTTCTACAATCTCTTGTTCACCTGTCTGTTCAGCTAACTGCTTCAAGTGATTGAAGTAACAACGATCTAGCAAGATATCAATGGACTGCGGATTGTCATATTCATCTAACTCTCGACGCATCTCAACAATGCTGTCCAAATACATCTGAGGTAAAACGGTAGATTTCCCCGTTTTAACTGCTTTGCGCAACTCACTAATGTCGTAGCGACCAATTGGAATATAAAGATGACTGAGATCATCATCCAAATAGTCTTCCTTGAACAACACTTTCAAGTTATGGTATGCATAGCGCAATGCCATAACTTCAATCACATCAGCATCTGGAGCAGCTTCAAAGGCTGTTTTGAAAGCTTCTTCTAATTCCTTCATAAACATCTCATCGTAATTTTTAGATGCTTGAATCTCATCCACATCATTACGATAAGTCGTCTCGCGCAAGACACTCATAGCATCGGTGTATGAATCAGCACCGATCATCCGCTCTAAATGATTCTTAGAAAGGAGATTATTTTCTTTTGACCGAATAGTTGTATTCAGTGGTCCATAAATTGTATCGTTCAAACCTATCTCCTCCTTTAATTAAAATAACTTCTGGTTAATTTCAGCAATATACTGACTACGATGAGCTTCCAATAGTTCACTGAATAAGAAATTGTACTCAATTCCTTTTTGCTCTAAGACAAATCCAGCCTCATTAGCAATTGTTTCATCGGACACAGTCAATTCCAAACCAGAGACTGCTTGTTGATCAACCCAATCACTGGTCAACGCATTCTGACTATGTTCACCTAGCGTCAACGTCATCTGGCCTGCTCCTTCAAACTGTGGCAATGTCTGTTCAGCAAACTGCTTAACAACATCATCACTCGTCTCATTCATTTTCGTTTGTGCCTCATCTAAGATGCGTTTAATGTAGTCTTGTTTGAGACTAAGAATCTCATTACGCTCTTCAATTTTAATTGAATTTTGTTGAATATCTTTTTCTCGTTCAATCTTTTCTAGCGCTGCTTTTTTGTCGGCTTCGAATTGCTCAGCTGCCTCTTCTTCAAAAGTTGCCACTTCATCAGCAACTTCTTGTTCAGCTTGATCAATTTCTTCCTGCAAGCTCGCTTTTTTCTCTTCTAATACTTTTGATGTTAAGTTATTCAAATCAGTCACTATAACCCTCCTTTATGATTATATATTGTCTAATATTTAAGCAAATATAATCATGAATAAGGCAATAAGGAAACCTAAGATCGCGTAAGTTTCAACCATAGCTGAGAAAATAACGGTCTGTGTATTCACTTCTTCGCGTTGGGCAATGGTTTGGATACCACTAACCGACACTTTCCCTTGAGCTGATCCAGAAGTAAGACCAGCAATACCAACAGTTAAACCGGACATTAAGTAGTACCAACCCATGCTTGGATCCATTCCTGATTCAATGTTTAGTAGAATGAAGAACCCAACAACGAATCCGTAAATCCCCTGTGTTGAAGGTAACGCCTGTAAAATCAATGCTTTCGCGAATAATTCTGGCTTGTCTTTCAATAATGCTGAAGCTGCTTCACCAGCTACCCCAACACCTCTAGCTGATCCTGTTCCTGAAAGAACAACAGCTAGTGCAATCCCTAACCCAGCCATGACCATTCCTGTATTTTCACCAAATAATTCTAAGATACTGAAATCCATTTGAAATTCCTCCTGATTTTTTTGTTTTTTTATTGTTTTAACCAAATGTGTTTCTCAAGTGTTTTAAGCGGCTTAAACGGTCGTCCGCCACCTTCGTAGAACTTACCGAACATCTCTACGTAGTGCAATCTCAGAGAGTGTACATACGCCCCCAAGAATGCAATAAAGATGTTCAAGAAGTGTAAAGCAACAAATAATAAGATGCCTAACGTGAAGCGGAAGACTGGCGGCAGGTAACTAATAAGTAAGTTAAATGCCATACCGATATTTGCACTGGCCACACCTAAAGCCATAATTCGTGAATAACTGACAATATCTCCGGTAATACTTGAGACATCTGTTAATGAGAATAATCCCATACCTAAACCACCAAAGATACTTGATTGATTGATCATAGATGCAATGATAATCCCAACTGCATTAACTGCAATTAAACCAATACCAATTGTTTCAACAACTGGTGGAACATCTAGTGTGATGCCCGCTGCGTATACCATCGCTCCGATGATAATCAGCGACCATGCATGATCATTGATGTATGCTTCTAAGTGGTTGCCATTCTTATGCTTCAAATAAGCTCCAAGTTGGAACCCTAATATAACATGCAACACACCGAGCACGATAGAAATGACAAGCAATGGAATGATATCATCTTGCAATGATAACAATCGGAAAGGTAAATCCATTCCGAAGAAACTACCGAATATCAACCCGAAAATAATGGTCGATACTGAATTGTACATGAAGAATCTTAAATTCTGTTCAGCAGCTCGCCCTAATTCGAAGAACTTCAATCCAACGAAGGTTCCTAAGAACAAGACAATCCCATATCCAGCATCGGCACTCATCATTCCGAAGAAGATAAAGAAGAAAGGCGCAATCCAAGCTGTTGGATCAAGCTCACCATACTTAGGAAAACTAAACATCTCTACCAACAATGCGAATGGTTTTAATAATGCATTGTGGTTAAGTTTTGTCGGAGTTTTCTCGTAATCTTCTTCTTTAATTTCTTCCGTTAAGATCGCAATGTCGCCATCTAAACCAGTTGTTAAAGTTGAGGTGATGTCATCAATATCCTCAACATCAGCCCAGCCACTAATCATCACAAGTTGCTTGCTATTCACAAGAAGTTCTTTTGCTTTTTCGCGCTCAGATAAGTTATAGTAGTACTCTTCAGCTAACTCAAGTTGGGTTTGTTGCTCCTTGAAGCCTTTGAGTTGATCGATAACTTCTTTCTTTTGCGCGATTAATTCTTTGCGTTTAGCTAAGTTCTTCTCAAGCTCTTGAGCTGGTAAGTCTTCATACTCATAGCTTAATGCTTGAAAACCATTTTGCGCTAAAATGGACGTTACTTCTTGCGAATTACGCTGAGGATAGACAACGTAGAATCCCGTTGTATCCGAATTGCGATAAATCTCTTCATAAAATACCTGCTCATAATCAGCCAGTACTTCTTTAAATTGCTCGATATACTCGACATTGATCGAGCCAATCTTTACATCCATTAACTGGAAGTCATTTAACTCACTTGGTAAGTAATCTAAGTTCTTCCAGCGTCGAAAAAAGTTCTCTTCTTCACGCAAATGACGTTTTTTCTCATCAATTTTGTTCAGTGATTCTTCCTTATCACTAATCTCTTGCAAAATTTCTGATATATGCTCTTCGCTGACAGCTTCATCTAACTCAGCCATCGTATATGTCTGACGCTTTTGTCGCAAGCCTTCGATCAATCCCAGTGAAGGTGTGTACTGATCAGTAAACTTCAGCGCATAACGCAAATCATTTAAGTAGTTATCCACTTCAGCAACAGAATCTTTACTGGATTCAACCGACAAGCCTTCTAAAAGCTCATCTTCCAGCATTTCTGGTAGTGGTGCTACTTCAATATTTTGCATTTTTTGAACTGATTTTAGTGCTAGATCTTTATCACGCTGACGCGCTATAAGTGTTAACTTTTTTAGCTTAGCTATTGCCATGTGTCTCTAACACCTCCTTAGCTAACCACTCTGATAATTCTTCTCGCTGTTTCTCGAAGTTTTGATCAAAACGTTCACGTTCAGCTTCGATGTGTTCCTTTGATGCTTGTTTTTTCTCCCTCAGAAAAGCCTCCATCTCCTCGCGGCGTTCATTTTTGAACGCTTCAAGTTGCTGGTGGTAGTCTTCCTTAATCGCTTCAATCTGATCTTTTTTATCTGATTGAAGTTGCTCTTTCTTTTCTTTCGTTTCTTGCACCAACTGATTAGCACGCTCTTCCACATCTTTAATATGTTTAATCACATCTTGACTCAAAACTATTCCCCCTTTCAAAAAAGGGCACACTGCAAACAAGACGCCCCCTCACCCAAAAAGGCCACATCTTGAAAGCAATACGCCCAACCGATTAATGTAGTATTCAATTGTCGTGCACGTCTATAATTATAACACAATGAATTCAAAAATCAATTATATACGAACGAGTCAGCCAATATTTTTTTCAATTATGATTTTTTAGTTGACAAGCGAATATTTGTTCGGTATGATAATTATACAAACAAATGTTCGGGAGTGAAAACTATGCAATTACCTATTGAAATGATGCATCCAACAGCTATGAGCCCTCTTAAAAAATTCAGTCAAACATGCTTAGCGTATATCTGGATATTCTGGCGAAAAATACAAGCTATTAGCAATACAGATAATGACTTTGAACGATTTCGTATTCAACCCCAAATGCCACGACAACAAATTTCTCATTGTGTCAAGAAAGCAATTAGACTGAAACAACCGATTATCATTCAAGTTAACGAATTAGATGATGTCGTTAGCGAAATTATTGGCTATCCCTATATTTCACCTGATTCATCGCATCTCATATTAAAAAGCTTTAACCAACAAACATCATACGTGATTAAAGGATCTTCTATTCGACATATTCAACAACTTTACCAAGATATCATGTAACTGTAATAAAAGAACCGCACTCACTTGATTCAACCAAATCAAGTAAGTGCGGTTTTAACTATTTAGACCCCTTTGCAGAAGGATCAAGTCTTTTTTCTAAGATGCCTAGAGTAGCATCTAAGATAATCGCCATCAGTGCTGTCGGAATGGCTCCTGCTAAAATAATGGGACCACCATCCGTCGCATTAACCCCTCGTTGGATTAAATCACCCAATCCTCCTGCTCCAATAAAGGTTCCGATAGCAGTAACCCCAATGGCTAACACCAGTGCATTACGAATACCTGCCATAATAACGCTAGAGGCCAAGGGTAATTCAATTTTGAAAATCAATTGCGTATTTGTCATTCCCATACCACGTGCCGCATCGATCAACGTACGATCAACATTGCGCACGCCAGCATATGTATTTTTTATAATCGGCAATAATGAATATAAAAATACGGTTAAAATAACGGTTCTTGCGCCTAATCCAAAAGCTAACATCAGCATGGAAATAGTTGCTAGCGATGGGATCGTCTGCATAATATTAGCCATCCCAATCACCCAGTTAGCTAGTTTTTTATGTTTTGCAATATAGAACCCGACTGGAATCGCAATAATAGCCGCGAAGAACACCCCATAAATTGAAATTAAAAAATGAGTTGAAAATTGCTCCCAGACATAGCTCCTATTTAGTGATAAATATTGTATGAACCGCTCAAGTCCATTCATAGCTTCTGCTTGTTCTAATGAATTCAGAAATTCTTCTAACTGCATTATACTTGTCCCCCCTTGCCTACTGGTTCTACATATGGTTCTTTCTCTTCAAAATAATTATTCTCCTTTAAAAATTCTTCGGCTACTCGTGTTGGTTCGACCATTAAGTCATCCGCAATATAATTCATTCGCTGCATTACCTCGACATTAATCGTACCCTGGAGTTTTAATAAAATATTTTCTAATTCAGGATAGGTTGCCAAAATATCATAAGTCGGCACCGGACTTGCATCATACGGCGGGAAGAAGTTCAAGTCATCTTCTAGCACCACTAAATCATAACTAGAAATTCGCCCATCCGTTGAATAACCTAAGACAATATCCATCTCTCCTGATTCTACCGCATCATAAACTAAGCCAATCTGCATGGGATAGACCGTGCCAAATTCAAAACCATATTCACTAACAAAGCCCTCATAGCCATCTCCTTTGCGTGATAACCATGTCGTATCAACACCAGCCACCAGTTCATCAGCATATTCTGCTACATCAGATATTTTCTCGAATCCATATTCATCCGCAATCTCTTGAGTCACCATGAAGGCATACGTATTCGCAAAACCATAACTCGGCAACCACTTCATATCGAATTCTTCACGAAATCCTTCTCTAACTAACTCCAATGCCTTATCTGGATCGCTCTCTGGTTCTCGTCCCAGCTCACCAGTCAAAGCTGTTCCTGTATAGAACGCTCCTGCAATATTGGCATCATCCGACATGATTGCCTGGTGCATCATCGGTGCTGAGCCCATATTGGTAATCTGATCCACCTCAGTATCGATATAATGTTCAATCATTTGGGCGACCACATGAGCCATAATTTGTGATTCCGTTGTTACTTGACTAACTAACACAATTTGTTCATCATCGGATTCAGAACTTCCCAAGCCGGGCAGTGAACAAGCACTTAGAATAAAGATTATACTTATTAGCGCCATATACTTTATTTTTCTCATTAGCAATCTCCCTTCTATTTCGTTGATTCTCGTAGGTTAATAGGTGTCACTTTTTGTTCCAAGCGACTTAATAAAAAATCAGCTAATAATGCAATAATCGTTACCGGAATCGTTCCGCCAATAATCAGTTCCGGAATATAAAGGTTCAATCCATTAAAAATAAAATCACCTAACCCACCAGCACCAATGAAAGAAGCTAATGTGGTCCAGGCAATGACATAAGTGGTCGAAAGGCGAATACCCGCCATAATAATCGGTGCCGCCTGAGGTAATTCAACTTTTTGTAATAATTGTATCGTCGTCATCCCCATCCCCTTAGCTGCATCGACCATCCCTTCATCAACTGATTGAATACCTGCATACGTATTGCGCATAATAGGCATCAATGAGTAAATAAAAAGGGCCACGATTGCAGGGACCTGCCCTACTCCAATCAAAGGAATCATCAAGGTTAACAACGCAAGCGATGGTAATGACTGTAAGATGGATACGAAACTAATCACTAAATCCGCTACTCTATCATTAATTCGTGTTAACCAAATCCCAATCGGTACAGCAAATAGAACGCCTAATGATACTGAAATCGCTGAAATATACAAATGTTCCCAAATTAATCGAACTAAATTTTCGCCATTTTCAGCAAAAAAGTGTGTAATGGTTGACATATACTCAGTCCTTTCTAGTTATCTGCTTGAATCGCTTGAACGTCATAATCTTCCACTGCTGTATCATCTGATGCAACATCGTCCATACCCCAGACACTACTATAGAATAAGTTGACCATCGAAGAACGAGTCAATATGCCTTGCAATTCATATGAATCACCCAAAATAGCGACGAACTTCATATTACGCTTAAAGAACATCTCCGTAATGGTATGTAAATGTGTTTCGGGCTTCATGTAGAAGCTAGGTCGACGCATCACATCGTCAACAAGTTTTTCTTTATCGGTTGATTTAATTTTCATCAAGTCAACTACACCGTGTAAGATATTATCCTCATTAACAATCAATAGCGAATCAAGCTTATGGTGCTTCATAACACGGACAGCTTCTTGAAGTGGTGTTCCCAACTGTACTGTAATTGGGTTCAGATCCATTACATCTTTTACTTGCGTCTGATCTGTTGTTTCTTTTAAGCGATCTTCCCCAATAAATTCGCGTACAAAATCATTGGCTGGATTAGCAATAATATTTTCTGGTGTATCGTATTGAACAAGTTTACCATTCGTCATAATAGCAATACGGTCCGCTAAATCCAATGCTTCATCCATGTCATGGGTAACGAAGACAACGGTCCGCCCCATTTCTTTTTGTAACTCGATTACCATTTCTTGTAATGCTTCTCGCGTAATAGGATCCAAAGCGCCAAATGGTTCATCCATTAAAATAATCTCTTGACCTGCTGCGAGCGCACGAATGACTCCTATTCGTTGTTGTTGTCCACCTGATAGCTCTGAAGGATAACGGTCCATATATTGATCAGGATCCATATCAACCTGCTCTAACAACTTGCGTGCTGTTGCTTCCATCTTGTCCTCATCCCAATTCAACAATTTAGGTACCATAATAATATTCTCGTATACTGTCATATGTGGCATCAACCCCGTCTGTTGAATAACGTAACCAATACTTCGTCGTAAATCAACTGGATTTTTTTCCATAATATTTTCCCCATCAATGAGAATTTCACCGCTTGATGGTTCCACCATTCGATTAATCATCCGCATACTGGTTGTTTTTCCACTGCCAGAGGTCCCGATGAAGACCACTAATTCACCTTTATTAATAGTTAGTGATACATCACTGACTGCTTCCGTTCCATCCCCATATACTTTCGATACATGCTTATATTCAATCATATATTTCTACTCCTTCACCTTATTCAGACATAAAAAAACTGCTAGCAGTGGGCTAAACTGTGCAGCATACTTCGTCATCAGTCGTTATTCTTATGTTATTCATCGACAAGTCCACTATCCATTATGACAAACATAATATCATAAAGCAACTTTTTGTGAAAACCGGTACATAAATTGCTTTATTTTAAGTAGTTGATCGGGGTTTCAGTTCATATATTCTAAACTAACCCAAAACAAAAAACAGCGGTTATCCGCTGTTTTCATCTAACTATTAGTTTTCGTCTGTTACATCTGGTTCATTTGTTCCGAGTTCTTCTTTCGGAACAGTTGGGACTTCGCCAACTTTTTTTGTAATCGTTGCAACGGCGCGACGTTCAAACGTTAGGTAAATCCCTTCGCAATCAAGGACAACACGACCGTTCACACGATCAACTTCATCGACGACACCATGCAAACCACCAATTGTTTGAATCGCATCACCTGGTTGCAATGAATCTAACATTTTTTGTTGTTCTTCTTGACGTTTTTTCTGTGGTCGAATCATGAAGAACCACATGACTCCCCCAACTAAAATAAAGGGAACTAATAAACCTACAATACCTTCCATTTGTCAATTCCTCCAATTATAAATTTTTAACTAAACTATGCTCTTTTACTTTAACAAAAATAAACAATTTTTTCCAATCATTCGCTGATTATTACTGCAATAGATACTTACTGCTCAGTAGGCACTGAGATCCCTAAGTGTTCATAAGCGCGGTGCGTTGCGATTCGTCCGCGAGGGGTGCGCTGCAAGAACCCTTGTTGCAATAAGTACGGTTCAATCATATCTTCAATCGTCTCTGCTTCTTCGCTAATATTAGCTGCCAGCGCATTTAAGCCAACTGGTCCGCCACCATACAGCTCAATTAATGTTGAGAGCAATTTCTGATCAACCATGTCTAAGCCTCTTTCGTCAACCCGTAACATTTCCAATGCTTCCTGGGCAATTGTATCAGTAATAATACCTTCTCCCTTCACTTCGGCAAAGTCACGCACACGCTTCAATAAACGGTTAGCAATTCGCGGAGTGCCGCGAGAGCGTCGTGCAATCTCAACTGACCCCTCATCAGTGGCTTCCACATCTAACACCTCAGCTGATCGCTTAACGATACGGTTCAATTCCTCTGTCGTATAATATTCCATATGCGCCAATATACCAAAGCGATCACGCAAAGGAGCCGACAAAGCCCCTGCTCGTGTTGTTGCTCCCACCAGTGTAAAGGGCGGTAGCGGGAAGTGAACAGGATGTGCCGATTCCCCTTCACCAATAATGATATCGATAAAGAAGTCTTCCATGGCTGAATACAACATCTCCTCAATCACTCGTGGCAAGCGATGAATCTCATCGATAAATAAAATCCCACCCGGTTCTAAGTCATTCAATAAAGCAACTAAATCCCCCGGTCGATCAATGGCTGGTCCCGAGGTCGTCCGTATAACCGTTTGCATTTCACTCGCAATGACCATCGCAAGCGTCGTCTTCCCTAATCCCGGTGGTCCATAAAATAAAACATGATCAAGTGCTTCATTGCGTGCTTTTGCCGCTTGAATATAAATGGATAATTCTTTTTTTATTTTTTCTTGACCAATATATTGGCTCAACCATTTTGGGCGTAAAGTTTGTTCCAATGCTGCTTCTGCCTGATCTCCTAAGTCTTCTGATACAATCCGCTCATCTGACACCATCTTAGCTCATTCACTTCCTCTCTATTTATTTTAACTTAGCTATACAGTAACGTTCTTAAGGCTTCTTTAATATATTCATCCGTCGACATCGGTTCGAGTTCGGTTAAGTGTGATTTTACTTTTTTCACTTCACGCTTACCATAACCGAGCGCCTTCAATGCCTCGATCGCTTCCGTTAACTGAAGATTTTCTGCTGATTTTGGCTTATCAGGCTGCGCTTCATTCGCAAGTGCTGTTGGTGATAAATCATCCAATTTTCCTTGCAAATCTAAAATGATTTGAGCCGCTGTTTTCTTCCCCACACCAGGGAATTTTTGTAAATAAGTACGATCTTCTGCTTCAATCGCTCGAATCAAGCCACTGTGATCTTCATTGGCCAAGATCGCTAATGCACTCTTCGGACCAATTCCAGACACATTAATCAGCTTTAAGAACACATCCTTTTCACTTTTGGTTCGGAAGCCAAACAACGTCATATCATCTTGGGTTGTATTCTGATAAACATACAGTTGTTCTGTCGTCTCTAACTTATCCGTTAGTCGAAAGGGGTTGGCCATCAACAAACGATAACCAATGCCTCCTACCTCGATGACTAAATAACTTGGATAAATTGCTGTAATCGTTCCAATAATATATTCAAACATAACACACCACTCTTCTTCATGTAGTCCCTGCTTATTATATCACGTGAACTCAGCCTTTATCAACAAAGTGAGAGACGTGACCATGTACTCTATCTGAGTTGCTCTCTTACTCGAACTCCGACACATATTCGTCATAGCCTTGCTCGGCCAACTCAGACTTCGGAATAAATTTAAGGGCTGCTGAGTTAATACAGTAACGTAAACCTCCTTTATCAGTCGGCCCATCTGTAAAGACATGCCCTAAGTGTGAATCTGCTTCGGGACTTCTCACCTCAGTCCGCTCCAATCCATGAGAGGTATCGCGCTTCTCTTTCACTCCGCGCTTTTTAATCGGTTGCGTAAACGATGGCCAACCACAACCAGCATCATATTTATCTTTTGATGAAAATAATGGTTCGCCGCTCACCACATCGACATAAATTCCTTCCTCATCGAAGTCATTATATTCACCAGAGTGTGGGCGTTCTGTTGCATTTTCTTGCGTAACACGGTACTGAATTTCAGTTAATTGTGCTCGCAACTCGTTTTTATCTCTTTTGTTTGTCATATGAATAAGCTCCTTTATCTATCTTGAATGCGTTTAAACATCTTCTCAATTTCTAAATTTGTCAGTTGTACTAAGGTTGGGCGCCCGTGTGGACAATTATAAGGATTCTCGCAATTGCTTAGATCTTCGATTAAGGCTCGCGCTTCGTCATCACTAAGATGATGATTCGCCTTAATTGATCGTTTACAACTCATCATAATGGCTGTTGCTTCACGGAATTTTTTCACGGTGAGCTCTTTTTTATCCAGCAAGAAATCAATCATTTCCTTCACTGTCGCTTCTTCTTGTCCACGAATGAACCAAGAAGGGTGGTTATTGAGAATAAACGTATTCTTCCCAAAGGCTTCTAAAAAAATGCCCGCTGCTTCTAATTGTTCCATTTGTTGTCTAATTTCGATCGTTTCGTTGGTGGGATATTCTAAGACAATCGGTACAAGTAAATTCTGTTGGGCGGTGCCGTCTTGATCAATCACTCGGCGATAATACTCATACTTTACTCGTTCTTGAGCAGCATGCTGATCAATAATATACAGTCCGCGTTCATTTTGGGCAAATAAATACGTGCCGTGCATTTGTCCAATATAATCCAATGCGGGAAATCCGTCTCTACTTGTCAGCTGGGTGGTCTGATCCGTAGTTAATTCAGACGTTTCCCCCATGTAATCTAGACGGTCCTCCGCTACCTCTAGTGGAGAGTCTGTGACATGACGACTCTGCTCTAACGCGCCCTCAGAAGAGAATGCAGTCTCATGTTGCGTTTTCTGAGCCTTCGTTGTCTGATCCATTTTTTCCTGTATGAAGGGCCGCTCAGCTGTTATATCTGACTGATAATGAGGGGCAACTTGTGATTTAAACGATCGCACATGAGATTTGTCCCTATGAAAATCAATTTGTGTTTGATTATACGTTGGGGTATCTTTTTTCGTTTGTTTATTTTGGTCAATGTTCTCTAAGCCACTTGGAATACGCACTTCTTCGTTCATTACTTGCTGAACGGATTGCTTAATAAGATTGCATAAGTCAGCTTCGTTACTAATACGGACTTCATGTTTCGTTGGGTGCACATTTACATCTAGGAGGAGTGGGTCCATTTCGATATGAAGTACTGCTAAGGGATAACGATTGATCATCAATTTCGAACCATAACCCTCTGTAATAGCTTTATTGATCGCATAGTTTTTGATGTAGCGACCATTCACGACAATCGTGATATACGACCGATTCGATCGATTCAATTCCGGCAGTGAGATATATCCTGATACCTTGAAATCAAAGTTCTCACCGGTGATCTTCCGCATTTTTTTAGCTGAACTAACTCCGTACACCCCAGCAATTGCTTGTTTTAAGTTGTCATTTCCTGGAGTTCGCGTTAAGGTGGACCCTTCATGAACGAGCTTGAAGCTAATAGCTGGATTCGCTAGTGCAAATCGGTTAATACTATCCGTAATATGAGAGAGCTCTGTCTGCAAGGTGCGCACATGCTTTAATCGAGCCGGTGTATTGAAGAAAATATCTTCTACCTGAATCATCGTCCCTTCCCGTGCTGAGGCACTTCTGTCTTCAGTAACTTTGCCTCCTTCTAAGACAAGGTGGCGTCCTTTTTCGCCAGCTTGAGCTGTTTCAATCGTCACTTTCGACACACTGGCAATACTAGGAAGTGCCTCACCGCGAAACCCAAGCGTCCGGATTCGGAAGAGATCTTCGCTTGAAAGCAATTTGCTTGTCGCATGGCGCTTGAAAGCAGCAGGGACTTCTTCATACGGAATACCCGCCCCGTTATCGGTCACTCGAATAAGGCGCATCCCTGATTCTTCAATATGCACATCAACCTTATCTGCTCCAGCATCGATCGCATTCTCAATCAATTCCTTCACTACCGATGCGGGACGTTCAATAACTTCTCCCGCAGCGATTTGGTTCGCTAAAGCATCGGGCATAATTTGAATCGGCATCTAGTCTGCTCCTTTCTCTAACTGCTTCACTAACTCACGAATCGTATCAAAAGCATCCAGTGGTGTTGTCTCAGTTAAATTTATTGCTTGCAGTTGTTCAATTACCGCTTGTTCAGCCGGTGATTTCGTATTCTCCGCCTTAAATAAAGCCAACTGCTCAGTTGATTCTTCCACTGTGGTCACCGCTTCATCACTGGTCTGACTAATCGTTGCCCCCTTAGTCTGTTCTAAGTCTCTCAAGATCATTGATGCCCGATCTAACAAGTCTTCAGGCAACCCTGCCAGTTGTGCGACTTGTACACCGTAACTTTTATCACCTGGACCTGGCTTAATCTTATGCAAGAAAACAAGCGATCCCCGTTCTTCCACTGCACCAACATGGATATTTTCTAACTTGTCTAGTCGAGTCGATAGCTCCGTCAACTCGTGATAATGGGTAGAAAAGAGCGTCTTCGCTCCAATACGATCATGCACATACTCAATAATCGCCTCTGCAAGGGCCATACCATCGTACGTTGCTGTTCCTCGACCAATCTCATCAAATAGCAACAAACTGCGGCTGGTGGCATTTTGGATCGCATGATTAGTCTCATTCATCTCCACCATAAAGGTACTCTGCCCCCCAAATAAGTCATCCATCGCCCCAATTCGGGTAAATATCTGATCAAATAGCGGCAACGAAGCGTGACTGGCCGGAACGAAGCAACCCATCTGTCCCATAATAACGATGAGAGCTAACTGACGCATATACGTACTCTTCCCAGACATATTCGGCCCCGTAATAAGTAAAATATCTGTTTCGTTCGTCATCTCAATATCATTCGGTACATATGACTGATCATTCATCACTTTCTCCACCACTGGATGGCGTCCAGACTCAATCACAATATCTTGACTATCGGTGTGATACGTAGGCTTCACGTAATTATATGTTTCACTGACTTCAGCAAAAGATTGCAATACATCCACCTTCGCTACTGCTTTAGCCAACGATTGAATTCGTTTAATATAACCTTTTACCTCTTCGCGCACTTGTATAAATAATTCATATTCTAAGGCTTGTGATTTTTCTTCTGCTTCTAAAATTAGGCTTTCTTTTTCCTTTAATTCTGGCGTGATATAACGTTCTGAGTTTGCTAATGTTTGCTTACGCTCATATCGATCCAAATCAACTTTTTCAATATGTGATTTAGTCACTTCGATATAGTATCCAAAAACTTTATTAAAGCCGACCTTTAAGTTTTTAATGCCTGTTTGTTCACGTTCTTGTGCTTGCAGATCCGCAATCCATTGCTTCCCATTCGACATAGCACTTAAGTATTTATCTAATTGCTCATCGAAGCCAAAGTTAATAATCTCACCTTCTGTCACTGATAATGGCGGCTCTTCTTGAATTGCTCGCTCAATCAGATCAGCAACTTCTACGACCGGATCGAGCTGTGCTAAGACTTGATCCCACACTCCCTCATCATTCATCAGCTGCAACATCTCGCGCAAGTGCGGAATCATCTGAAGCGACTGCTTTAACTGAATCAAGTCCCGCGCGTTGACACTCCCATAGGCTACGCGTCCGGCCAATCGCTCAAGATCATACACTTCTTTCAGTACTGCGATTAAATCTGACCGCTCCAAGAAATAATGCATCAGCGAATCAATGAGAAGATGCCGTTCTTGAATACCGTCTACATGAATCAGCGGCTTATCCAACCAGCTCTTCAACATCCGACCTCCCATGGCTGTTTTTGTCTCATCTAACAACCACAACAAGGTCCCTTCCTTCGTCCCATCACGTAGAGAAGTTGTCAACTCCAAGTTCCGACGAGCTTCCTTCCCATAAACTAAGAAATGATCCATCTCATACACTTCGGCTTGCTGCAAGTGGTCTAACTGACGCATTTGGGTTTGGGCTAAATAATGCAACAGGACGTCCAGTGCTTTTGTCAACGGTCCCTCAGGCACATCTACCTTCAATTCGTCAAACTCAGCATGAGCACTCAACTCAGCTACCTCCGATATAGTCAGATCAAACCGCTTCGCCAACATATCGGTAAGCTCAGTTAAGGTCCCTTCTTGCTTCACCACTTCTTTCACCGCAAGTGTTTCCATTTCAGTAATAAGATCGCTTTCTTTGTCAGTAAAGGTCACACGAAGTTCTCCGGTTGATAAGTCAGCGTACGCCAAGCCATAGCGCTGATCTTGTTCCACCATAGCCGCAACAAATGTATTCTCCTTTGCTTCAATAGCACTACCTTCCATCACGGTTCCCGGTGTAATCACTTGAACTACTTCCCGCTTGACCATGCCTTTTGCCTCTTTTGGATCTTCAACTTGTTCACAGACCGCAACCTTATAACCCATCTCGACTAACTGATTGATATACCCTTGCGCTGAATGATGTGGCACACCACACATCGGTACTTCTACTTCAGCCTTTTTATTGCGACTAGTCAAGGTCAATTCTAACAATTGAGCAACTTCTTTCGCATCTTCAAAAAATAATTCATAAAAATCCCCTAGCCGAAAGAATAAAAATGCATCCGGATGATTCTCTTTCATTGTCAAGTACTGTTGCATCATCGGAGTATGTTTTGATTTATCTCTTGCCATACTATCGCTACCTTTCTATACTCTTACGCTAACCTTAACGTAGCATTGGATTGTCGTCATCAATTCGAATCATTTTAATCGAACGCGCTCGCCCACCTGTCTTCAAATCAATCAGACAAGCATTGAGACGTTTACGACCACCTTTGGGCACAGAAAAACGTGTCGGCATCTGTGTTAAAAACTTCTCCAGAATCGGTTCTTTTTCCATACCAAGAATGCCATCATAAAAACCGGTCATCCCGACATCCGTGACATATGCTGTTCCTTGGGGTAAAATCCGTTCATCCCCAGTTTGCACATGCGTATGCGTCCCAACAACGGCAGAAGCTGTCCCATCTAAGAACCAACCCATTGCTTCCTTCTCACTTGTAGTTTCGGCATGGAAGTCCACAAAAATATAATCCGTTCGCTTCTTTGCTTCTGCAACTAGCTGCTGCCCGACTTTGAATGGACTATCGAAGTCCCCCATAAACGACCGACCATGTAAATTAATAACCGCCAATTCTTGATCATTCACCCGAATAAATGTCATTCCTCGACCAGGTGTTGCCTCCGGATCAGGATAATTAGCCGGACGAATCAATGAAGGTGTTCGGTCAATGTAATCATAAATCTCACGATGGTCCCACGTATGATTCCCCATCGTCACAATATCAACACCACACGTTTTAAGTTCTTTATAGTTTTTCTCCGACAAACCACGCCCTCCAGACGCATTCTCGCCATTAGCAATCGTCACTTGCGGTTTATACCGTTGCTTTAATCTTGGCAAATAGTCACTCAACGCTTGACGCCCGGGCGCTCCAACAATATCTCCAATAAATAAAATTTTCATCGCATTCACCTTTTTCATTCTGTCCTTTTATTTTACCAATGATTGCCCCATTTCACAAAAAAAGTATCCTTACTTTGCTTTTATGACTAAAAAATCTCCATCTAGCAACTGTCGCACAATCACGACTTAACAGAGAATAACTTAATCATTATAGATTGATTTATAAAAATGATAGTTTTAAGGATCAAGTGCTTATTTAAGCAAGTTTTTAGGCCAACCAATGTATTTGTTTTGATGCATTATATTAAAATTTATCAATCTTTTACTGGAATTGACTATGTAAGTACATCTTTTTAAATAAATGAAGCGCGGTAACGAAAATAATTTCGTCAACGCGCTTCATTTTATTATATTGGAAATTCACTTATTAGATAAGATCTTTTCCTTGTTGATAAAATCTTTCCATATTATCTTCAGGCACCATACTCCCCCCAGTTGCCCAAGCAATATGAGTCGCATTATCCATCTTATCAACTAGACCATTCTCTTCCAAATAGCGTTGGCCAGCTTCAGTCTGGAATAACATGGCTGGACCAGGTAATCCCGCTAGAGCAGCAGGTTCTAAGCAAATATTTTCTAAATCGATCATTTTTGTTAGTAATATCTTTTGATCCTCTTCGCTAACAGTCAGACCACCATTAAAGTAATTGTGCATCAACTCTGCGACAAAACCTGATGTACGTGGAACAGCTAAACCATCCATATTAGTCACTGCATCAATACCCACATCTAATACAGAAATACCATCATATTTCTTCGTCATTAGACCAACTAACATAGATGGCATATGAGTTGGTTGTGCGAAGAAGCAGTGTACATTATTGCCATAGATTTGTTTTAATCCAAATGCTGTTCCACCTGGACTCCCGCCGATTCCACATGGCGAATAAATAAATAATGGATGATCTTCATCGACGGTAATATTACGTTCTTCAAGCTGTTTTTTCAATCGACTCCCAGCGACTGTGTATCCCAAGAATAGATCAACAGAATGTTCATCATCTACAAAATAAGATTTTGGATCCGCATTCGATTCAGCACGCCCACGCTTAACGGCTTCTGTAAAGTTAGTTTTATGTTCAACTACATTAACACCTTTGCTTCTTAGATGTTCTTTCTTCCAATCTTTAGCATCATAAGACATATGCACTGTTACATCAAAACCAAATGCAGCGGACATTACACCAACACTAATCCCTAAGTTACCAGTTGTTCCGACCATGATCTTATACTGACTAAATACATCCTTGAATGCTTGAGATCCAAATTTTGTATAATCATCATCATAGCCGTCTAAAATACCAGCTTCCAAAGCAACATCCTCAGCATGTTTTAGCACTTCATAAATAGCTCCACGTGCTTTAATGGTTCCCGCAATCGGCAACGTATCATCCCGTTTTAAAAGAAGATCTCCCTTAATCGAAGTATCATAATGCGCTTCTAAAAAATGCTTAAACTCAGGAATTTCAGAAAGATCAGATTCTATAATACCATTTCTATCTCTCGTTTCAGGGAAATATTCGTTAAAATATGGCGCAAATCTTTTCAATCTATCTTCTGCATCTTTCACATCTGCAGCTGAATATTTGGAACGTTCATTAGCTTTATCGATTCCCTCATACTTGTCATTGACCCAAAAAATTGGTTGATAATTTAATACAGTTTCTAGTTTTGGATTTTCTTTTGTTAGTGTAGTGATATTCATAATTAATCTCCTCCTAAAGTAATATTATTAAAGTTAAGAATATACTTAGTTATTCATATCTGATGCTTGTAATTCTTGTTTTGATATAACCTGGAAATTCTTAAACACCTCCGCTCCTACAAATCCCATTATTGCACTAATAATGATACATCCTATTGAAGTTAATAGAACTTGAACAATAGGGTTATAAGCAAACATAACGGCAAAACCTGCAATAGGAGTAGCTGTTCCTGGCGTATTATTCACCAATCCTACAAGCGCTATCAAAATTCCACAACCAGCTCCTCCAAAAAAGTTTGTTACATATATTGGAATTGGATTGGCACTCGTTACATCAGCCTGAGTAAGTGGTTCAATGGCAAATGCAATAGCATCCTTTTTTTCTCCCAAGTTTAGTTTACTGAATAGTAGAAAGTTCATAAAGGATGACCCAAAAACAGCTAATGCCCCAATAGCCATTGGAATACCTGTTAGTCCCAACATTGCTGTCAGTGCCATAGAACTAAGTGGCGCTGTTGCGACAACAGTTAATACACCTCCAAGGATCACTCCCATAATAATAGGATTTTTGTCTGCTGTAGAAATCAAAATATCTCCTATTGTTAATAATGTATTATCAACTACTGGCTCCATACCTTGGGCAATTAATCTAACTAATACAGGACCAACCAGTATAATGATGATTAAATCTAGCCCACCAGGTATTTTCTTTTCCATCCACTTAACAATAAACGCCACTAAATATCCCGCAATAAATCCTGGAATAATCCCTGTACCATATGCGGCTAATCCAATTAATACGGAATAAGCCGGCGAAACACCAACAGCCATTGCAACAAGAATAGCAGCAGCAACTCCACTCAACTCACCATTTATCATACCGACCTCTTCTAAAAATCCTAAACCAAGGACTTGACCAAGAAAAGAGCCATGAAATGCTTCAACCAAAAAACTTGCACATGCAGCAGAAGCTAATGCACCCATTGCTTTTGAACCATAAGGCGCTTTGTAATTAAAAAAGGTAAAAAATGCCAACACCGCTAGAAGCAATGCAGTTCCAATAAGTATATCCATCGTGAAACCCTCCATTTTTGTTTGTTAATTATTTATAAAATCTATCGCTATTGTATACATATAACTTAATAAAAGATTTTTATCATAAACATTGTGATAATCAAAAAATTCCTATCCAGATAATATCCTTTATGTAAAACAAAACACATAATCTGATATTTATTCAATTATTCCTTTTAAATCCTGTTATATAAACATACGTAAGTTCTACATAGAATTTTTATTATGAAAAGAAATCCCTTTCATTTCATCACAAATTTATTATATCACATTATTTTATGATGTCAAATTTTAAAGTTAGTACAGATCTTTATATAAATGTTGTATATACCCCCTATTGGATTAATGGAGCGCATATTTCGTTAAGTTAACTAGTAACTTTTCTCTTTTATTTTTAGATTTGATAACCTGATAAACCAAAAATTTTAAAACTTTTGAATAGATATCTCTTTCTTTATGCTTATCCAGATGACTTAATAGCGCACTCAAATATTTAACAATCAAATGTCGCAATTCCGTACTTGTCTGCTACTTGACCACTTGCCTTCTCATCTAGTTAGGATGTATGATACAATAATATCATAGTCAATTAAAGGAAAATTGCAACACCAAAGGAGCGACATTCACATGACCAAGACAGATAAAGAACTTGCCGTAGAAGTAGCGATTGCTTTAATCAAAGCCAATCCCCGTGATAAGATTATCAATGATGATGGCAAAGAAATCGCCTTGCCGTCTCTCGATATTTCAAGTGCGAGCAATATTATCCGCCATATTTATGACACATTACAAACCCTAGAAGATGAAGACCGTCCCCCTGCCCGTAAACTATAAAACTTAATAAAAATAAAAAGCACTCAATCCCCCAACATAGCTGCATTATTGCAATCAAGTTGGCTGGATTGAGTGCTTTTATTAATAGCGGTCTTTATATTCACGACGAATACGGCGTTCTTGTTCACGACGCTTAATCGTCTCACGTTTGTCATATTGTTTTTTCCCTTTAGCTAGTCCAATCAAGACTTTCGCCACACCATTTTTGATGTAGACTTTTAGTGGCACAAGCGTAATACCATCTTGTTGTACTTGACCCAATAAGCTATCGATTTCACGACGATGTAAGAGTAACTTACGCTTCCGGAGTGGATCATGGTTGAACTGATTCCCTTCTTTAAACGGGGCAATATGCACATTATACAACCACATTTCGTTTCGACTGACACTAGCATAACCATCTTTTAAGTTAATTTGGTGATTGCGAATGGACTTAATCTCGGTTCCTTGTAGCACAATACCTGCTTCTACCGTATCCAGTACCGTATACTCATGACGCGCCTTGCGATTTTCTGTAATTAAATTACCATTCCCTTTTGGCATAAAATCTCCTCCTCTACTATTCTCTTGATTCAAGCTATAACTACATTAAATTCATCATGGCGATAAATGAAACAATATTATTCAACATATGGAAAGCGATAGATTCATTCAAGTTGTCTCGGCGTAAACGCATGTACAACATCACTGCACTCATACCGCCATACATAAGCCAGCCCTCGATGCCAGTCGGTACGTGAATTAAAGCAAACAAAATACTCCCTATAATATAAGCTATCCACGAACGTCCCAGCGATCTCGGCACCAGTTCACGAAAAATCACTTCTTCTACGACTGGTGCAACTAATACAACTAAGAAAAACATGGCAACCGGCTGCTGAGCAACTGACTCTTCAATCAAAAGCTGATTCATCTGTTCTTGCCCTTCGAACAAATATTGCACACTAACATTAAGACCAATAACGACTAAGTAACCTAATCCCAGTGGTAAATAATCAAGCTCCTCAATCCGTTCCCACAAATTATAAGGTGAATAGCGATTAGCAATAAAGTAAGCAAAATAGGATAACCCAAAGGCTCCCGCAACCGTCATTACTGTCACAATATAAGGAAAAACAGTTAACTCTTCTCCAAAATCCCTTCGCAACAACGGGGTTATCATGGGCAACACAGTCAACAGTTGTTGTAAAATAACCAACAAAACGGCTAGCCAGAAATAGGCCGATACAATAAATTGCCACGGTTTAAATCCTTTTATCACTGACAGATTATGGTGTTTATATGATTCATTCATGGGCATTCCCCCTCCCTATTCTTTATCTTTTTGAACAATTTTGAAATCATGTCGTCGGTTCTTTTGTGATTTCTTTTTCTTCTTTTTAGATTTTTTATGTTGCTTACTTGCTGGTTTATTCTGGTGATGTTTTGACTGACTTGATTTTGATTTATGGTGTTGTTTTTGTCGATGAATTTTTTTATGGTGTTTGTCTTTCGGCTTATCATCCTTTGCGAAGTCTTCTACGATGGAGAAGTCAATTTGAACCTCTTCCACATCTGCTCGCATCAGTTTCACTTTAATCGGCTGGCCGATACGGAAGACTTTTCCAGTTCGCTCACCGATCATTACTAAATGATCTTCATCGAATCTATAATAATCATCGTCCATCATCGAGACGTGGACCAGTCCTTCAACGGTATTGGGCAATTGAATAAACATACCAAAGCCCGTAATCGAAATAATTGTCCCCATGAATTCTTGGCCTACTTTATCCGCCATAAATTCTGTCTTCTTCAATTCATCAGTTTCACGTTCCGCACCAATCGCGCGACGTTCCGCCTCAGAGCTATGTTTAGCCATATCAGGTAGACGTGACGCCCAGCGTTTCTTATCTTGCTGACTACGACCAACTTCATCATAATAATGAATCAAACGGTGTAGAATCAAGTCAGGATAACGACGAATAGGGGAAGTAAAGTGAGAATAATAATCTGCCCCCAGACCATAGTGGCCGATTGGATCGACATCATAGCGCGCTTGTTGCATTGATCGAAGCAACAGCATACTAATAACCGCTTCATACGGTTCGTCTTTAATGCGATCCATTACTCCTTGTAAGTCTTTTGGCGTAATCGAGTCTTTAGAAGCTTGCGCCGTTAAGCCAAAGGTGGTAATAAATTCCAAGAACCGCTTCATCTTACTCTCATCCGGCTGTTCATGGACACGGTATAAGATGGGTAAGTCAGCCTTGCTATAATGCTCAGATACGGTTTCATTGGCTGCCAGCATGAAGGACTCAATTAAACGTTCACCTACTCGGCGTTCACGCAACTCAATATCAATCGCTTTTCCGTCTTTATCGACAATAATTTTTGCCTCATCCGAATCAAAATCAATCGCTCCACGATGGCGACGTTTTTGTTCTAAAATATGGTGTAATTCTGCCATCTCTTCTAACATAGGCACCAATGATTGATACTGTTTTCTTGTTTGTGGATGTTTTTCTTCCAAAATATGGTTAACAGCTTCATACGTCATTCGTTCTACTGAACGAATCACACTTGGGAAGATATCATACGCCACAACATTCCCTTGTTGATTAATTTCCATCTCACAACTCAGTGTCAGCCGATCTACCTTAGGATGAAGCGAACAAATCCCATTCGATAAGCGCTGGGGTAACATAGGAATCACACGGTCCGTTAAGTACGAACTTGTTCCTCGTTCGAAAGCTTCCTTATCAAGAGCCGAATCTTCTCTCACATAATGCGACACATCGGCAATATGAACGCCCAGCTGGAAATGTCCATTATCCAAGCGCTCAACTGTCACTGCATCATCTAAGTCTTTGGCATCAGCGCCATCGATCGTAATAATTTGTTGCCCACGAAGATCTCGCCGTCCCTTAAGATCTGCTGCTGAAATCTGATCCGGCACTTGCTCCGCTTCTGCAAGTACTTCATCTGGGAACTCCGAGCGAATATTGTGCTTGTGCACAATGGATAAGATTTCAATACCCGGCTCATCTTTATGTCCGATCGTTTCGGTGACGACACCTCGCATATCCTCCCCTTTATATGCTGGATAATGCGTAATATCGACACTGACAATCTCCCCACGCGTCGGGTTCAATCCATTCATCTCAATTTGGATAATATGCTCTGGCCCTTTTTTCAGCTTAGCTTTCACATAACCATATAAATTATAATCAGCTATTTCATCATCCGTGTAGGGAATAAATTCCCCAATCACTTGTTCTGTCTTGCGTTCAATAATTCTCGTAATTTTACCTTCTGCCGAGCGTTTACCACTCGGATCCGGTGCTTCAGTAATTTCAACTTCCACCGTATCCCCGTCGAACGCCAGCTTAGTTGCTTTCGCTGGTACGAAGATATCGTCAATCCCCTCATCTTCAACCATAACAAAGCCAAAGCCGCGATCCGTGCCACTGAAGGTTCCGACTAATGAATCAGGCAATCGCTTCAAGCGCAGGCGCCCATCTCCGAGCATCTCAATCTTCTCTTCCCGCTCTAAAGCAGCCAGCGCCTTCACTTGTCGCTTAAACTGCGCAGAATCATGATTATTGAATTTATTCGTCACATCATTTACTTCTATACTCTCACGATTATCTTGTTCAATATAATCAATAATCGCTTGTTTAAATCGTTCAAAATCTTTTGACATATTATCCGTCCTTTTTATCCTAAATTATTTAGGAATTCCTTCACATCATCTCTCAACTTACGACCCACTGATCCAACCGTAATAACGTGACCGCCAGCTTCATACCACTTAAAGGTCACAGTAGCTTGCTGTAGTTCATCTACAAATTGCTGCGCATGCTCGGGATCAATTAACTGATCTTGTGCCCCTTGCCCTACAAAAACATTACCGACATAATTTTTATAGGCCGGGATTAAGTCCGCCTTAAACTCATTGAGATGCTGCATCACTTTCTTCAGTTTGTCCATTGCCTGAGCAGCTTCCTGTTCAGCTTCTTGTTGAGAATAACCTAATGCAACTTTTCCTGCTTTAAACCACTGCTTAAACTGCCCACTAATATCATCATGGTCATTAATCATCACCGGTGAACTAAAAGTACCGAATGAAGCAAGATCATCATTTTCCATTGCTAAAGCTGTTGTAACAATACCGCCAAGTGATAGGCCAAAAATAGAAATATGCTCATAGCCTTCACTTCGTATAAAGTTCAACGCCTCCCGCCCATCTTCCAACCAATCTTCTATATCATATTTAAAGATATCAGCCGGATCATCTGTCCCATGCCCTGATAAAGTTGGTACATAGATGGTATAGCCTTGCTTCGTTAACTCACGTGCTAAGCCCGTAAAATCATCTGGCGTACTCGTATACGCATGTAATAAAATAACTGCATGTTGACCGTGTTGTTGATACACTGTTTTTGTCACGTTCTAATTCTCCTTCGCATTACTTTAAAAAAGAGCATCCCGCAAGAATTGTCAATCCACTAACAACTCTGTAACGGTCTACTCTTCACAAATATATGTTCACATTAAGATAATTTCGATAGAACAAAGGCAATCCCGAAAAACAAAATTAAGCATACAATCGTTACTTTAATTAAGAATGCTTCAAATCCTCTAGCCTTTTGTTGTCCAAAAAGCTCATCACTGCCTCCCATAAATGCATTGGATGCATTCTGAGTTTTTGTTGGCTGTAGAGCAATCGCAATAATCGTTATAATAGATAAGACTAACATAGCTGTTAACAATATTTCATACATCTGAAGAGTGGCCTCCTTTATCTAGACTCTTCTCCTATTCTATCACATCTCATGCATTGTTAGCAACTAAAACTCGGCTTCAAATTCAGGCGGTGTTACTTGATCTGTAATATTCTCACCCGTCGCTGCATTATAGTATAAGAAATCGCCTTCTTTAATAATCTCGTACACATCAACATTCAACTCATCATCATGATACAAATTAAAGCTGACAATCTTATCATCACCAGCATCTTCAGCCGCTTGACGGACCATATCGAATGGCGAAATAACTTCCCACAACTCAACAATATCGAGAATTTCAGGTGAATCTTCGCGCGCAATGTTAAGTATTTCACCGGTCTCAGCATCCATGTCCATATAATAATGCTCAGCCCCATCCCAAATATAAAGCTTCAAAATAAACTTGCCGTCAACTTGCTCAATCGCTAGACGATCCATATTAACAATGACATTCTCCACACTATTTCGGTAAGTCTCGCGAATCTCAGCACCGGTTAGTGTTAGATTTGCTTCATTCAAATCTTGATCGGTCTCTAGATCATAATGCACTTTCTTCTCAGGTTCAGACGCCTCTTCATTCAATTCTACCACACGAGTTTCGTCTTCTTGCACTTGTTCAGTCTCTGCGTTATCTACTTCAGTTGGCGCTTCTGCTTCTTTCGCACATGCCCCTAGCACCAACAGCGAACTCAACACTAATAGCTTCAGTTTCACATCTATCATCCTTCGTCCATTTTGCTTCACTATACCATAAATACCTGTGTAAACTCAAAAATTCTACATCATCTAGCCACAGTTGGTCTAAAAAACAAATCATGGTATACTCTAATTGCAAACAAAAATAGAAAGGATATGTTTTATGAATGCTAAGCAACGTCGCGAAAAAATCGTAGCCCTCCTCACTCATGCTGTCAGCACAATCACCGCCTCGCAATTAGCAGATGAATTTGGCGTTAGCCGTCAAATTATCGTCTCTGATATTGCCGTCCTTCGCGCAAAGAATTACGACATCACATCCACCAATCGCGGGTACCGCCTCACAAAAAATATAGAACAAGCCACTAATCTTTATAAAGGAAAAGTAGCCGTCCAACATACAGCTGAACAAACATTTTCTGAATTGCATGCTATCATTAATGCGGGCGGAATCTTGTATGACATTCAGATTGATCATCCCGTCTATGGACTTATTACCGCTCCTTTACACATCGAACACCCCTCTGATATTAATCACTTTATGGAAGAAATGTCCCATCAGAAGGGCGAACTCCTTAGCTCATTGACCAATGGCGTTCACATTCATACGATCGGCGCTAAATCACCCGATCACTTCGCAACTATTAAATCTACTTTGGATAAACTCGGCATCTTAGTGGATGAACAATAAAATAGCTGATTAATAACTCTGAACTTTACACACAACTTGACACTAAAGTTAACTATGTGCTATACTCATTTTAATCGATAAATATTATTCAGATGAAATGAGGAAGATTCTATGACTACTCGAACTGCTCCATCCACTAGAGAACTCACCTTGGCGGCTATGTTAACCGCATTGGCCATCTTTATTCCTATGGTGATGCCTATTCGCCTGATCATTGGCCCGGCCTCTTACACACTAGCTAGCCACTTACCTATTTTCTTAGCCATGTTTATTAAACCACGTGTTGGGATCATTGCCGCAATTGGGGCTACAATAGGATTTTTAATTGCTGGCTTACCCATTGTAATTGTCCTTCGTGCAGCTTCGCACTTAATTTTTGCTGCAATTGGCGCTTATTACTTGCAAGCTCATCCAATCACTCTAAACATCCCCAAAAAGCGGTACTTTTTCAGCTTTTGGCTCAATATCATTCATGCTTTAGCTGAAGTCGTTGTCGTCGCTCTAATGACAAACCAAGCCGGTGTCGAAGTCAATTACTTCTATATGCTGGGGATCTTGATCGGCGTCGGCACCTTAATTCATGGGATGGTAGACCTGGAACTCGCTTATTTCTTTGCCCATACCATCTCACAACGAACGCGCCATCAATTACTCCCGTAGTGCGGCATAGTAAAACCCGACAAGTCCTCTATTACAAGAGCTTGTCGGGTTTTATTTGTCTATTATTTATTTTGCGTAATCAATTGATCTTGTTTCGCGTATAACCGTTACTTTAATATGTCCTGGATAATCCATTGTACTTTCTATTCTCTTACGTACATTGCGAGCTAAGCTAGCTGCTTCGCTGTCGCCAACTTCATCAGGCTTCACTAAGATTCGTAACTCACGACCTGCTTGAATCGCATAACTTTCTTTAACTCCATCGAACTGATTCGAAATACTCTCTAAGTTTTCAAGGCGCTTCAAGTAACTATCGAGCGACTCACTTCTAGCACCTGGACGAGCTGCTGAGATTGAGTCAGCTGCTTCTACTAGACCCGCAATCACGGAACTAGCTTCTATATCCCCATGGTGTGAAGCTATTGTGTTTACCACAACATCTGGCTCTTGGTATTTCATCGCAACTTGCGCACCAATTTCGACATGAGAGCCTTCTACATCAGCATCTAGCGCTTTCCCTAGATCGTGAAGTAAGCCCGCACGCTTCGCTAAGGTCACATCTTCACCTAACTCAGCTGCCATCAGCCCAGCTAATTTAGCGACTTCAATTGAATGATTTAAAACATTCTGTCCATAACTTGTACGGAAATTCAATCGGCCAATAATCTTAATTAAATCTGGGTGGATGGAATGAATACCTAACTCGAACATCGCTTCTTCTCCAATTTCACGAATACGTTCATCCATTTCTTTGCGCGATTTTTCAACCGCATCTTCAATACGTCCTGGATGAATACGACCATCTGAGATTAATTTCTCCAAGGCCATTTTTGCAATTTCGCGACGAATTGGATCATAACCACTTAAAACAACTGCTTCTGGGGTATCATCAATAATAAGATCCATCCCCGTAAGACTTTCGATTGTGCGAATATTACGTCCATCCCGTCCGATAATACGACCTTTCATATCATCGTTCGGTAAGTCAATCACACTAACAGTTGTCTCTGATACTTGATCGGCTGCACACCGCTGAATGGCTTCTGTTAGAATAGATTTCGCACGGCGGTCCGCTTCATTCTTCATCTTATCCTCGTATTGCTTGACCATTATAGCCAATTCTCGAGTCAACTCTTGTTCTGTCTGATCGAGAACTTCTTTTCTTGCTTGTTCAGGAGATAACGCTGCAATTTCATGCAGAGTTTCTTCCTGTTTCGATACTAATTCTTCAACTTCTTCCTTAAGTGAATCAATTTCTGCTTTTTCTTCAGTTAATTTGTTTTCACGCTCATGAAGGGCATTTTCTTTCTTATCAAGATTGAGTGATTTAGTATCTAAGTTGTCTTCTTTTTGATCTAATCGGTTCTCTTGTCTTGATAGTTCCGAGCGTCTTTCTTTTATATCTTCTTCAACTTCAGATCGGTAGGCATGAATCTCTTCTTTTGCCTCCAACAACGCTTCTTTCTTCAAGGTTTCTGCTTCTTTATTAGCATCTTCCACAATCAAAGTTGCTGTTTGTCTAGCGTCTTCTTGTTTTTTCACTTGGGACGAATTACCAAAATATATCCCGGCAACTAGCCCAATGATTAAAGTAACGATAGCGAAGAAGATTGCAGTTAGTAAACCCACTTAATCACCTCCGTATCATTATTTATTTTTTTGTAACTTTGTCTGTATTCGGCTGCAAATCATTTGCAGGGAATTATCATATTATCTGTCAAATCTTACATATCACAGAGTCAACAGACATTCTAATTTTAAAGCTCTACGTACTAAATGTCAAACATAAGCTGTTCACCCACTGATAAAATATAAAGTAATCTTTTTTCTAAACAGAATAAGTGACAAATAACTCCTTAACAAATAGGAGCTACTTGCCACTGTTGTAATAATTAACTTAACTCGTCAATCTCAGCCATCTTAAAGCGGTCTATTTAAATAAAGTTATTCATCAGCTGACGTATTGTCTTCCGTCTCTTCAATTTCTTCATCTACTTCGAGTTCTGAAGCTTGTTCTGCTCTCTCTGCTGCCAATTGTTGCAGTCGCTCAAACTCTTCTTCATCAATTACGCCATAAGCTAACCGTACCTTACGATCAATCTCTTTTCTGATTTCAAGGTTTTCTTCTAAGAACTCTTTTGCATTCTCACGTCCTTGACCAAGACGTTCTTCCCCATAAGAATACCATGCACCTGCTTTAGTAATCACATCAGCATCAGCTCCCATATCGACGAGCTCACCAACTTGCGAGATACCTTGTCCATACATAATATCAACCATTGCTGTTTTAAATGGTGGGGCTACCTTATTTTTGACAATTTTAATTTTAGTTCGGTTACCGGTTAGATCAGAACCTGATTTAATTTTTTCAGCTCGACGAACTTCTAAACGAACTGATGAGTAAAATTTCAAAGCGCGCCCACCTGGTGTTGTCTCAGGATTTCCGAACATAACACCAATTTTTTCGCGAATCTGGTTGATGAACATACAAATTGTCTTTGTTTTATTAATTGAACCAGATAGCTTACGCAATGCTTGTGACATCAGACGCGCTTGCAATCCTACATGGGCATCCCCCATCTCACCATCAATCTCAGCACGTGGAACAAGTGCCGCAACTGAGTCAACAACAATAATATCAATCGCCCCACTAGCTACTAATGCATCTGTAATTTCTAATGCTTGCTCTCCAGTATCTGGCTGTGAAAGTAATAATTCATCCACATCGACACCAAGTGCTCGAGCATATTTCGGATCCAAGGCGTGCTCAGCATCGATAAAGGCCGCTACCCCACCTTCTTCTTGTACAGCTGCAATTGCATGTAGCGCTACAGTGGTCTTACCAGAACTTTCTGGTCCATATACTTCAATAATACGCCCCCGTGGATAGCCACCAATACCCAGTGCAACATCTAGTGCCAATGACCCACTTGGAACTGAACGCACCTCCGTATCGACTTTCTCACCCATTTTCATAATGGATCCTTTACCGAAATTCTTCTCAATATTTTTCAATGCTTTATCTAGCGCTTTCTGACGTTCCTCTGATACCATTCCTATTCCTCCTCGTAATCCTCTTCTCTATCATTATAATATGTTTGGCTTCTTTTTACAACCCTAAACCGAACATTTGTTCAAATTAATGCTTCTCTTAAACAGTTAGCAACATGCAGTTGAATAATTTCAGCCGTAACCTCACGCCGATAACTAAGATCAATTTCCCAAGAAAAATGCTGATTCTCATCAACCAGGCCTACATATATTTTCGGAGGAAAGCCACCTTTTGATGCGTCTGGTGAAGTCGCTACACACGCCAGACTCATATCAGATTGACTATTTATTTTGAGTTGTTGCGCAATCGAACAGGCTCTTGCTTTGTCAACTTCACTATCAATAACCGGTTCGATAATAGCAGTGGTCAATTGCGATTTATCAATGAGATGATTGAAGAAACTAGACGTCACCACCCCACCTAAGCCATATTCAGCAATACTTATGGATTGATCTACTTTTTCCAATAATCTTACCGCAGTTGCCACCATTCCTTGCGAACCACTGGCATAAAAATAGTCGCCTACTTGCTCCATAATGGCTACTTCCGTCTCATGAATTAAGTCACGGGCTTTATCTGTTGATGATGCTTTTGCTGACAAGCGAACAGTCACTTCATAACCATCGACATAAATCGCTACAGTTGGATTGGTTTGTTTTTCGATAATATCGTCAATTTCTTTAGCCATCTGTGATTCCGTGATATGAAAGAAACGCAAAATTTTTGATTCTAAGCACTCGTGATCTGTCGTTACTTGAAGCAATGATGGTATGAGTTGATTAGTAACCATTGCTTCCATCTCGCGCGGAACTCCTGGAACCATGGCATAATACGTTCCGTCGTGTTCTAACAAACTTCCCGGTGCCATACCATTCTCATTCGGCAGAAGCGTCGCCCCCTGCAGTATTTGAGATTGTCTTTTATTACTCTCTGGCATCGGTTGGCCTTTTCGCTCATAATAAGTCCGAATATGTGCTTGGCTCTCGGCATCATCCACTAATGGGACATCGAGGTAATCCGCAATAATTTCTTTTGTAATATCATCCTTGGTCGGTCCTAATCCACCCGAAAAAATTAATAAATCCGCTCGTGATGTCGCAATAGCTATCGCTTGGCGTAATCGTTCAGGATTATCACCTACTACCGTATGAAAATAACAATCTATCCCACTCGCAGCTAATTCTCTGGCGATATAGGCTGCATTCGAATTCGTCACTTGACCTAGTAGTAATTCGGTTCCAATTGCAATAATTTCTGCCTTCACTAGCTAACCTCCTATTATATAAATACGCCATACTTTTCTAAATTCGTTTTTTCCCATATGAAAAGAGTAGCATCATACTACTCTTCATTTTCTTTATTGTTTTGTAAATATATGACGAGCATTCCAGAAGTAATTCACGCCAGAATAAATAGTAAAAAACAAACACGTATAGAGCAATAAACTGGCTACAGGAATACCAATCAAATTAAATGGCACATTGTCTACGAGTAAAAAGATAATCGCAAACATCTGCGTAACTGTTTTGATTTTTCCTGGCCAAGCTGCCGCTAAGACTTCCCCGCCTTGTTCAATTAAAATCAGGCGTAAACCCGTTACCGCTAGCTCACGGCAAACAATAATAGCCACTACCCATGAAGGAGCTAACCCTAACTCTACTAAGACAATAAGAGCTGTCATCACTAACATTTTGTCTGCTAATGGATCCGCAAACTTCCCGAAATTTGTCGACAAGTCATATTTCCGTGCAATATGTCCATCCAGAAAATCCGTCACACTAGCCACTGCAAAAATAACCATCGCCATGAGTAAATTCAGATTAATTGCAGACTCTAACACGTGCCACATACCTAACTGATAAGGCATTAACGCAACTACCATGAAGACAGGAATCAATCCGATACGAAAGAGTGTTAATTTGTTCGGTAAATTCATCTCCATTATTTACTCCACTCCTCTATCTGCTTCGTGTTCGAATTGTAACGTTAGAACAAACCCTTCATAAGCGACCAATTCATCGGGTAATGTCACTGTTTGCTCATTCAATCTTACAGTAGTCTTCTCACTACCACCAACCTCTACTGTCACTTCAGACACATCATTTGAGAATTCTGCCTCCAATGATTCACCAGGATCCAATTCTTGCGGTTGACCATCGACATAAATCACCGCGTAAGCCTCTTCTCCCACGACATTAATAACTAATCTTTGTGGTTCTGGATGCTCACCTGCCACAGTATAAACGATCGCAGTTCCCTCTTCATCAGCTAATTCAATGGTTTGTGGATAATTGGTTGCCTCTTCTTCGGCTACATCCTCTATGACTGCATCTTCAATATAACGCGTCTCTTCTTGTTTATTTTGAATATAGGCCTCTTCTGCTTCACGCGACAAGTTTCGTCCCGCCACGTAGACAACTACAACAATTGCCAGAATAAAGCAACTGAGCAAAATAAGTGGTAAACTCTCCTTAATCGTCGCCCATGTTCCACTGCTACTATCCTTAATACTTTTATGCGTTATTGTTCTCTTTTGTTTCGGTTTTGGCTCTTGCTCGTCAGTCTTTTCATCGAATTCCCGCACAATTTGAGCACTATCGAAATCGACCATCTCCGCATATTGCTTAATAAATGTTCGCGCATAGAACGCATCCGGTAATATATCCAAATTTCCTTCTTCAATTGCAATCAAATAGCGCTCTTGAATTTTTGTCTGTTTGGAAATATCGGTAATAGAGTACCCTTTACGAATGCGGGCATCCTTCAATTTCTGACCAATATCAAACATCTGACTCCTCCTCTACTCTTATATATTTCACTCTCATTTACGACTCTTCCGGTAGAATAGTAAAGACAGACAATAACTCTTCTCGAATATAATCATTCGCCACTTCAATTGTTTCTTCTAACGTCATCTCTTCTAAGAACGGTACAAAATCAAATACCGTTGCTTCACCATAAGATTTACTCATAAACTGATAGGCAATGTATTCTAGCGAGTTTAATGCTTGTAAGACCTTTCCAATGGTCTTGCGCTTAATTAACTCAAAATGTTCTGGGTTAATATCAGCCGACGCTTGGTGCTCTAGCAGAATAGCTTTCATTCGTTTCTTAAACTCTTCCGGTTGCTTCGTATCTGTTGCAACATTTACCGTATTGAAAGTCCGCTCGAATAAAAATTCAGTCGAATAACTATCATCAATAATTCCCTCATCATACAATGATAAATACGCTTCTGATGTTGGACCTAGCAACATCTCCATATAAAGACTCATAGCGATCTCATAACGCAAGGCATCCTCACCAGTCAAGTTAGTTCGCAACCCACGAATACCTAATGATACTTTAGGTTTTTGAATTGGCATATGAATGGTCTCTTCTGCCGTTATTTCATCTAGATTCTCTTCCGGAAAAATTCGGTTCGGTGTCGGTGCCTCTGGGAAATCCTTCGCTTCTTGGTTGGCTCGGATTAACGCCATTGTCTCTTCTGGTTCAATCTGCCCAACCACTAATAAGGTCATATTGCTTGGATGATAGAAGGTATTATAATTGTCATACAGCATATCTGCCGTAATTTGATTAATACTCTCAACCGTCCCTAATATATCGATATGCACCGGATGATCTGGATAAAGATTCTTCAAGATTCCCATCATCAATTGGAAACTCGCCTCATCTTCATACATCCCAATCTCTTGGGCAATAATCCCTTTTTCCTTCTCCACCGTCTCCTCCGTGAAGTAAGGTGCCTGCACGAAATCCAGTAACGTCTTTAGATTTTCTTCAACAAAATGAGTAGTTGAGAAGAGATAAGCCGTACGCGTAAAAGACGTAAATGCATTGGCGGCCGCCCCATATTTTGAAAATTCATGAAAAACATCACCGTCTTCTTTCTCAAACATTTTATGTTCTAAGAAGTGCGCAATCCCATCTGGAAAATTAACCGGCTCACTCTTTCCAATCGGTGTAAAGTGCTGATCAATTGACGCGAAGTCGGTGCCGAACAATGCATACGTCTTGTTGAAGTCCGGTTTCGGCAGTAATACAACTTGCAAGCCATTTTCTAATGTTTCTGTATAAAGTGTCTCATTCAACTGTGGATATTCTTTCGTCTGCATCGCTTATTCTCCCTTCAAGACGTAAATACTACGCAATTGCACTTGACGAGCAATACGCTGGATATCTTTTGCTTCAACTGCATCCACCTTTGCTAGCCAATCTGCCAAGGTTAAATCTTGGCCCACTAAGTTCAATGCATGCTCACGCTTAATAATCGTACTTGGATTATCATCTGATTGGCGCAGTCCATTTTTAATCATCTCTTTAGTCTGAACAACGGCTTCTTCACTGAAATCCCCAGCTGCAATTGCTTCAAGCTGCTCATTAATAAGATCAATCACATGATCGGTCTGTGCCTGATCAATCCCCGCTCGCACATACATCACGCCACGGAAGTTATCCATCTGACTCGACGCATAATAAGCTAAACTTTCCTTCTCACGCACATTCATGAACAACTTCGAATGCGGAAATCCCCCAAATAAACCATTAAAGACTTGCCCAGCAATATAATCATCTGTCTGGTAATACACACCCGTATCATAGGCCATATTCAACTTCGCTTGACTAATCGCTTGTACTTCCTCTTCGCGTCGCAACTCATCAGTTTCATTATGGTAGAAGACCTCTCCAACAATCGGCTCACGATCCTGGAAATCAAAGTCATTACACAAGTTAATCACCTTGCGCTCCGTAATATCACCTAGTACAAAAATATCAATCTCATCTGAGCTTAACATCGATGCAAAACTACGCAACACGTCTTCATTGCTTAAATTATCCAAAGCCTCAAGTGACCCTTCAATGGACATCCCTTGAGCTGAATCGTCGAAATATAACTCCTTCAATTGCTGATACGCATACGACTGCTTATCATCCGACAGCGACTCCAAGTCTTCCCGCAAATTGGTCACTTCACGTTGGAATGTTTCAGGGTGAAACTGTCCATGTTGTGCATTAGGCCGGCGCAAGATTGACTTCAAGAACATCATTGCATTCGTCGTCACATTGTCCACAGATAGATACTTATCATTAACAATATTTAACGTTAACACCACTTGATGCAATTGGCCAGCGCGTGATACATCCGCTGAAAAACTCGCTCCGTATAATGCTGACAATGCCTTCTGGAAAGCCGTCTGTGTGGGAAACTCTTCACTGTTGGTCTCCAATAAACGGGCAATCAATGACCGCTTTGTTATATTATCGGCTGTTAATTTTGTTTTAAAATACATTTTTATCGAAATTGTTTTAAACTTTGTTGATGGAAACACATGTAAGTTGACGCCTTTTGCTAATTCAACCATTCTTTCACTCCTTAAAAAGCTGTTAGTCCCATTTTATGATATATAGCGAGATAAATAAAGCCATTCACTCCCAATTACTCGACAGCTTGTAGCCCCAACTGTATTACTCCACATCATGCAACCAGTCTTTCAGTTCTTGAACTTTATCTAATCGCTCCCACGGTAAATCCAAATCATCACGACCAAAGTGCCCGTATGCAGCGGTTTGTTTGTAAATCGGTTGCTTCAATCCTAGCATGTCAATAATACCAGCTGGGCGTAAGTCGAATATCTCACGCACAGCTTCAACTAATTTTTGCGTACTTACCTTCCCAGTGCCAAAAGTGTCTAAGCTAACAGAGACAGGCTGTGCTACTCCAATGGCATACGCCAATTGTACTTCTACCTCATCAGCAAAACCAGCCGCAACAATATTCTTAGCAATATAGCGAGCAGCATAACTTGCTGAACGATCCACTTTAGTCGCATCTTTTCCACTGAAAGCACCGCCACCATGACGCGCCCAACCACCATATGTGTCGACAATAATCTTCCGGCCAGTTAACCCTGCGTCCCCTTTAGGTCCACCAATAACGAAACGACCAGTTGGATTAATTAAATAGCGGGTCTGATCATCTAACAACTCTTTCGGAAGTACCTGATCAATCACCTGCGCCTGAACATCTGCAGCCAGTTGTTGCATTGTAATATTCGGAGCATGTTGTGTGCTCACTACAACGGTATCGATTCGTGACGCCTTCCCTTGCTCATCATATTCAACTGTCACCTGCGCCTTCGCATCTGGACGTAAATAGTCTAATTGACCTGACTTACGCACTTCAGCTAATTTACGCGTCAACTTATGGCTGAGTGCAATCGGAAGTGGCATATATTCTGGCGTATCATTGGTTGCATAACCAAACATCAAGCCTTGATCTCCTGCCCCAATCTTATCGAATGGATCAATATCAGCATGCTTATATTCCAGCGAAGCATCCACCCCACCGGCAATATCCGGCGACTGTTCATCAATCGTCACTAGCACGGCCACATTATCCGCATCGAAACCATATTTAGCTCGTGTATAACCGACTTCTCGAATCGTCTCACGTACAATTTGCTGGACATCAACATATGTACTCGTTCGAATTTCACCACCAACTAAGACTAGCCCCGTGTTGACCATAACTTCACAAGCTACTCGCGCATCAGGATCATCCATTAAGATCGCATCTAAGATACTATCACTAATCTGATCCGCCAACTTATCTGGGTGCCCCTCTGACACCGATTCTGATGTAAATAATCGTCTCTCTTTCATCCTATATTCCCCCTACGTTTTTTTCGGTTACAAGGAATCCGACCTACCAAGATCGTCCTATCGGGAATTCAATGTAACATCCTTATTATACCGTGAATAACCCCGCTGAATCAATCCCTAAAGCAACTGACATATAATTGAAATATATCCCATCACTCATATATGATATGATGGAATAAACACGAATAATTGACTTAAGAAGGTGACTCGATTGAATAAACAACTCGCATTAAAATTAACTAAAGGAATTGGCCTCTTTTTGCTGACCTTATTGTTCTATATTTTACCAGGCATCGTATACAGCCATTCTTTTTCACCTATCGCTTGGCAACCTGCTAGCATACTATTCTTATTTATTATGACCAATGCCTTATTAGAAAACCGACTGCGACATCTTACCGCCAAAAAAATCCCTCTGTCGCTCATTCTTTTACTTCTCATTGTAATTGCTGAGTTGGCATATTTCGCTCGCCACTTCTCACTACCTATTGTATTTAACCTTATTTTATTTACGCTGCTCAGTATGAGTCAACGGTTATTTGCTAACTTACAACTAAAATTTATTGGCATTACACTACTTATCTGGTTTAAAATTGTTGTGATGAATATTATTGTGTTTTATCTATCCACAAACTTCATCTCAACCAACTTAATCTGGCTCATGATCCCATATCTCTTGCCTCATCTTGTTGCCCACTTAATTCATTGGAAAGATGACTACTTAACCCCTTTATTTTTATCCATTATTGCTTCTTATATTTTATCAATCAGTCTAAGCTGGTCCTTTGCAGGGTGGACAAGTTTAATCCAGCTCCTCAGCTTGCCAACTGCTCTCTGGCTCTTGAATAAGCAAACAGTCCAATCTGCTCGTATATATACCGTCTTCTTTTCAATGATTCAGTTAGTCTTGATGATTCAGTTTTATTAATAGTTACAACTTTCGACCGATGCACTGAAAGCAGATTCAAGGTATAATAAGGTTAGAATAGAAAAGGAAGAATTATCATGCAATTAACTGCACTATGTCACAAGTATGATATCAACCCATCGTTTATCGCTGAATGGACGGATTATGATCCTGCTGACCTTAACCAGCTCCCACCAGCTGAGATTCCCAATCAGGTCTTGGCACTGCTTGCTAGTGAAACACATGCGCCAAAATCTCAGCTTTTCTTGGACTTGCTTGAACTAGAACAGACTGATCATGCCACTATCAGTGTCCAAAATGATGATGAATTACTAGCTTCCTTCAAGCAAAAAGCCAACTATATTCACTTAACTGTCGACTATGCTCGCCAAAAAGAAGACTTCTTAAAACACTTCACTACAGAAGGCGAACGAACCTACCTCGAATATACGTTCAGAGCAAGTGCTGGATTGTGGATGAGCTTCTTTAATTTATTTAAGGGCAAGTCAGCTGAAGAGAAGATTGAACAATACGCAGACTCTTATCACATCAAAGTTATTGATGAAAATGGCGTAATTATTTATCGGTGGGAAGAAACTATCTAAAACTAAACAAATAAAAAGTGCTGGATCACCAGCACTTTTTATTTGCATTAGAACTGATATTGGTTAATGACACGCTTAATTGACCCTGTATTTAAGACGAAATATAAAACGACTGAGTTCAGTGGGAAGCTAATCGTGTTCTTAATTAGACGTGGAATAATAAGTGCTCGCCACGCTTCTTTATACATAATCTTTAACCAAATCGTATTCAGTCCAATATTGATAAAGACGGTCACAATCAGCGTTGCCAGAATCACTCGTTTCCATGTTGGTTCCTTACGCCAAAAGAAACGTGCATAAATAAATCCAGCCAATATTGCACTTAATAAGAACCCTGGAAAAAAGGAAAGCCAGGATTAACAATAAAAACATCAATCAAATCATATGCTATTGCAAATATTATCATATAAAAAGGACCTAATATCGATGCCACAATGCCAGTTCCGATAAAGCCAAAACCCATTTGAATGATATTGCCAATCTTCACTGCGGGAATAAAAGACATCGCAATCCGCATCGCCATCAGCATGGCCATTATTGACAAGTGCCTGGCCGAAAACCGATCTAATTGCCCAAATCTATTTGCTCCATTATTTAACACAGTCTCACTTCCTTCAATATTTTTTATTGTTACTAACGGTAAAACTCCCACCCGACCGCAATCCTTCTCAATCATTATACTATAGACATCTTCTTAACAAAAGGATTGCTCCAGTTAATCACAAAAAGCGTTGGAGGTCCAACGCTTTTTTGTTCGTACTATTTTTAAATTAATTTTTCCATTTCTCTCGCAACGAATTCAACATCTGTTCCTACAATAACGTGAACGTTTGGTCCACCTTGTTTACGAACAGCAGGTACATTTGCTTGAAGGATACGATTTTCATCAACTTTGTCCGTATCTTTCAATTCCATACGCAAACGAGATGTACAGTAGTTTAATGTATCGACGTTTTCAGCTCCACCAAGACCGTCTAAGATGATTTTTGCCATTTCTGGATATTTATCATCATCTGTTGAATCTTTATTAATGGCACTTTGAATATCTCCAGCATCCATATCTACCTCAACTCTACGTCCAGGTGTCTTTAAATTGAAAGTTTTAATAGCACCAACGAATAACACGTAGTATAATACACCAAAGACTATTCCTTGAACCAGTAACATATAAGGTTTATTAGCTAACTCTAGTGTGTACGATAGAACGTAATCAATTAATCCTGCACTAAATGTAAATCCAGCCGTCCAGCTAAATGTTGCTGCAATAAATAATGAAAGTCCCGTAAGTAACGCATGAATAACATAAAGTGCTGGTGCAATAAACATGAAGGCAAATTCAAGTGGTTCAGTTACCCCAGTAACAAATGAAGCTACCCCGGCAGCTAACATTAATGAACCAACTTTAGCTTTTTTGTTTTTATCAGCCATGGTGTAGATTGCAAGCGCTGCTGCTGGTAATCCAACCATCATAATTGGAAAGAATCCAGCTTGGTACATACCAGTGACACCCAATTCACCTGTTCCACTCCAGAACTTGTTAATGTCATCAATTCCTGCTAAATCAAACCAGAAAACTGAGTTTAATGCATGATGTAATCCGGTAGGTATAAGTAAGCGGTTAAAAAACCCGTATAATCCAGCCCCGAGTGCTCCGAGACCAACCATCCATTCACCAAAACTGGTTAAGATATCATATAGTGGTGGCCAGACATATAACCACACAACAGACAGTAGTGATGCTGCAAATGAAGTTAAAATAGGTGGCAAGCGTCGTCCACTAAAAAACGATAATGCTTCCGGTAGTTTTTTATTATTAAATCTATTATAAATAGTTGCTGCTAAAATACCAACTATAATTCCTAAAAATTGTGTCCCTACATTATTAAAAGCTACATTAACAGAATCAACCTCAATTTGTAGCAAATTAGCAACTCCATCAGGCTTCAAAATAGTTGTTGGAACTAACCAACCAACTAAACCAGCCAATCCAGCCGCTCCACTTTTATCAATAGACAAGCCAATAGCAACACCAACAGCAAACAGCAGTCCCATACTTCCCAGAATGGCATCACCAGACGAGACTAAAAATCCAGAAATCGATGCAATTGATGCAGAGTTTTCCCATATGTTTTCTAAAATACGTCCTAATCCAATCAGCAAAGCTGCTGCTGGCAATACGGCGATTGGAAGCATCAACGAACGTCCCAATCTTTGTAAATATTTCATCATATTCTGATATCCTCCTTTTAATATTATATCCAATTAACAACTCCAGTGGCTAACGCTCCTCTCCTATTCTGGCAACCCAGAACCCACTTGTATAATATACTCATTATGTCCATTGTAATCGTTTGACGAAGAAATATCAAGTGTTTTGTGTGCTTTTTTCGATTTTCTTTTGAATTTGTATATAAATGTATGAACTCCTATTACATCTGCCGACAAATAAACATTTTATCTTGATATAGTACTCACAATCTCTCATAAAAAAGCCCCCTTGAATTCTTAATTTATTATAAGCTAAGAATCCAAGGAGGCGGTTTACCGTTTCTCTTTAAGAGTTAGGCAAATTTAGTTATTTTTAATTACTTGTTATTCAAGTTGTAGAAGGCATCTTTTCCTTCGTAGACAGCTGTGTCAAGTAATGCTTCTTCGATGCGGAGTAATTGGTTATACTTCGCGATACGGTCCGTACGTGAAGCAGAACCTGTCTTGATTTGGCCAGCGTTTGTTGCAACTGCGATATCAGCAATTGTGGTATCTTCAGTTTCGCCTGAACGGTGAGAGACAACAGCTGTGTAGCCAGCACGTTTTGCCATTTCGATTGCGTTGAATGTTTCAGTCAACGTACCGATTTGGTTCACTTTAATCAAGATTGAGTTACCGACACCTTTTTCGATACCTTTTGCTAAGATTTCAGTGTTGGTTACGAATAAGTCATCTCCGACTAATTGAACGCGGTCACCAAGACGTTCAGTAAGCAACTTCCATCCGTCCCAGTCATTTTCGTCCATACCATCTTCAATAGAGATGATTGGGTATTTTTCAACAAGTTCTTCCAAGTAGTCCACTTGCTCTTCACTTGTACGTTTAGGTGCATCAGCTGACTCGAATTTAGAGTAGTCATAGACACCATCTTCGTAGAATTCACTTGACGCACAGTCGAAGCCTAAGAAGACATCTTCACCTGGAGTTAAGCCAGCTTTTTTAATAGCTTCTAGGATCGTTTCAACACCATCTTCAGTTCCGTTGAACTTCGGTGCAAATCCACCTTCGTCACCTACTGATGTTTCAAGGCCACGTTCGCTCAAGATTGATTTCAATGCGTGGAAGATTTCTGCTCCCCAACGTAGCGCTTCTTTAAAGGTTGGAGCACCTGTTGGTAAGATCATAAACTCTTGGAACGCAATTGGAGCACTTGAGTGTGATCCACCGTTAATAATGTTCAACATTGGAGTTGGGATTGTTTTCGCTCCGAACCCACCCAAGTAACGGTATAATGGTAGGTCTAGGTAGTTCGCTGCGGCACGAGCGACTGCCATAGAGACACCAAGAATAGCGTTCGCACCAAGTTTTCCTTTGTTTGGTGTACCGTCTAATTCGATTAACATTTGGTCGACGCCTAATTGATCGCGGACATCGTATCCAAGTAATTCATCAACAATTTTTGTATTAACGTTCTCAACAGCTTGAAGAACTCCTTTGCCGTTGTAACGGTTCTTGTCGCCGTCACGTAATTCAACTGCTTCGTGTTCACCGGTTGAAGCACCTGAAGGAACGAGTGCTCGTCCAAAGGCACCTGATTCGGTAACTACATCAACTTCAACAGTTGGGTTACCACGTGAGTCTAGAACTTCGCGTGCAATAATATCTGTAATAAATGGCATGAAATAAATCTCTCCTTTAGTTGTTTTAGAGTATCGGTGGGGTTGAAGCATCTGCTTCAATCCACCACTCGACTTCTCTAGTTCTATTGTACTAATTTTTTACTTATTTTACAAAGATAAGCCTGTCTTAATGTTTAATCAGAGATTCTCCGGTCATCTCTTCAGGTTGATCGACCCCTAATAATTCAAGCATGGTTGGTGCTACATCGGCTAGTTTCCCATCTTCACGTAATTCCAATCCTTTTTTCGTTACAATAACTGGAACGGGAACGGTTGTGTGCGCCGTATGCGGTTGACCATCTGGCGTCATTTCTGTATCCGCATTTCCATGATCAGCGAAGATAATCGCATAACCATCTTTTTCTAAGATCGCATCAACCACACGGCCTAAGTTCACATCGACCGCTTCACAAGCTTTAATAGTCGGTTCAAGTTTCCCTGAGTGCCCGACCATATCTGGGTTAGCAAAGTTCAAAATAATCGCATCGTGCTTATCTGCTTTAATATCTGTAACTAACGAATCGGCCACTTCATATGCGCTCATTTCTGGTTTTAGGTCGTAAGTTTCAACTTTTGGTGATGGAATAAGTGTTCGACTTTCACCTTCATATTCATCATTGGTACCACCGTTCATGAAGAAAGTCACGTGTGGATATTTCTCAGTTTCAGCAATACGCAACTGAGTTAAGTTATTCTTCGCTAACACTTCACCTAAAACATTTTTAATTTCCAATGGCTTAAACATGACATCCGCATTCATCTCAGCTGTGTACTGTGTCATCGTAGTCAATTTGACATTTTGTGGCTTCTGACGTAAATCGAACTCAGCAAATTCCGGTTCAGATAGTGCTCGTGACAACTGAATGGCCCGGTCAGGACGGAAGTTGAAGAATAAGACAGCATCATTATCGGCTAAGGTTGCTGTTGGTTGGCCCTCTTCATCAATAACAATAGGCTCAATGAACTCATCCATAACTTCTTTATTGTAACTGTGCTGGATTCCGGCTACTGGATTTTCTACGTGATGACCTTCACCGAATCGAATAGCGTTGTAAGCTTTCTGTACACGTTCCCAACGATTATCACGGTCCATCGCGTAGAAGCGCCCAGTAATAGTCGCTAATTTCCCAGCGCCGATCTCAGCAAGTGACGTATTCAATTCTTGGATGAAGTCAGCCGCTGAGTCTGGTGCCACATCACGCCCATCCGTGAAGGCATGAATATAAATCTTCTCAATGCCTTGTTCATGCGCTTGCTTAACTAAGGCATTCAAGTGACGTTGGTGTGAGTGTACCCCACCATCTGAGACAAGTCCCATTAAGTGTAGTGCTGAATCGTTGCGCTGCACATGCTCTAATGTATCTTGGAAAGCTTGGTTAGTCTCCAATTCGCCTTCTTCGATCGCTTTATCAATACGTGTAATGCTCTGATAAACGACTCGTCCGGCTCCGATGTTGGTATGACCAACTTCTGAATTTCCCATTTGTCCTTCTGGTAGACCAACTGCTAGTCCACTTGCCTGCATTGTTGCGTGAGGGAAGGTTTCCCAGTAACGGTCAAAGTTAGGTTTATGCGCTTGAGCGACGGCATTAGCTTCACGCTCTTCACGCCAGCCAAAACCGTCTAATATAATAATTGCTACAGGTCCTTTACTCATTATTTAACCGCCTCGAATAATGCTAGGAATGAATCAGCTTCTAAACTTGCACCACCAACGAGTGCTCCATCAATATCTGATTGAGCTAAGAATTCTGCAATGTTATTTGGCTTCACACTACCGCCGTATTGGATGCGAATAGCATCTGCTGCCTCTTGACCGAACTCTTCAGCAACTGTTTGACGGACTTCTTTAATGGTATCATTAGCATCTTCAGCAGTTGCCGTTTTACCTGTACCAATTGCCCAAAGTGGCTCATATGCTAACACAGCATCTGCTACTTGATCAGCTGTTAGGCCAGCAAGAGCTGCTTTTACTTGGTCAGCAACAACAGCTTGTGTTTCTCCTGCTTCTTTTTGTTCAAGGGTTTCACCTACACAGACGATTGGGTTCATTCCATGCGCAACAACAGCTTTTACTTTTTTGTTAACATCTTCATCGGTTTCGCCGAAGATTTCACGGCGCTCAGAGTGACCTAAGATAACATACTCAAGGCCTAATGCTTCTAAGGCAGCTGGTGAAGTTTCACCTGTGAAAGCTCCTTCGTCTTCGAAGTGACTATTTTGAGCAGCTACTTGCAATTCTGATCCTTTCGCCGCTTCTTTAACTGCTGTAAGTTGTAAAGTAGAAGCACCGATTGCTGCATCAACAACATCGCGTGCAGGTAATTTATCTTTCACCTCATTGATGAATTGAACGGCTTCTTCGACTGTCTTGTTCATTTTCCAGTTTCCGGCAATAAATGGTTTACGTGACATACAATCATTCCTTTCTTCATTCATTAGTTCTATTTCATTAGAGGAAGCTGGGGGTTCTGTTTGAAACCCCAATCTCCTTAATTATATTTTATTTGTCGCTAATAGCAGCAAGCCCTGGTAGTTCGTCTCCTTCAAGGTAAGTTAAGCTTGCGCCACCACCTGTTGAAATGTGACTAAAGTCCTCAGCAAAGCCAAGCGATTCAGCAGCAGTAGCAGAGTCTCCACCACCAATAATCGTGACGGCATCTAATTCAGCTAAAATCTCACATAATTGGCTGGTTCCTTTAGCGAAGTTTTCCATTTCGAAGACACCCATTGGACCATTCCAGACAACCGTTTTAGCTCCTTCAAGTTCTGTCTTGAATCGCTCGATTGTTTTTGGACCAATATCCATTCCCATGTACCCTTCAGGAATATCTTCATCGAACAACTTAGTTTCAGCATCATTTTTGAATTCAGTTGCTGCGACTGAATCGACTGGCAAGACTAATTTTTCCCCAGCACGCTCCATTAAGTCTTTCGCTAAGTCAATCTTATCTTCTTCTAGGAGTGAATTACCAATATCGTGTCCTTTTGCTTTCAAGAAGGTATAAGTCATACCGCCACCGACTAATACTTTGTCTGCTTTTTCGAGTAAGTTCTCGATAACACCAATCTTGTCAGACACTTTTGCTCCACCTAGAATTGCTACGAATGGCTGTTCTGGTTCATCAACAGCTCCACCGATAAATTCAATTTCTTTTTCGATAAGGAAGCCGACAGCTGATTCAACATTTGAGGCAATACCTACATTCGAAGCGTGCGCACGGTGAGCCGTTCCAAATGCATCGTTAACGAATACATCACCTAAGCTTGCCCAGTACTTCCCTAGTTCTTCATCGTTTTTGCTTTCTTTTTTGCCTGGAACATCTTCGAAGCGTGTATTCTCGAACATCAAGACGTGTCCTGGTTCCAATTCATCGATAGCTGCTTCTAATGCTGGTCCTCTTGTTTCGTTAATGAACGTAACCTCTTGATCTAAGAGCTCACCTAAGCGTTTAGCAACAGGTGCCATTGATAATTTGTTTTTATCTGCTTCTTCTTTCACACGTCCTAAGTGAGAAAAGACAATTAATTTCCCTCCCTCATCTAAGATGTGCTTAATAGTTGGTAGTGCTGCTTGAATACGGTTATCATTTGTAATTTCACCGTCTTTTAACGGGACATTAAAGTCCGCTCGCATCAATACTTTTTTGTTCTTTAATTGTAGATCTTTTACTGTTTGTTTATTCATTCTTTATCACATTCCTTTCATTGGTATGTATGTTAGAAGGTGTTACCCTTCTAACAAATAAACGGGGAAGCGCGTCGACACTTCCCCGCTTACGATAACTAAGCATTAAATTGTGTGATTAAATTTTTTATACAGTTGCAAGACGTTCTAGTGTACGAACCATGTTTCCAGTAAATCCGTACTCATTGTCGTACCAAGCAACAACTTTAACAACTTGACCATTTTCTCCGTCGATAACTTTTGTTTGAGTTGCGTCGAAGACTGATCCAGCAGGGTTACCGATAATGTCTGAAGAAACAATTTCATCAGTGTTGTATTCGAATGAAGGACGTTGCGCAGCTTTCATTGCTTCGTTCACTTCTTCTTCTGTTACTGTTTTGTTTAATGTTGCGTATACTTCAGTCATTGAACCAGTAATTGTTGGTACACGAACAGCAGTACCGTCAATTCTACCTTTAATTTCTGGAATAACTTCACCTACAGCGATTGCAGCACCTGTTGATGCAGGAATTGCGTTAGCTGCTCCAGCACGGTTCTTACGTCCACCTGGTGCGTCTTGTAATGCTTGAGTAGCAGTGTACGCGTGGATAGTTGACATAAGCGCACCGTTCAAGCCAAACTCATCATTAAGAACTTTTGCCATTGGAGCTAAACAGTTTGTTGTACATGATGCAGCTGATACGATCTTGTCATCAGCTTCGATAACGTCATCGTTAACACCAAATACGACCATTTTAGTTACGTCATCTTTTGCTGGTGCAGAGATTAGAACTTTTTTCGCGCCAGCTTCTAAGTGAGCACTTGCTTTTTCGTTAGTGTTGAAGATACCTGTACATTCTAAGACAACATCAACATCTAAGTCGCCCCATGGTAAGTCAGCAGGGTTTTTCTCAGAGTAAGCTTTTACTTCTTTACCATCAACTAAAAGTGCGTCTGATTTCACTTCAACATCGTATGGGAAGCGACCTTGTGCTGTATCATACTTCAATAGGTAGCCTAAGTCATCGATATCAGTTAAGTCATTAATTGCAACAACTTCTAATTCATTGCTTGACTCTAAGATACGACGAAGTGCTAAACGACCAATACGACCAAAACCATTAATTGCTATTTTTTTTGACATAAAATGATTTCCTCCTTAGAAAATCTGTTGTTTTTTATTTTAAAGGGAATATTCCCCATTTAAAATCACTTGTGCTGCTGCTTGATCCGTCACGAGTTGTGTATGTGGCGGAGCAGTTCTCATATAGGCTTGAATGGCTTGAGCTTTATTAGCGCCACCAGCGACTGCCAAGAGATTCGGGATCTCTGACAATTGTTCGGCTGATAGACCAATGCGTGCTACCTTGTGTACAACCTTGCCATCTTGGTCAAGAAACTCACCAAATGCCTCGGCAACAGCACCATGCTCTTCAAGCTTATCTAAATCTTGCTGCTTCAGTTTGAAGCGGTTGGCCATTTCCATGGCCCTACCAATACTAAATATAACAAGAATTGCTTCAGAAAGAAAGCGTAACGTCTTCTTAATTTCTGGTTCTTCTAAAAGCAAGGGATGTGTTTCTGCGCTCACGTGCTCAGGAGCGTTTAATGTCCGACTCTTCGCTCCGGTCAACTCAGCCATACGCGCTGCGATCTGATTCGGCTGAATATCAGGACTGTCACTCGCTCCTCCACGAGCAGGAACGAATAGTACATTACTGGCATCAACTAAGCGACTCTCGAATGCATTCGCGACCGAACGCATAGTTGTACCGCCCATGACACCGATTGTTTGAGATTGATTGTCTAACAACTTCTCCACTAGTTTAACAACTGAATCAGCTAGTTGTTCTTTGGCATCTGCCTTCTCATCATCTCGGCACACAATCGTACACGATTGAATACCTAGCATTTCTGCTAAAGCAGTTTCCTGACGTTGGATCGTTGTCTGTCGTTCTAATAATTGAGCAAGAGCTTGCATCGTTGATTGCCCACGATCGGACAACCGCATCCCAGTCGTATCTGCACGAATTAACTTCTCATCACGCAATCTATCGACTTCTGATCGAAGTGTGCGCTCAGTCAAGTTAAGCTTTTGTGCAAGAGCACGTCTACCGATAGGACTGGATCGATGTATTTCTCCTAAGATTTCCAACCGTCGCATTAGGACGCCGATTGTCCCAGGAGCAACTCTCTCAATTAACGACAACATGCAATCATCTCTCCTCCTCACTTCACAACCTATTATATCATACCTAGGACAGATGTCAACCCACAACATTCCATCCGGGTCTTTTATTGACCAACGAATAGAGACATATCGGTTTAAAGCAAGAACTCTTATAGTAACGGCTTAATGGCCGCCCGTACATCATCAAATCGAATGGTTTCGACAAATGTTTTTTTACCGACTAAAATCGTTGGCACGAATTCAATCTCATCTGTACGATGATCAACCCCTTCGATATTCTCATTAGGTTGCACCCCTAACTCCTCTTTCACATAACGACGCAATTCATCCAGATTATATTCGCCCCAGATAGCCTGTTCTGTGTAAATTTTTTCAAATATCGGCCGATAATCAATTGTCTCATCACTTGGAAGAAGATATTGTAACTGATTACCCACTTCCAAGAAGGGTTTTTCCTTATGAATGGGTTTGATGATGTGGCGAAGTTTACCAGATTTAATCAATGGCATCAAGTAATCCTTCAATTCATTCCAGGAATCTTTACAATCTGGGCACCGAAGATTAACATATTCAACCAATTGAATCGGTGCATCCACAGAACCTATCTGCCAACTCGGTAACTGATTTGTGTGAGTCATAATTTTTTCTCCTTCTATAATAAATAATAGTAACTACGGTGCAAAACCGTAAAACAATACAATATGAATGGCGTATAAGACAAGTAAAGCTATGATACTTAATGTTCCTACTCCAATATTCATCAACAACTTTACCCCAGTTGACTCTTGGCGAACTGTCGCTATTGTCTTCATCACCGAAAAAGCTATACTGGCAATGAATGGACCCCAAATCACTAATCCTGATGTTGAAATAATCAAATAGGAGACTTGAATGAGTGCCTCATTAGGCCACTGTTGACGAAAAGGTGGATAGGTCAAACCGACAAGGGTAATAATAAAGATGAATTGAATACCGATATTATAATAAACAATTTTGCGCGGAAGATACTTCAAGTAATAGAGCACCCCGCTTGTTATCAGTAACGTTATGAGCATCATTAAGATATTTTGTGGAAAGCCATACATCTTCCTACCACCTCTCTTCACAAGTGTCAGCTGATTACCTATATTTTATCGCACTTCTAGATTATTCTCACGAAAAACCCCTTACACCAGATACATTTTCGTGTTTTTATCGTTCATGCCTAAATCTCTTCAATGACTTATAACGCTTTGATTTCCATCACAACATCACGCAATTGCGCGGCTTTTTCAAATTCTAAGTTTTTAGCCGCTTGTTTCATTTCAAATTCCATCGTTTCGATCATCTCACGGCGTTCTGCTTGCGATAAGTTTTTGATTTTCTCTTCGGTCAGTCCTTCACCGTCTTCATTATCAACTTTAGCAATACTAATTAAGTCAGGGACAGCTTTCTTGATTGTTTTTGGTGTAATATTGTGTTCTTCATTAAAGGCTTGTTGGATTTCACGACGTCGTTCCGTCTCATCAATTGTGGTCTGCATCGAGTCTGTCATATTATCAGCATACATAATAACACGACCATTCTCATTTCGCGCAGCTCGACCCACCGTCTGAATTAAGGCACGCGTACTACGCAAGAAGCCTTCCTTATCTGCATCTAAGATGGCTACTAACGAAACTTCTGGTACATCTAATCCTTCTCTGAGTAGATTAATTCCAATCAACACATCGAACTCACCCCGGCGCAAATCACGAATAATTTCCGTCCGCTCTAACGTCTTAATATCAGAATGTAGATAGCGCACTTTAATACCGACTTCTTTTAGGTAATCCGTGAGGTCCTCCGACATTTTCTTCGTTAATGTTGTAATAAAGACCCGCTCATTTTTATCAATCCGCTTATGAATTTCATCAATTAAGTCATCAATTTGGCCTTTAATTGGTCGCACTTCAATAATTGGATCCAGCAAGCCAGTTGGTCGGATAATTTGTTCAACCACTTGACTGGAGCGTTCAATTTCATACTGAGCCGGTGTTGCTGAGACATATGTGATTTGCGGTACGCGTGCTTCGAATTCTTCCAATGTAAGCGGGCGGTTATCCAACGCACTCGGCAAGCGAAAACCATGTTCGATCAGCCGTTCTTTTCGCGCTCGGTCCCCATTATACATCCCGCGAATTTGCGGCATGGTCATATGTGACTCATCAATAATAAAGAGCGAATCATCCGGGAAAAAATCTAGTAATGTATATGGTGCTTCGCCCGGCTGACGCCCATCCAAATGTCGCGAATAGTTCTCAATCCCTGAGCAATAGCCCATTTCATGGAGCATCTCTAGGTCATATTCTGTCCGTTGCTCTAAGCGTTGAGCTTCCAGCAATTTATTCTCATCACGTAGCTCAGATAATTGCTCTTTCAGCTCTTGATTAATAGAATTGATAGCTGACTGAGTCTGTTCATCACTAGAGACGAAGTGAGTCGCCGGGAAAACAGCCACGTGCTTAAGCGCATGTTGGACTTCACCTGTCACCACATCCACCTCACGAATACGATCAATCTCATCTCCAAAAAATTCTACTCGAATCGCTTCAGATCCACGCGAAACTAGGAAAATCTCCACTACATCGCCGCGCACACGGAAGGTTCCCCGTTTGAAGTCAATATCATTACGCTGATACTGCATATCAACCAAGGTCTCTAGTAGCTCATCACGTCCAATCTCCGTCCCTTCTCGCAATGATAGCACATGATTCTTATAATCAATCGGATTAACCAATCCATAGATACACGAGACCGATGCCACTACAATCGTATCTCGGCGTTCCAACAGTGAACTTGTCGCAGCATGCCGTAACTTATCAATCTCATCATTAATACTCGCATCTTTTTCGATGAATGTATCAGTTGACGGAACATACGCTTCCGGTTGATAATAATCGTAATAACTAACAAAATACTCTACCGCATTATTCGGAAAAAACTCCTTCAATTCTGTATACAACTGACCCGCCAGTGTTTTATTATGTGCAATAACGAGTGTCGGTTTACTGACTCGTTGAATCACATTACTCATTGTAAAAGTTTTCCCTGTCCCAGTCGCCCCCAACAAGACATGTTCCTTATCCCCAGCTTTAATCCCTTCAACAAGTTGATTAATTGCTTGCGGTTGGTCTCCACCTGGCTCATATTTTGATTTCAGATCAAAAACTGATTCCGTATCCATGATGTATCTCTCCCTATCCTGCATGATATCGTCATCTTATCACAGTTCTCCAACATTGAACAGACCTATATTGACAGACCTATATAACAAAAAAGCCCAAGCATTACATAATGTAACACTTCGGCTCAATTTAATATTATGCGTTTAATTTTTTCGCTAAACGTGACTTGTCGCGTGCAGCTTTGTTTTCGTGAATGTGGTTTTGTGCCACTGCTTTATCAATTGCTTTGTAAGCATCATTCAACAATTGTTCTGCATTATTGTCACCTGCTTGAACAGCGTTGATGAATTTTTTCTTCGCATTTTTCAATGCTGTACGCTGACTCTTACCACGTGCTTCTTTTTTCGCATCTTGACGAATACGTTTCAAAGTTGATGCATTATTTGCCATAAATTAACACTCCCTTATTCTAATTTAACATTCAAAATATGAAAGGCCTCTAACCACCTTTCACTTGGAAAGTCTCCAACATTCTATAGTATACAAAACCTGAAGCAAAATTGCAACTCTATTTTAAGGTATTTCAACAGATTTTTCTAGAAATGTCTCGGATTGGACACTTCTGACTAACCTTCAATCTCTCGCTCATCATACTCCTGAACAAAACTAGAATGCCCAAGTGCTTCGAATTATTTGGTAATAATTTACAGCACTTGGATAGATTATAATAGTTCATTTTATCCTTTAATTTACAATTTGAAAGTACAAATAATCAGAGGCTAAAATTCATGCGTGTTGTGTTTAGCCTCTGATTATAGTGTAACTCTACATTCTAAAAAATGATACTAAACTTGAACTTATTTATTCACCTCCTTCACACTAGCAAGGAATTTACCGTCTTCAATCCGGAAGTTTTGCAAAGTGTAACCTTGCTCATTGGCAAAGTGACGGATGCGACGTTCGGCTTGTTCTAAGCTAGTAAACTCACCTAATGAGCCACGGTGGACAGAGCCATTTTCAAGTACAAATTCGAAAGCCGCTTCCGCTTTTGGTGCTGGAGTTTCTTCCGGTTGCTCTGGCGCTGGCAGTGGTTGACTAAAATCAGCGTCAACTTCTGCTAGGAACGTTCCATTATCGAGGCGGAAGCTCTGTAATGTATAACCTAGTTCATTGGCATACTGACGAATACGACGTTCCGCCTGTTCTAAGTTAGCAAACTCACCTAATGAACCACGGTGAACAGAACCATCATTATTAGTAAAGGCAAAGGTCGCTTCCACTGTATCAGATTGATCTTTTGGAGTTTCTTCTGATCCAGTCAGTTGTTCTGAACTAAGTTGTCCTAACTTATTATTTAATTTCTCAGCCTCTTCAATGACCTCTTCAATGGCTAGGATAGTTTTAGACTCTTGAATCATTGCCTGGAATCCTTTCGCTCTTGAGTTATCCAAGTTTGGCAAAGTAGCAATATATCTAGAAGCATTATCCCGTTCAACTTGTAGTAATCTTTCTATCTCTTTGCTTGGAAATTCTGGCTTCTCATTAACTAAACCTACGCCATTTACTCCTCCTTCAAACTTAGGTTTCTCTGCTTGAACAATTCCTTCACCTTTGTCAGTTTTATTCCTTTTCTCAATATCTTCTTGTAATTGGTCGTTCAGTTCAATCGCTCTCTGCAAAATTTCATTAATTTCTTCAACTGTATCTGCCAGAGCAATAGCAACTATAAATTTATTAATATCTGCTACTCTCAAGGTACTCAATTTACCAATTTGGGTAGCTACCTCTTCTTTTTGAGTAATCAATCCTTCTGAAAAAGATGATTCAGAATCAGATGAACCTCCTGGCTTATCGGATTTTTCAGGAGAAATAATCTCTTCTTCAAAAATTGGGGGTGTCTCAATATCTTGTAACAACTGAATAGCAGCAGCACTCGCAAACCCTTGCTCTCCTTTGAGTACTTTCAGTTGAACTTTTGTTGTTTCAATTGTGTTTTCAAATTTAGCATATTTTACTGATTTAGAATTTTCCCAATTTCCTTCAGCTACTTTTACTAATTCGTTATCCTTTTCAACATAAACTTCATAGGTCAAGATATTTCCATTATTTGATTTATCTTGACGAGGGATATAAGCTAAGCCTGTTAAATTAGTTTTTTCTTTTAACGCTATATTTACTGTATAATTCTCCTCTTTTTCTCCCCATTTTGAATGCCAAATTGTACGCTTATCGTGATCAAATGCCAGTTCAATAGGTCCTTCTGTTGCTGTCCCATTCAGCTGCTGGCTATTGGTCTCTACTGATTTGATAGCATCTTTAACAATTGCTGGGTCTTCCATAGCATCTTTCGTTAATTCTACACGTGAGAGCACTCCACTGAATCCGCCAATTTTTTCAAGAGGCATGACTAACGTGTTATGGGTAAATTTAGGGTGATTCTCCTGTGGTAATAATGCTTGCTTAATACCATCTACATACAATATCGTTTCTTGTACAGTTGTTACAAATTGCAAGCGAACAGGTTTGTTTCGTGGCAATTCTGTATCAAATTGAACGTGATATTGCTCAAAATCATATGCAACTTTACCTTCATTATCTGCAAGATAAATAGTATTCGTACCATCTGTTGCTAGAACTTGCGTATTTCCTTCCTCTGTTAGCATCACGTCAACTGTTAAGGTGTATCCCGGTCCAACTTGAAGATTAGTATTAACTTGTGAATCTTTTTCAAAGTGTAAATAATTCGTATTTTCTACATTGGTATGATCAAACTTATCTATTGTCTTAGATGATAGAGTAAATAACTGCTCATCCTTAACACGATGGGTTGGATTAGTTTGTGGAGCATACTGTCGTTCAGCTGGCAACTCAGTGCGATCTTGATACTTCGCTGGAGCTCTATCTGATCCCCAAGTTCTCTCTGCCACAACAGGCAATGTCTTAAAGAATCGTGTGAAGATATCATACGATGTCATTCCAGTATCATGCAAATCAATATTATCATTCCATATCGCAAATGCTCCTCCTAAAATATTAGGATTAGACTCATTAAGCTTCGGACCACGCCCTGTTCTAAAGTCACTTGGAATCCATTGATTATATTGAGTCACATAATCAGAAAAGTCAGCATACGCTCCAATACTTCCATCTCCACTAGGGACACTATAAGTTGGGCGATCAGTAATATTAATAATTTTTGCTCCCATTTGTAGGGCTTCATCTGGCTTTTGCCAACCCAAGCTCCAAATAGATACCTCAACATCATTAAAATCAACTGGTGTTTGCCCTGTTTTACTGCTTAAAGAACCCCAAATTCGTGGCGTAATTCCTTTTGATTTAATGTAATTTAATAAATCATTAGCGTAGCGACGGTAGGCTTCATTATCTCCATAATATTCATCAGTCCCAACATGAATTGTTTTTATTCCTTTAAGTGGTCCGTCTAATAGTTCATCGTACACACTTGTTACAAAGTTAAATGTTTCCTCATATTTTTCATCCGACAGATCTAACATTGCCACTCGCTCTACATCATGATGGTTACCAGTCAATCGACCTTGATAAATTAAGTCTGGACGTACTCGAGTAAATGATAAAGCATGTCCAGGGGTATCAATCTCTGGTACCACATTAATTCCCAATTCTGCCCCACGTTTAATAATTGACTGCATTTGTTCATTCGTATAATGTTGATCAGATGTTAAATTATATTTACCATCTTCACTCTGGAAGCTAGATTCTAACCTGAATCCAGATACAGCATTATTTAACACATAGTCTCTTTGTTCTTGTGTTGATAGACCTTCTTTCCCTTTCAAGTGTTCTTTCAGGAAAATATAGTTATCATTCAAGTGTAACTGTAAATCATTCATTTTGTAGTAAGCCATTGTCTCTAGAATATCCATAATTCGTTCATATGGAATAAACTTCCGACCCGTATCGATCATAAAGCCACGATGTTCATTTGATGGGAAATCTCTAATATAACCATTTTGGAGATCTGTTTCACCCATTTGTAACAGTGTGCGCGTAGCATACAACGCTCCAATACGATCAGCTGCCTCAATCATAATTTTTCCGTTTTCAATTGTTATACCATAACCTTCTTTTCCATACCCTTTATCAAGTACTTTTTGGAAAGAAATGTGCGAATTATCTGTCAATGAACCTTGGGCTAAGTTTAATCCTCTTGCTTGTAAATCTTTCTGGTATATTTCTACTACATCTCGGAACATATCATCCTCTGCAACAAGTGTCGTATGTTGAGTAATAGAGGTTGTTCCTTCTATACCATGCCACTGTTGAACAACAGGATTAACTTTAGGACTCTCACCAGTTCCTTCATCTTCATACTGTCCCTTAACTTGTACTGTTATCTCTTTTGTCATAATTTTACCATCAAGATTTTCTTCCAACATTAATTTAATTTCCTGATTAGTTAATGGCTTGTAGACTCGTCCATTTTGATCGATAACACCTGGTTTATTGCTTCCTTTAATTCGTAATTGCCCATCTGTTTAGGGGAGTAGTACTTCAGTTTCATCGGCATTCAATGTCAGAGCTTCTATTTGATCAAGGCTTGATTGCTTCGGCACATTAGGTAACGCTCTAATTTCACTAATTCCTACATTGCGCCACCCGAGCGAACCCGCACTGTAGTTTAAAATATTCAATTTAAGATATTTTGCAGTGATTGCCTGTTCTAACACAACTTGCTCACTAAGTGTTGGGTTACCCTCTCTATGGTGTGCTACTTGCCATTCCGTAACACCTGTTGCTGTATTGTCTGTAGATTCTGTCGCATATAGGAGTTCCCATTCATCGATGTTTGATTCACCATTTCGTTTATCCCAATCAATTTCAATTGTTTGTATCTTAGATAATTGTTTTAATGTCAACGTTAATGATGGGTTCTCAACATCACGATCAGTTGCCCAACGAGTTTTTCCATTACCATCAATAGCCTTATCTGCAGTATGCGCAGTATTAGCTTCTTCATTAGTAGCTGCTGCCTCTGCCCCTAACAATACATCACCTTCAGTTGGAAAACTTTCAGATGTTGTGTCATTTTCAGTATCTTCTTTAGTAGATTCTGTTATAATCTCATATATAGTTGGTGCGCCGTTATTGTACTTAAATTTCAGTTCAAATAAATGAATAATATCTTCTAGCACAAAAGTTTGCTTGCTTTCTGTGATTTCACCAAGTTCAGTCCATTCTGAATCAGATCCATCCTCATTTCGAGACACTCTAGCTGATACAGAAAGCTTGATACCCGATGTACTATTCGTAATTGTGGTTATCTTATGTTGTTTCGTACTCTCCGATAGACGATAAATAAACTCGCCTTGATCTGCATCTGGTCTGTATGAAGTGAGTACTTGCAAATCATCAATATAGCTTGGTAAGTGCCCTTCTTTTTCAGGAACTTCTGAACTAATCGTAGGATTATTAACAGGTGACCAGTATTCACCATTATTAAACACTAACTTATTGAAGGATAGATATTCATGTGGATAATCTGCTGTTACTAGAATCCTTACATATCTAGCGGTTTTTGGTGTATCAAGTACTCCTTCAATATATCGATTCCCAGGATTTTGACTATCATGGGTATAGCCATCTGTAAGTGAATCATTTTTTTGCTCATTAGGTTCTCCATCACCAATTGTTACTACATCGGTCCATTCTTGACCATCAGCACTAATTTGTATCTTCCCATCCCGGAGATAACTCGATGTACCATCTTGTACGTATCCTCTAATCGATTTAATCTCTCTATCTGTACCTAAATCATACAGTACATAATCTCCTTCTTTTTTTCCTACTCTAAAGACCGTTTCGGTATTAAACTGATTATCAAATAAAGCTAATTCTGTTCCATCTTTTGGAGACTCATCAAATGTTGTTTCTACAAGCGCCGGTGATTTAACTTCTTTAGTTACCACTTTTAGAGATGTTGCAGTTACTATTTGATTACTATCTGATTGATTAATTATTCGAATATAGCGAGCAGTAGCTCCATCTGTTAGCCCATTTAACGGTTGCCACTCGACTTCATTATTAGCATATTCTATTAAAAGATTGTCATTAATATTGTTAGCATCAATCTTACTTATTTCTCTAATACGATCTAATTTCATCCCGATATACTCACCAGGCTTGAGTATTAGCTGATCAGGTATCGTTAACTCGGATGTCTCCTCATTTGTTTTCACTCGCAATGTATCGATATCATCTTTATTAGTATATCCATAATCACTTAATGATGGCGTGGTGATACTAAAATCATAGATTCGCCACCAGTAATTTGTCTGTTCATGATTAACTACTGCAATATATCGTGCCTTGATATTTTGTTCAATTACAATCTCGCTGCGCCCATCAATGGTTGCTAAATCATGCCACTCATTATTTTCATCAGCATATGTGATTCTACCTGATGTAATTTTATCTGTTCCAGAATCTTGTAAGAAACGAATTTGGCTAACATCAGTAAGTTTTCCTAAATCATACATTAGATAAGCATCTGCTGGCGTTTGATCTCGATTGTCGCCTTCATATGGACCTCTAGCAAGCATTGCCACCGTATCATCTTTGTTATCTATGATATGACTCAATTTACCTTGTCTCACAGATAAATTCTCACTAACAATTAGTTCTCGGTTATTGCCTTCATCTTGAATAAATGGTTTATTGACTGATATACCACGAATCCCTAACCATGTTCTTTCTTTTTCTTTAGTCGCAACTAAGCGAATACCCGTCACAGTTAAATCTAATTCAGTCAGTGAAATATTAGCTTCATTTCCAACATAATCTGTCTTAATTTTATGCCATTGACCTGATTGATCTCGGTATTCAATATCAGCTTCTGAGAACGTATCATTTAAATTGTTATTTTGTCCCATTGCGAAATGAACTTCAGTTAACTGAATTGGATTTTCATACTCTACTCCAATATAATCCCCCACTTCAACTTTATTCGGAGAATCATAAATAAGATGAGTTGACAGTTCACCAGATAAGACTGAATAAATATCACCTTTTGGATTTTGACGATTCGAAATAAAGGTCGGTAATTCAACTGGACTAATCAGGCGGTTAACATGATCAGATAGAATTGAAATAGATTCTAAAATAAATGGTCTAATGTGCTGAACCCCCAACTCCGCTCGTTCATAATGATCAACATACCAGAACTCATGAGTTTTAGATTTTTCGTAATCCTGAACCCCTTGAATATAATGATCAAAAACAGTCGCTGAATTTTCTTCAATCGCTATGAAAGCATTCAAGAATTCATTAGCTGCTTTGGAAATATCAATTGCATTACGCAACCAATAGATAATCTGATCTTTCATACGTTTATTACCAGGATTTTCTATATACTTTTCAGCTGATTTACGGATAAGTTCAAATTCTTCTTGTAGCTGTTCAGCTTCTTCCTTAATGGATGATTCTTTATTCTTCAATTTTTCCATAAAACTTTGAAGTTTAGGAGCAAGGTCTACTGATTCTTGTAATGCTACTACTCTCCTATCCATATTTTGATTAATCATATGTTTTCCAAGTTCTTTGAATGCATTAGAGGCTTCCGTTGATTCAAAGGTCCCATGATCAGCAAAGTGAAAAGCTAAATCATTAATTGCTTGAGCATCTTCCACAGAATCCCAAATATTCCATGTATACTCCGCCCCAGAAAAAATTGCAATTTTTGAAGCTTCTGATTGCTGCATTGGATTCAGCATAATTCCTTCAATTAAATCAGGATCTACACCAGGATGCAAGAAATTCTCTCCTCCACCTAAAATTAAGTGTTTCTTAGCATTATCTGTTACAGGCCAGTTAATCCACATATAAGGTGGTCGGTAATTATTTTCTCCATTTTTTGTAACATTTTGCTTGTATAATTCTAAGAAAGATTGCGATGCTTCTCCCCAAACACGACCTCCTGTTACTCCTATGTCAGTAGTTGTTGGTAGGTGTTTATTTAGATGGCGTAATTCTCGTTCAGTTCCTTTTCCACCATATGCTTGCGGTACAAAAATCATCTCCTCACTTAATCCGGAGTACTCTGACTTTTTACTATTTAACCAAGTTGTTAAATCTTTCATAATTTTTACATAATCTTCTGGTTGTTGTGCACGGGCATCATCAGCTAAAATTCCAAATTTACGTACACCATTATCCATCAACTGTGTAAATTTCTGTTTCACAATATCTAAATCATGATTATAATGTTCATCTGTATCAAAACGAATAGCATCATGCATAAATGGATGTAATGTCCATACAAATAAATTTTTAGTTCGGTTACCGACTTCAGCCATTTTTTTAATATCCGCCAATTTGTCATCAGGATATAATGTCCGCCAATTTCTATTATGATATTCATCATCTTTCGGGGCAAATAAGTATTGATTTAGTTTTAAATCGCCTCCGTATTTCATCAACTCAATACGATCTTGCACGGACCAAGGATTACCATAATACCCTTCAATATAGCCCCGTTGAGCCATATCTGCATAATCTTCAATAACCATATTACGAAGTACGGGTACTTCAACTTGGTTTAATAAGTGTTTAACTGTAGTAAGACCATAAAAAACGGCGTCGGTGCTATTACCTACAATTGATAAGGTATTATTCTTAATGACAATGGAATGACCATCAATTCTATCATAAAGTTGCCTATCCTGAATAAGATCTTGTTGGTGCTCCTTAGCTTCTGATTCCTTATCGCGTACTCCCAACAAAATATTAAAAGCACCTTCTTCATATTGTTGCGATGTTTGGTAAGAAATTTGATTTACCTGTAAGATTTCACGTAACCTGTGTAAAGTATACTTATCAAAATCATCGCTTGCTACAATATTAACTGTTCCCCGCAATGATGAAGCGCCTTCAAGATATCGTAAATCTCTTGGTGAAGGAGCAATCGTATATTGTTGACTCAAATAGTGATCATTATTTAATGCTTCTTCAATAGCTTCTCTTGTTGCAGGATTATCTGCCGTGAAAGAGTCTGCTTCAATTAAGGGGGCTAGTTCTTCGCTCTCTTCATCAGATTCTTGTTCAGTCGCATGCTCTTCTAACTCAGCTGGATCTTGTTCTTCTTTCTTCTCCATATTGGATTCTTCAGATTCTATCTCTTCATTCTCATAATTTTCTGTTTCATTATCATTATTTTCATTTTCAATCATTTCTTCTCGGAGCGTTTCTACATCTGTACTTCCTTCCATATTTACTTCATTATTTGAATGATTTTCTGGTACAGATTCATCATCAGCTTGTTGCTCTTCAGCAACTACCTCAGTATCCCCAGCTGACACAAATTGGTCTATACCATAACTAGACACCTCTCCAGCCACTAATTCTTCAGCCGAAATAGATGATTCTGGATTAATAAATAAAACTGTTCCCGTTGCAACTGAAGCTAAGCCTACTGACAATTTTTTTAGTGAATAGCGTTTCTGTTGTTGCATCATGTGATACCGATAACTTCGCGTATTTTTATCCATAATGTCCCTCCAATAATTTAACTACTTTAGTATATATTAAAGAAATTACTCTATTAATTCTAAGCCAGGAATTGCAAATTATTACTACTTGCAATTCCCGTTATTGCTCAGAATATTATTTTGTTCCTAACAGTTTCCTATTGATATTTCTTCTAATTAAATTGTAGTGTATTGTGACTACTGATTAATCTCTATTCTTCAGTACACTCACAAGTGACGTGACACCGATTATTCCCAACGCCCAGAGACTAGTTCCCGCTTGAGATACTTCACTTCTGTTGTCTTGATTTACTTCTGTCACATCAGCAATAAACTTTCCATCTTCAATTCGGAAGTTTTGCAAGGTGTAGCCTTGCTCATTGGCAAAGTGACGGATGCGACGTTCGGCTTGTTCTAAGTTAGTGAACTCACCTAATGAACCACGGTGAACAGATCCATTTTTAAGTGTAAATTCGAAAGTCGCTTCTGCTTTTGGTGCTGGAGTTTCTTCCGATTGCTCTGTCTCTGGCAGTGGCTGACTAAAGTCGGCATCAACTTTTGCTAGGAATGTTCCATTATCGAGGCGGAAGTTTTGCAACGTGTAGCCCAGTTCATTGGCATACTGACGAATGCGACGTTCCGCTTGCTCTAGACTGCTGAATTCACCCAATGAACCGCGGTGAACAGCACCTTCAGCGTTAGTAAAGGCAAAGAGTGCTTCCACTGTATCAGGTTTAGCTTCCGGAGCCACTTCTGGTTCAGCCGGTTGTTCTGGTTGAGGAGTTGGCTGTTCTTCTACTTCTGGGACTTCCTCTTCTTCAGGTTCAGTCTCAGTACCCGGTTCCTCAACTTCTAGCTGAGCTTCTGTTGTAGGATCTTCTGGCGTCACGTTTGGCTGTGCCTCTACTACTTTTTCAAAACTCAAGCTGACTTTGTATTCACCTGGTAAGCCGTTGTCTTGACTCACTAAACGGTAACCCGCTGCTTTGTACAAGCGGTTTAGAGTAGCGACAAAATCAAGGGCTTTATCCCGGGAAGCAAATGTCAATGTTTCAGTTGACAATTCACCATCTAAGATCAATTCAAATTCATAATCACCGGCATAAACTTGTTTCTCTGGTGTTGGTGCTTCCTCTGCTTCCTCTGCTGCCTCATCTAACTGGTACACATAGGTCAAGATAGCCTCGTCATCTGACTGTGTAAATGTCACCTCTACACGTTTATATTCTTTACCATCACGTTCAATGGCTTCAGGTAAGTATTGATCATACACTTCGCGAGCTTGTTCCGCTGAAGTCCAAACATCAGAATCTTTGCGGTCATAGACAACTTGTTCCCCATCGAAGTCAACTACCAATTTGAAGTAGTCTTTAATGACTTCCTTAGGTTGTTCTTCCTCTGTACCTGGTTGTTCTGGTAAATCCGGTTCTACACCATCTTCTGAAGATTGTAATTGTTCTAACAGTCTTTCTCCAATTTCACGTGTGATAACATTATATTCTATCAATTTTTCTTTATTAGCTAATAATTGTGCTGCAATTGGATGATCAGATACATCTGCAACAGTTGTGAAGAAATTATCTATATCATATTCTTCAGTAGCTTCCTCTTCCTGTTCTAGAATAAACTGAAGCTCCGCAGCTGACATAAACGTATTCTGTTGTCCACCAGCACCATACGATTCAGTAACTGTTAACTCTACATTTACCGCTGAAATTACCCGTTCAAACTCAATTTCATAAGCAGTGTGATTATCAGTCCAGCCATTAAACTCATAAACATGTTCTTTCCCATCAGCATCTGTAATAGTTAATTTACCCGCTTTGAATCGACCATTCGATCCATTCTGACGAGGAACATAGTTAAATGAAGTAATATGAGTTGGTTCTCTAAAGTCAAAACGAATTGGTTCACCGATACTATTCTTACCCCATGGAGAATGATAAATTGTACTCAAGTCTCCATCAAATGCATTACTTAAATCTTCTCCTTTCTGGTAAACAGCTTGTACATTTTCAATATCATCAAAATCAGTGCTTACTTTTTTCAACTGCAGTGCTTGAAGACTAGATTGAACAGCTGAAATTTTTTCTCGAGCTTCCGCGATTGAAATACTATCTTCATCTGCTGTAATTAAGTCATAAAGTGATTTTTTATAATTTTGCACTGTTTCATCTGCGTAATCTGATGTATCTTTAATTAAATTAGCTGTACTGAAGAAGTTTTCAATGAGTAATTTTCCTGTCACATCGATCTCTTCAATACGTAAATTATCTAACATAAAATCTTTATATGATCTGAAGTTAGCTTCATTACCACTTGTCCCATGTGTATTAGGTTTAGTTGTTGTTGACCAGATACCAATCCATTTCTGGTTCGATGGACTTCCCTCAATTATGAAACTTGCTTTATTAGCCTTCGAATCATCTCCCGATTTGTTCCATGAGTTAGGTAATGGAGTCATATTCAACTCCGATTTATTACGATACTCTCCATCCCCTTCTACAAAGGCATACGTTCCATCTGATCCAGCTTCATAATCAAATGTCACACGATAAGCTTTCCCTTCTTCAAATCTAAAGTTCTGAGGAATTGTCTGGTAAACTAGTTTATCTCTCTGTGTTAATCCATTTGTCTTCAATGACCATTTTCCTTCGATAACATCTGGAATTACTTTATTGTTCCAATCTTGAGTGTACGGTTCATTTTTTTCAGCTAAGTGAGTTCGATTGTCTTCTACTCCTTCGATATTTCCAAGGACAAATGGGAAAATTCCTTGAGCTACATCTTCAAAGTCTTGTTCAAGGACGTCTGTTTGTGATTCATGTTGTCCCCCAAACATTTTAGAACTATTCTCAACAATTCTTATATCATCAAAATATGCCGCGCCTTCTCCAGCATCTTTCGATAATGTAACGGTAATATCATCTACCTTATCACCTGTTTCAAAGAACGCATAGAGATGTTGGAAGTAACTCTTATTATCGATAGTAGCGTTTCTATTTAATGTATTATGTGCGTATGCTTTTACATAATTTTGAGCAATTGACCGTTCAGTATAGTTTGTTACTTCTTTCTCTCCACTACGAACAGTAATGGCTGCTTTAGCATCAGATCGATTATCTACTCCTACATAAACTGCATATTTTGTATTTGGTTTTAAGCCTTTAATTTGTTGCGTTAACGCTACTTTTTCATCGTTATCTTTGATACGTAGTACTGGATTATCTCCCTGTGTTCGGTAAACATCTGCTTTAGACGCATCCCCTTCAATATCATAGTGATCTAACGAGTTACTATTAAATCCTGAGTCATAAATATGCATGCCTTCTGACCAATTGATATCTGTTGGATCTTGTTCTCCCTTAGCTTCTTTATATAAGACATATGGTGTGTTAGCTTCAGCATCTATGGTGATTTGCCCATTTTCTACTGAAAGGACCTGTTCGTCTTGTCGACCTAAATCAGTTAGACGATACATGTATACATTATCTGTCCATCCTTTTGGTACTGTCCAAGTCGTTTGACCTCCAGCTTTATTAAAGTGATATTGCTTTTGATCATTATCTGCCAATGGGTTCCCGTCTGCATCATTATTCCACGGAATAAGATATGCATCTTCATCATAAACTACACGATCATCCAATGTCATAATGCGTTTATGGTAGCCAGGATCATCTTTATCGCCTGATTTTCGTTTAACTATGAGTTGTTGTCCTTCACCATTCTTGAGCTGAACTTCAACTTCCGGTGTCCAATGATAATTTCCATCACTATGGTTGAATAGTTGTTGATCTCCTTCGATCCATTTCATGACTTTGAAGTGTTGGATAAATCGTGTTGGAATATTTGTTTCAAATAGATTTGTCATGTACGCATTATAATCAGACCGACCTTGCCATCCTTCGAAATCTTTCATGTTGTAACCACCAAGTAGTGGATTGATTGCTGCCCCACCATAGCTTGGATAGTGTCCAACCCATGTGTCTCGCTGATGATTTCGAATGAAACGCATGATGGCACTATTAATTCCTTTACTACCTCGGCCACCATAAGTTAGATCAGTTGCCCAGTGAGAGAAGGTACTGTCATATTCACCAGCATATCCCCATTCAAAGGCTGTTCTCCAATTTAAATCGGATAGTTCTCGTGATAATACGTGCGTCATCCAAGGACCATTATCTCCTGACTGACCATTTCCCCATACATCTACATAGATAAAGTCAAGACCTTTTCCTTCAACTTGTTTATCAATTAATTCAAACAATTCTTGGAATCGCTTAAATCGTTCGGCTTGTTTTTCAGTATTACCAGGTGCTAGATCATATTCTGCATCTATATTAATTCCTTGATCGATCCAGTTCCAACCATAATTATAGTTCCCATTACTATTTTTACGTAATCGTTCAGGTATGAAGTATTTCGATTCAGGATATGTTTCGGAAGCATTCACATGAATACCAATTCGTGCTCCCCATTCACCAGCTTTTTCTAGAAGGTAACGCATATCTTCTGCACCACCAATTCGCTTACCAATATCAGCATAATCTAAATGACCAGAATCATGTCCTTCGCTCCCGTAGCCTTTAAGTAGCAATGCTTGTCCTAAATTATCCGTATGCAAAGCAACTTTTTTCAGATTATCAAGTGACATTAAGAATGGGTTCTGTGCTTGTGATCCAAAGTTCATAACGATTCGATAGGCAAGCAAGTTCTTAACATCTTCGTGCCCTTTTGGATTATTCATAATATCACGGTAAGCAATTGCTCCATCTTGCCAGTCTACTACTCCATCATTATTCTTATCATTAGCAAACACAACTTTGGCTTCGGGAAGTTCTAAGGTCCGTTCACTATAAACAATGTACCCATCTTCATCTCTATACGCACGTTGATATGTGAATGGAGATGAACCCATTCCAATATAATTATGATCTCCATAGCGATCTTTAGATATAGCTAAACGATTGTATTGTTGAAGTGTTCCATATTGAGAGTTACTCCATAATCCTGCTACAGTTTGTTTATTATGAACAAAACCGTATCCCATTGCTTCAGGAACGTCTACTAATTGATCATTAATATCTATGTGTGTATCTCCAGATTTAGCTACATGATTTGAAATTCGCGCACCACTGAATTTAGCTCCTTCATGTTCACTAGACATTGAGATTAAGTGATTTCCTGGAAATTCAATAGTTGTAATTAATTTTCTTGCATCATCAATTTTTTGTCCTGGTATAACATTATTATGGTTAGTTATATCGGTTATTTTGAAGTGAAGTTGGTTACCAGTAACTGTTAGCGTTACTTTTATATCTGCATTAATAAAGTTGTCTTCATCACGTAATTTTAATGTATACGTAGCTGAGTTATCTGTTTTTTCGAATGACACATCTTCCTTGCTAATTTCAATATCATGTCCGTTAATTTTCACTGTATTGATAAAGTTCTCTTGGCCTGGAAGTGTATCTCCGTTATAAGTATAAGATTTAACTCGTGGGAAAAGTGTATCAATCTGAACATCTAATTCTTCTGAGCTAATCGTATCATAAATAGCTTGACTATCTTCAATAGACTCGCCTGGTGCCGTTTCTTTTTCATCTGTAGCAACATTTTCTTGGTTTAATGTTGGAATTTGTACACGTGTGACTTCATTATTGAAACTGCCTAGTTTCAATGCGATTTTACTATTTTTTCTTAGTGATTCCATTAGTTGTTGATCCAAGTTTACAGTATCAAATATATTTTGACCATCAACAGTAGCATTCAGTTGGCCATCTGACTTCAAGCTGATACTTAACTGATGTCTGGATCCTTTCTTAGGTGCAGCCACTCGCTTCCCTTTATACCATGTATCTTGTACTGAAGAATCTGATTTATATTCATAGAACCAACCTAATTTATCGTAACCAACGAATAAGTGTTGATCTGGACCACCATGATGTAGATAAACACCAAAACGTCCTTGACCTTCCTCAGACTGTTCTACAAATTCAAGATCAAATGTGGTACTCCCTTCGCTAATAGTCATATCTGAGTCAGCTTTTTTAAATAAGGCAGGATTATTCCCATTATTATGCTCTTGTGTTGAGGATAATTCATTAAATCTAACTCCTCCAGAAGTTGTCACTTCAATATTCCCTTTTGGAGTTGAGGTTGATTCCCACTCTAGGTATTCTTCTTCTGACAAAGGCATAGTTGTTTCGGCAGTATTATCTTCCGTCTGATCTGTACCAGCATCATTATTGACTAAAGCAGCTGCTATTGCTGATTCAAATATTCGCTCGATCGTTTCGGCATCTTGTTCTTTATTAATTTCAGCCAGGGATTGTACTAATATTTCCTCTGATACATTTATATCAAATTCTTGTTTTATATGCGCCTGAATTTCTTTAACTAAATCCTGAATATTGATGCCCTCCTCATAAATGGTTGGTTGTACAACTTCTGATGAGGAGTTATTAATTGGTGTTGTATTGCTAGGAAATTCTGGTTGAATTTCTCGGATAGAATCTTCAATTACAGTATCTGCTACATTATGTTTTGTTTCTTCAGTTATATCTTCCTCGTTTACTCCCTCTTTCTCGATTCCATCTTCTTCAATTTTTTCTGCTTCTAAATTTATTTCCTCAGTTAATTCCTCTAGCACTTTTTCTTCTTCAGAATTTTCTGACTTGATTATTTCTTCATCTTCTATCAAATTCGCATTGGAATCTACATCCTGTTCTAAATTATCTAGATTTATTTCCGAAATAACCTCCTGATCATCTAACTGTTTTTGATCCTCTTCTTGGGTAATATTTTCTACTGAGATAGTTTCTGCATGTGCAATGTTCGACCCAGAAGTAATGAGCCAAGCTCCCACTGCAACAGATGTAACACCGATACTCAATTTTTTCAACGAATAGCGGGTAATCTTTTCTTTGCCTTTACTTTCTCTAACATTATGATTATTTTTTCCAACCATCTATGATTCCCCTTTTCTTTTATTGAAGGCGTTAACCGAAAGTGTTTACATCATAGATTTTACCATATGGTTATAACATGTTCAATATATATTCAAATATTTTTTTATTTAATTATTTGTGTAAAGAAGTTAAGTGCTATTCCTTTTAAAATTATATTCACTTGTATTCAGTAAAGAACATATTTCAATTTACAACTGATCAATATCCTTTAAATATCTATAATAAAAAAATGCCCCACTCATTTCTGAGGTGGAACATTTAGTCGGTAATCTAACTACCTATTTCACTGTGTTTTTGAATCATACTCCTGAACAAAACTAGAATGCCCAAGTGCTTCGAATTGTTTGGTAATAGAGAATCCGTGCCCCATGACTTCAGAAGCACTTGTAACAACAACAAATGCTTCGGGGTCATAACTTGTAATTAATTCTTTCATGTATGGAAATTCGCGCTCGGGAATGACACACATGAGCATTTCTTTATTACTGTCATCCACACTACTTCGAATCTGAATATTAGTGACTCCACGTTCTAAGGAATTCATGAGCTCCCAACGAACTTTCTCAGTCTCTTTAGTAATGATAAGTACATTCTTGTGTGTGTTGAAGCCCACTTGAACGAGATCAATCGCAAAGGCAACCACATAGAGGTTAATCACCCCATACATAATAACGTCCACTTCAAAGGTTAGGAAGGTCAGAAGCATAATTCCGCCATCAACAATCATTGAACTCGTTCCTAGCGATAAACCGGTGTATTTGTGTATTATTTGGGCTGGAACACTTGATCCTCCTGTTGATGCTTTTGCTCGGAAAATAATCCCTAAACCAATCCCACTAATAGCTCCGCCGATAATAGTCGCTAAAAATCGATCATACGTCACGGGTGGCCAATGACTGATCATTCCAATAAAGAACGGTAAAATTATACTTCCTAAAACGGTCTTGTTTCCCGCTTCTTTGCCTAAAAAGAGATACGCTACAGCTAGCAATGGAATATTTAGCGCATACTGGACGATATAGGGGTCCCAACCAAAGAGATCTAAAGTAATAATTGACACCCCACTCGTTCCTCCAGAGACAATATTATTTGGTAACAAGAAGACCTGAAAAGCAACAGCAGTAATAAAAGCCCCTACTATAATATATAAGTAATCAATAATATCAAATTTGTATCGTTTTGCTAAGTTCAGCATATCATCATCCTTTCAATAGTACTTATTCTTCAAACTTTTGTCTATCTCACGTATAATAGAGTTATCTTAAAGAGGGAGACAATGTTCTATGTTAAATTCTAAATTATTTTTTATTATAAATCCCTATGCCACACGTGCGCATCATGCAGAAGCAAAAATCCGTCATACTTTAAATCGCTACTCGACAATTGATTATTCATTAGGTCATCTGCGGGATAATTGCTCCGTTGATACCCTGATTACGAGCTGGCTTCCTGAATTACGTCAAGGCGGTATCGTCGTAGCTGTCGGTGGAGACGGAACAATCAGCACAATTGTTAATCAATTAAAACAATATAAATTAGATAATCCAGTAGGGGTCTTGCCCGCTGGATCGGGTAATGATTTTGCACGAAGTCATCAATTGCCACTAGGTGTTCAACCAGGTCTCAATTATCTCATTCATCATAGTCAGCCAACTGCCTTAGATTGTCTTCGCATCGAGTCTTCTACAGGAAATCACTATGCAATTAACAGCTGTGGCGTTGGTATTGATGGACGAGTCATTCACGAATTATCAGCACCCGATCCTACTAAATCATTCGGTCAACTTGCTTACCTTAAAAGTGGTATTGAAAGTCTCTTTCATCAACAAGCTTTCGATGTAGCAGTTACTGTAGATGGGCAAACATCCCCTATCGAACAGACCTTACTGTTTGTTATCGCCAATCATGGATCATTCGGTGGAGGCATTCCTATTTTACCCCAAGCTAATCCAACTGATGGTTTGATTGATATTTTATATACGTCTCGTCTACACGCCTTGGACCTTTTACAAGTTGTCCCACAACTCTTACTCGGAAAACATCTGAACCACTCCAAGGTCCACAGCTTACGTGGTCACACAATCGAGTTGACCATCAAGCAGCCTGAATTTATGCAGGCTGACGGAGAACCTATGGGCGAAGCGGAATGGCAATTAACTTGTCAGTTAACAAAACAGATGTATTTATTGTAGCATATTTTTAGTTAACATTATACATTATGGTAATAGGAATTAAGCATTACTCGGCGTCAATCCTTCCATCCCAATCATTGGGTCTATACGACCAGACTGAATGAGTTGTGGGGTGAGACGCCATTGTTCGGTTGTATCTTCAGGAGGATGCTCTGTAAGCGGCTGGTCCTCTGATTGCTCGATGGTAGATTGAATAGTCGCTACCTGTTCTGTATCAGTTAATAAGAACGGTTTTAGCGTTGTTTGACGCTGCAAATTATCAGTTGCAACACATTGTTCATATGCCTTGCGTTGCCCACACAGAATTAAAAACTGACTCGCTCGAGTGACCGCCGTGTATAACAAATCTTTGCGTAACATCCGATGAAAAGCTCCTACCAGAGGCAAGATGACCATCTTATATTCACTACCTTGGGCTTTATGAATCGAACAGCAGTAAGCCAATGTAATTTTAGTCCATTCACTTCTTGGATAGCTCACTTCATTCCCGTCAAAGTCAATCACAAGTTCATCCGTATTTAATTCCGATTCCTGCTTAGGAATAATCCCTACAATATAGCCAATATCCCCGTTAAAAATACCCAACTCTGCTTCATTCACTAAATGCAGTACTTTATCTCCGACCCGATAGACTTTATCGATAAAGGAGACTTCTTTTTGTTCAGGAGTTTTTGGATTAAAGATCGCTTGCAAGGACTGATTTAACTTATCAATCCCCGCATCTCCTCGATACATAGGTGCCAGCACTTGTATATCTTCAACGCTATAACCTTTTGCAAGGGCGCGTTTAACCACTTTTTCGATCAATTGACGTGCATTATGTGGTCCACATGCTAAAAAACTCCGATCATTTTTAGGATCGGTGAAGTCGACAGGCAATCTTCCTTGCTTAATGCTGTGAGCTAGTGGAATAATGGAAGATTCATCGCCTTGACGATAAATATCGATTAGCTCCACTTGTGGAACTTGGCCACTATCAATTAAATCACGTAAGACTTGTCCCGGACCGACAGATGGCAATTGATCCTTATCCCCTACTAAAATCACTTGCATGCCAGCTGGAATAGACTTAAATAACTGATTAGCTAACCATGTATCAACCATCGACATTTCATCAATAATAAGTAATTGCCCCTTAAGTTCAGCTGCTTCATAAGAGGACTCTCGCTCTTCACGATCAACCCCTAAACCTAACAACCGATGAATAGTAGAGGCCGGCAGTCCCGTAGCTTCAGCCATCTGTTTCGCCGCTCGACCAGTAGGAGCTGCCATCAGAATAGGAAAATGATCATCTGTATAATCATTAGGATCCAGAGAAAGATCATGCAACTGAGAAAAAATCGTCACAATTCCGTCTAGAACAGTTGTTTTCCCTGTTCCTGGACCTCCTGTTAGAATAAAGACTGACTCATTCAATGCTGTATGAATCGCTTGTCGTTGGGACTCACCATATTGAATCCCTAGCGAGGCTTGAACCTTCTCGATATGTTGACTAATGACCCGCTCACTGAAATTATTCTGTACAGGTTGACGCGACAATAAGTGTTCAATAGACTGAACAATTCCCCATTCTGCTGCAAATAAAGAAGGAACGTAGAAGCGCGCTTCATCAGCAATAATCGCTTGTGATTCCACGAGAGCTGCTAAGTTCTCTTCAACTAGATGTGGTTCAATAATATACGGACGACTGCTCTCCAGTGTATCTAATGTCTCTGTCAATAACTGCTCAGCCTCTAAATACGTATGACCACCACTTAAGCATTGATTATATAAGACAAAATAAATCGCCGCTTGAATCCGACTAGGTGCTTCTTCTGAAATCTCTAATTCACTGGCAATATGATCTGCCTTATTGAATCCGATTCCCTCAATATCAACTGCTAACTGATATGGATTTGTCTGAAGCTGCTCCAATGTCTCATCACGATACATCGCATAAATCTTATAGGCCAATTGATTAGTAATGCCATATTCATTCAACTTCAAGATGACTTGTTGCAAGCCACGTTCAGCAGTGATCACTTCAGCAATCGTATCACGCTTAGCCTGATTTAGCCGAGGCACTTGTTTTAACACCTCTTTGTCAGCTAAAATACGATCTAAACACTCTAATCCTAACGTGTCTACAATCCGTTCAGCTGTCACTTGGCCAATGCCTTTAAACCGTGAGCTTGATAAATACTGGATAATAGCTTCTTTCGAAGAAGGTTGTTGTACCTTATAACGGTCAACTTTCAACTGAATCCCATACTTAGGATGATCAACAAGCGTGCCATAAAATTCATATGATTGTCCCTCTTGAATTCGGCCAACATTCCCGACAACAACGATCTCATCATCATCGTAATCAAGATTCGTCTCCTCAATCCCTACTAACATCACTTTATAAAAATTCGAGGGATTCGAAAAAAAGATCGCTTTTACGTCTCCTTTAACATATAACTCCACGCTCCTCCTCCTTTCATCTCATCTTTATTGTAACAGACTTGACGCCTGATTCGCTACCTTTGACAACATTTTTCTTTTTTCATTAAATATGACTAATCGTTCAACTCTTTACGGCCAAAATAAAAAAGCCCTGCCTTTGCAAGGCTCCCCTTACTTTTATCGCTAATCTTCGCCGTCTTGATAATATCTAGTGAAGTAGATTAAGCTTTGAAGTTCATTTGTTAAGTCGACGCTATGCACACGAACATTCTCAGGAACAGTTAGACGGCGTGGGGTGAAGTTCAAGATCCCTTGAATGCCCGCATCCACTAACTTGTTTGTAATATCTTGTGCATATTCTCGAGGAACAGTTAAGATAGCAATTTTTAGTTGTTGATTTTTAATTTCTTGCGCTAAGTGCTTCACATCATAGACAGGCACACCACGTTGAATCGTATCAATAAGCGATTCATCCATATCAAATCCTGCACTAATGCGAATGTTGTTAGTTTGCTGAAAGTTATAATTCAACAGTGCTTGACCTAATTTACCTACCCCAACTAAAGCAACATTCGTCAGTTGTTCATGATTCAATTGCTTGCTGAAGAATTCCAACAAACTCTCCACATCATAGCCATAACCTCGCTTACCTAATGCTCCAAAGTAAGAAAAATCACGTCTGATCGTTGCACTATCAACTTTAATTGCCTCACTTAGTTCTGCTGAAGACACTCGCGTTTTTCCACTCTCCAATAAGTATCGCAAATAACGATGGTATAACGGTAGGCGTTTGGCCGTTGCCTTAGGAATTTTCTTATCTGACATTATTATCATCCTCTCATACTGTAATTTAAAATTTCACAATTATTGTATCTCCCTATCATTATAGCAATGTTCACAAAGATAATAAAGATGTTTTCTTATTATAATTATTTATAATGCTCAAAATTGAACAATGCAGTCTAAAAAAGTATATAAAATCATTGCAGTCGCTATCCATCTTTGATATACTGTTATTGGTGAGAATGATTATCATTATCAAACATAATAAAATCATTTTATGAAAACAGCTTCTTACGCTGTTTTCTTGATATGTTTTTATTTATTATATTACAAAGGAGTCGATATCGTGAAGAAATTATTGTCTAGAGGATTACTATTGTCAAGTGTCTTATTGGTGGCTGCGTGTAGCCCGAATAATGGAGATGACGCTCAAGTTGAAGAGACCACTGAAGAGGTGAACCAACCCTCCGAAGAAAATAGTGATCAAACAGCTAAAGATAGTCCCTCAGATGAAACTGATAAAGCAACTGCTGACGGAACACTAACCATTATGGATAATGCGGAACACACGGTTGATGTGCCGGCTAACCCACAACGAGTGGCCGTGTTCGATAATGGACAGTTAGATGTTTTGCAGTCACTCGGCTTATCAGACCGTGTTGTCGCTACTGCCTCCGATATTTTACCAGACTATTTAAGTGAGTTCAGTGACTTGCCAGTTGCCGGTACACTCTTCGAGATCGACTTAGAAGTGGCGAACGCTGAAGAACCGGAACTAGCAATTGTCGGTGCCCGTTCCCAAGAAAGTTACGATGGCTTAGCTGATACTGTTCCAACGCTTGACTTAAGTAATACTATCCAAAATATTTGGGAAACCTTGCAATCAAACTTAGAAACATATGGTAAAATCTTTGGTGTTGAAGAACAAGCTGAAGGAAAAATTCAAGGCTTAGAAGAACAGTTGACGGCTCTTGCTGAAAATGCTTCCTCATCTGGTTTAAATGCTCTGTTCTTGATGACTAGCGAAGGCCAGCTATCCGCTTACGGACCGGGCTCTCGCTTCGGCCATGTTCACGATTTATTCGGCTATGAACCGGTTGACAGCAATATTGAAGTCTCTCGTCACGGCATGGATGTTTCCGCTGAATATGTCTTAGAAAAAGATCCTGATGTAATTTTCTTACTTGATCGTGGAGCAGCTATCGGTGATGAAAGTAGCATTAGTGAATTCGAAGAAAATCCAGTTATTCAAGAAACAACAGCTTATAAAGAAGGCAATATCGTCCACTTATCACCTGACATGTGGTACTTAACTGAAGGTGGCTTCATCTCCTTCAAAACAATGATGGACGAAGCGGCTCAACCGCTCAACTAAATTAATTACACATAACAAGTTAACCCCTGTTATCATTGCATAGATAATAGGGGTTTTTATGATTTATAAAATAGTTTTTAGTCTACATCTATTTCATATTATTATGCCGAGCCCAACTCCAGAAAGTAATTCTCGTCCTTATTATCATAAATTGTTACCTGCTCCAACTAAAAAAGAGCCTCTACATAAGAGACTCTTTCGCTTCATCATTATTCGTCAATAACACCTAATTTAACAAATTCATTGCGGATATCATATAACGCCGTATAGTTCGCAACAATATGCACGACATCATTCTCTTCACATTTAATGTAGCCCAGCAATTCTTCTGGCGAATTAAATTCGATTAACTCATCGAATCCAGCTCGTCTTGCCCGTTCGCCTAACGGTTTTTGATACATCCCACCGTAATATGTTCGGGTAACTGACATATTAGCCAAGTGCTCAAAGTCAGCCTCATCTAACCAAGACATGTCTTCCCCATCAGCTGGCTTATTATTAAATGCTAAGACACACGCTTTCTGACGACTATCTAACTCAATGACGTCAAGTGTCGCATTAAATCCTGCTGTATTCTTCACGAGATTAAATACAACATCTTTCCCAGCAATATGAATCACTTCCTGGCGTCCTTCAATTCGTTTAAAGTTGCGCAGAGCTTGAGCAATATTCTCATCACTAATGCCTAATTCCTTTGCTACCGCATAAGCTGCTGCCACATTGTACATGTTGTACATTCCACTGAATGGAGCCGTCAATGCGGTATCGTTTATTTTAAGTTGCGACTGGTTAAGCCCAATTGATACATCATGTAGTTTATAATTGGCATTCGCAAAATCTTTTCCAAAGAAGAGCTGGTGATTTTCAATATCAATCTCATGCATTAACTCTAAATCGCCATTAAGTACAAGTTTCGCTTGCGGCTGATGCTTCACTCCTGCAAGAATGGTTTGTAAGGTCTGTTCCTTGCTACCTAAGCGATCTACTTGATCATCGAAGACATTCGTAATCACCAAGTAATCAATCGTTAATTGCGGTGACAGTTTTCGTACATACACTTCATCTGTCTCCAAGACAGCAATATCTTTGTTCTGCCCTTTCAAGATAAGTGAAGTGATCAAGCCTTGTTCCATATTCGCACCCGAATCATTCGTCACTATCTCAAACTCCGTACGCAACATTTCTGATAATAACGCGGTCGTAGTGGTCTTCCCATTCGTTCCCGTCACGAGGATAACTTGCTTATCATCCGTCAAGTGACTGATTATCTCTGGATCAATTCGTTGAGCCAATTTTCCAGGTAAACTAGAGCCCGACCGTTTCGTTGCGTTTAACCCCATTTTCGCTAATTTTGCTGTGGATGTAGCTATTGTACTTTTTAATGTCATACTTCCTAACTCCTCAATTATAAATTCATAATTTGACAAAATTTTACTATTAACTATCATTTTGTCAGTATTATTTTTCAAATTAATGCTTTATATTGTACCGCACTCTTGATATAAATTCAATTTTTTATTCCTGTCTTTCTGCTATTATTTCTAACAACAAGGCAGGATGGTCGGTCATAATGCCGTCCACCTCTTTATCCAATAATGAATGCATCGTTGCAGGGTCATTGATTGTCCAATAATAGAGTGCAATATTTTGCTTAAGAACGCCTCGAAGCAAATTATTATGCGTTAAATCGTGACCCTCTTTTTCTAGCGGTAGTTGTAAGCTATCCGCATTAATCGTTGTCCAACCATTCAAATAAGCTAAATGTCCTTTAACAAAAGAACGTGCCGCCTGTTCACCCGCACCAATCGCGACCTGACCGCCTGAAATTTGTTGAAAATTTTCAATCAAATCATGGTCAAAACTACCGATAACGACTTGATCTTCCATCTGATACTGCTGAATCAACTCCCAGACTTTCTGGATCAGCATCGGTTGAAGCACTTGGGCAGTGGTGTCTTTTAACTCAATAAAATAACGTTGCGTCGGGAATTGATCAAACACTTCTTCTAATCTTGGGATATGAACGCCTTGATCTCGGTACGTATAGTCTCCTGCCTCATCCTGATAATAATAACCCGCATCGAGCACCTCGACTTCGGCATAGGTTAGTTCATTAATATGGCCTGATCCATCTGTTGTTCGATCAACCGTCGCATCATGCAAAACAACGATTTCTTCATCTTTCGTCAGATGAACATCAAGCTCTAGCACATCTACACCTAACTCCACCGATCGTGCGAATGCCGGCAACGTATTCTCCGGGGCATGTGCCCGACCACCTCGATGAGCAATCACTAACGTCTGATCATCTTCTTTAAAGAAGGCATGCTTTGGTCGTGGCTTAACTGGCCAAATGAACGCAAGCCCCCAAATAATTAGCACTATTCCAACAATAGTACTGACCATTATGAATCCTTTCTTCTTCATCATGTCCTCTCCATCTATATTTTTTTGATTACACGATGCCGACTCACTCAGCGCGAGCATCGATTCTCATGCACAATATTATATCACAGTTCAAAAGCAAAATACCTTTAATTTTATTTAAGATTCGTACGGTGTAATGCTGCCTGTATACTGAACAATTCCCTCATTTATACTGATGAAAAGTCTCCAAAATAAAACCACCTCGACATGCGCACCTCGAGGCAGTCCAATCTTTATTTACAGCTCAAAATTTACAGCTCAAAAGTTAAGTGCTCATGAACCTCAACATGGTCACTTCGCGTTGCCCATTGATTGGTCGGTCCATTGCCATGTCCAACACTCAGTGGATTCTCTAAGGCATCTTGGACAAAACACTTTGCCGTAATAATCGCTTGTTTAGGATCGTGCCCTTTCGCTAATTCTGCTGTTATACAAGCCGAAAAGGTATCCCCCGTCCCGTTCAAGTTCGAGGTCTCCACTCGCGGTGCACTCAACCAGAAGTCTTCCCCATCTGCCAACAAAACGTAATCAGCAGACATTTCACCTCCACCGTGACCACCTTTAATGACGATATTGTTGGCACCGAGAGCTTGCAATTCTTGTGCTGCGTCTACCATATCTTTGCTCGTTGTCAACTTGCGTCCCACCATCGCTGCTGCTTCGGCTAAATTTGGCGTCAATACATCCGCCATCGGAACAATCTCCTCAGTCAAGACGCGCTCGGCCGACTCTTCTAATAAACGATACCCGCTTTTTTCGAACATAACCGGATCAACCACCAGTTGACTAAACTGAGCTGTTTTTAACTGTTTTGCCACTGCTCGAACCGTTTGTGTATCAACTAACATTCCTACTTTCGCCGCACGCACCTTAAAATCTTCATGAATGGCTTCGAATTGCTGGGCAATAAAAGACTCATTGACTGTCATGACACCTTTTGTGCCCAATGAATTTTGGGCAGTCAGGGCAATCACAATATTTAAACCAAAGACTTTCCGTTGATGAAAGGTTTTCAGATCTGCCTGCAGACCACATCCTGCGCCCGTATCTGATCCTTCAATTGTCAGTGCTTGAATTGTTTCGTTCGTCATTGTATCATCCTTCCTTTTTACCCTTCTTACTTAAACTGTGCCTTAATCACATAAGCGAGTGGAATATCCTCTAGTCCAAGCTGATCAACATCCAATGTTGTAGGGTCCAAGTCATCCGTTAATAATGCATCTAATTGCTCTTTTACCGTTGACTGCTCCGACGCCTCAAAGGTCATCACTCCAATAATCACCTCTTTATTCGGCGCTAAATTCTCATAACTTAAATAAATCGAATGTTGCCCTTTAAATGTTATCCCTTCTAAACTATCTAATTCATCAACAGTCTCAACTTCCTCAGTCGGTGTGACTAAAGTTATCTCATTTTTTCTCAAACCATGCTTCCCATAATCCATTAACACTTGCATCGATTGCACCTCTGCTGTTTCTGCAAATGTTAACATACTTGCAATTGGTTCATCGACTGTCTGCCCAGACTCATAGGTCTCAATCCAAATATCAGCTGTACGTGCTTCGCCTTGCTCATGATGAAAATCAAATGCCATCGCACCATCTGCTTCAATTTTTTTAACCCCTTCAGCTTGTGTAATTTGATTCCCTTCCTTCCCGCAAGCAAACAACAAACCACCCAGAATAAATAATGCCGTTAATAATTTTTTCATAATCATCCCCCTTTTGTCCATTATAGCATAGGCACCTCTCCACTCCATAAAAAAACAGCAAGCAACTACTCAGAAAATTCCCAAGCAATCGCCCACTATTTGTATAATACATTGGTCTATAAGAAGAATGATAATACTAACCCAGCGAGAATGCCCCCGACAATCGCGGTACATACTCGAGGCAGTGATTCTTTACATAACTTACCGCGGATCAATTCTGCGGTATAAATACCAACACCCGCTGCGACGGCCATATCAACCCAGGCACCGGTCTGATGAATCATTGGCGTCTCTAGACCGTGATTAATTGACCAGAGCGTTCCGACAATGAAGGCTGCTGCCATCCAACCGCCAATTGGTCCGAAGTCTTCAACTAACTCGCCCCATACCAAGCGGATAAAGAGCGGGAACATCGCGGCTCCTACCATCGTTGCAATTGCTAATCCTACTGTCATTACTGCTCACCTCTATTTGCTTTCTCTTTGTCCATCTCGATATCTTGTTCAATATAAGCCGAAAGCACGCCACCGATAATCCCGCCAATAATGACGAAAACTAAGGTTGGAATGGCATCCACCAATGATTGGCCCCCATTCATGAAGAAATCGCGAGCTAACCCAGCAATTCCAATACCAAGTGCCATATCAACAAACGCATGCTCTTCTTGTTGATGAATTAAACCTAACTTGTGATTCAAGTACCAAAGTGGCCCAATAATAATAATCGCTCCAGCAAAGCCACCACCAATACCATATGCACCAGCATAGCCGCCCCATAATCCCATAACGAAAATACCAGCAACGAAAAATCCGAGTGTATTTCTAATATGTTTCATCTTTACTCCTCAATTCTGTTTACTTCTTTAATTTCACCCTGCATTAATTAAATTGTTGCAGTTCTGCTTTGATCTGCTCGTGGCTAGCCCCTGTTGAAGCAGTGATTCCTGCTGTAAAGGCACTCTCCACTAATGGATAGTCGCTGAAATCATGAACATGTTCGGCATCATCCAGCATATCAAGTGCTGTTTCAACCGCCATCTTGGCACTTCCGACACCGGCAAAGACATAAATTTCTTCACAATCGGTCATTGCTTCTAATGTACTGAGTAGTTCCATTGGGTTTGATCCCAGTTCGCCCTCATCCGTTCCACCATTTGATTTCACGACAAGATTTGATCCGTCACCTGCCATCTGTTCAATTAGTTCTTTCAAGCCATCTGTAATTTTCTTACTATGAGAGACTAATACAATCCCAATCATTAATAAACCCCTTTCATTTCGTAGTAACTAATGAACACGAATAGCTCCGCGCCGCTACAATCTCTAGCGACGCGACTACCGCTATCGTGCCTTATAAAATTTACTTCACTGCTTCTGCTTCAACTAATGCTTGGAAAAAATAGACGCTAGACATTGCGCCCGGATCGATATGTCCCACTGAACGATCACCTAAATAAGACGCTCGACCTTTTTTCGCTTTTAATTCTTTCGTATCTTCTGCTAGCTGTGCTAAGTCATCGGTGCTTACATCGCCGTCTGCCAACAACTCCAACGCCGGTGTCCAGACATCAACCATGGTTTTGTCCCCGACAGAACTCTTCCCGCGCTTCGTAATACCGTCTCGTCCGGCTTCTAGTGCCTCTAACAGATCATCGCCATCTGCCAAGGCTTTACTAATTTGTAAGAAGGCACTACCATATAGCGGACCAGACGCCCCGCCGACTTTGCCCATCAAGGCTTTAGCGGCTGTCTTGAAAACATCGGCTACTGAATCAAATTCATCTTCTGCTAAGCTTTCTTGCAATGCCTTAACACCGCGGACCATATTACCGCCGTGGTCGCCATCTCCAATCGGTGTATCCAATTCACTCAAGTATTCTTTATTGTCAATAATTTTCTCGCTAAATAATTCTAATGCCTTAATTATTGTCTCTGTATTCATATTATCTACCACCCTATTGTGTCAACATCTTCGTTCAGTAAGTCTAACCAATCATCTTGCAGTTTGAGTAATGTCAATGAGACGCCTTGCATCTCGATTGATGTCATGTAATCACCGACTTTACGGAATGGTGTCTGAATGCCGTCTGCTTCTAGATGATTCAAGGTATCATTGAAGAAGATATATTGTTCCATCAGCGGTGTACCGCCCATGCCATTCACCAAGAGAGCAAATTCATCCCCGTCTGACCAATTGAAGGTTTCTTTTAGTTTACCTAACATTTCACTGGCCATTTCTTTTGATGGTTGTAGTTTTTCGCGCTTATAACCGGCTTCTCCATGAATACCGATCCCAAATTCAATCTCATCTTCTTCTAAGGTAAATCCAGGCTTACCCACTTCTGGCACAGTCGCTCCACGCAAGCCAACTCCCAATGAATTCACATTATCGACCACCGCTTGACCCAGTTCTGCTAGCTCATCTAACGAGTAGCCCTTACGCGCAGCAGCTCCTAAAATTTTGTGCAGTAAGACCGTTCCGGCCACACCACGTTTTCCTTGTTCGGATTCATCTTCTCCTAAGGCAATGTCATCATCAATAATAACTTTTCGCACTTCGATGTCTTCCATTTCAGCCATTTCCATCGCCATTTCGAAATTCATGACATCTCCCGAGTAGTTTTTGATAATGAGCAGAACCCCTTTGCCCATATCGACGGCTTGGATAGCTTTCAAGACTTCATCAGTTGTCGGTGAGGTGAAAACTTGACCACAGACAGCTGCTTGTAGCATTCCATCTCCAACAAAGCCCGCGTGGGACGGCTCATGGCCGCTCCCACCCCCACTGACAAGTGAGACTTGATCATTCAAGTTGCGCTGTTTAATGACGTAACTGTCTTCTAGTCGCTCCAGTTTTTCTTCATTTGCTCGAACAATCCCACTGACCATTTCTTCAAGGACGTTTTCAGGTTGATTAATAATCTTCTTCATTTCAAAACACACCTTTCTACAATACTAGAGTTTATCGCAAGTATTTTAAGTCGTTGATGTCCAATGTTTCCTGTAATTCATCGCGGTAAGCTTGTTCTTGTTCATCGCTCCAACCGAGTGCTTCTTTCATGACAGCAAAGAGCGGTTCTTTTACTTCATCGACTTTATCACGCATGAACAACATTAAGTTCGTACGGCGAACAAGGAAGTCCACTGGTGAGATAACCATCTCATTGCGCAGTGCATAGTGAAGAGATAAGAGATATTTTGTCTCTAGACCTTCAACTGGTTCGACTTCATCAATTAAGCTAAAGACTTGTGGTGCATTTGATCCATATAAGTTACTCAAGTACGCCGCATCTTCTGGTGATAGGCCTTTTTCAATTCCGCGCTGGATCAGACGTTCAATTTCACGGTCAACATTCTCCGGATCCAGTTGTCCACCTGAGACCGGATATGTTTTTGAGTTAATCTTATGGAAGAACTTGTCATAGTCACGTTCGAGAATTTCGATGGTTTTCTCAAGCGTACTTTCAGCCATTTTACGGTAGTCGGTAATTTTACCACCTGCAATGGTGACTAGGCCGTTCTCTCCAACATCTAGCTTACTCCCACGCGAAACAGCGGATGGATCACGTTCAGAAGTCTGACCTTCAACGCTACGAACAGCTTCTTCCACTTCATCACGTGAACTATCATGATTAATGAATTGCTTGACGGTCTCGACTAAGTTATCAAAACTTTCATCGCTAATCTTACCACTATCGCCACCGTTATAATCACTGCCGGCATTTCCTGAGATCAACGGACGCAAGCCTGCCCAAGAACTTTCCACATCATCAAGCGTAATATGTGCATCTGGGAAGCGACGGTTAACCACATCGAGCAAGTAATCCACATCTTCTTGTGTGATCTTCGGTGTTGTGTAGTCACCCGTGTAATCCGTATCTGTTGTTCCGAAGTAAGTCTTATCTTCACGTGGAATGACGAACACCATACGCCCGTCACCTAGACCCGTGTCAAAGTAAATCGGTTGTGGCACCGTGAGACGTTCTTTATCCACAACTAAGTGGACCCCTTTTGTTGGTCGCATTTGGTAGAAACTTTCTTCTTCCTCACGTCCTAAGTTACGAACTTTATCACTCCATGGTCCGCTCGCATTAACAACAACTTTAGCCGCAATATCGAACTGCTCACCCGTTAAGACATCCTCAGCACGAACACCACAAATATTACCCTCTTCATTGTACAAGTAGTCAACTGCTTTCACACGACTTGCCATGGTTCCGCCATCTTCATGTGCTTTTTTAATATTTTCAATAACTAGACGGACATCACTATTGTTGAAGTCGAGATAATTCCCTCCACCAAGTAATCCCTCTGACATCAGACCTGGTACACGTTTTAGTGTTTCTTCTTTAGATAGTGAGTAATTCGCCAGTGTTGTATTATCAATCCCCGCCAATGAATCGTATAAATTCATCGCAACTTTTAATTTAAAGGGATCAAATGTTGACCCTTCTTCATCATAGAGTGGAATTAACATCGGATCAGGCTTGGGAATATGTGGCGCTATTTGCTGAACAACCGCACGTTCACCCACCGTATCATTCACCACTTCAACATCAAACTGTTTCAAGTAGCGGATTCCTCCATGAACTAATTTGGTTGAGCGGCTGGAGGTTCCCTCTGAGAAATCTTGCATCTCAATCAACCCGGTCTCTAAGCCACTTGCTGCTGATTGAAGGGCAAGCCCGGCACCGGTAATTCCCCCTCCAATAATTAAAATATCGAATTCATTATTTTTTAAATGTGATAAAATTTCTTGACGATTGGTATATGATAAACTCATTATTCGTCTCCTTCCTTTCTAGTTATTAAGCTTCTTATTAAGCTTCAATATCTGCTTCGGCAAAAGTTTGTGTTGCTTCGACCGCTTTTTGCCAGCCACTGTAAAGTTTTTCTTTCTTCGAATCATTCATATTCGGTTCGTAAGACTCACCAACTTTGTATAAGGTCTTAATTTCATCTAAATCTTCCCAGAACCCAACTGCTAGCCCTGCTAAGTAAGCTGCACCCAATGCAGTTGTTTCATGATTTTGAGCACGTAATATTTTCGTCCCTAAAATATTAGACTGGAATTGCATCAAGTATTTATTCATGGATGCTCCCCCATCCACACGTAATTCACCGATATTGATATCCGCATCAAGCTTCATCGTATCAACAACATCACGCGTCTGGTAAGCAATCGCTTGCAAGGTTGCCTTCGCAAAGTCCTTCCGGTTCGTCGCTCGCGTCAAGCCATAAATCGCCCCACGCGCATCAGAATTCCAGTACGGTGCACCTAATCCCGTAAAGGCTGGCACAACATAAACTTCATCGTTGTTGTCTGATCCCTCAGCCAATGCTTCAGTTTCACTTGAGTCCTGAATCATTTCAAGTCCGTCACGTAACCATTGCACAGCACTTCCAGCTACGAAAATAGATCCTTCCAGAGCATAGTAAACTTTCCCATTAATACCGTATCCAATTGTGGACAATAAGTTATTCTCTGAGAGTTGCATCTCTTCACCGACATTCATCAGAATGAAGGCACCTGTTCCGTACGTATTCTTGACCATCCCTGGTTCGAAGGCTTGTTGCCCAAATAAAGCTGCCTGCTGGTCTCCGGCCATTCCCGCAATTGGAACTTCATCGCCATAGAAGTGGTAAGAAGCTGTCTTGCCGTAAACTTCCGAGTTAGATTTTACTTCTGGTAACATGCATGCTGGAATATCCAAAATGTCTAGAATTTCTTCATCCCACTTCAAGTCTTTAATATTGTATAACATGGTACGACTCGCATTCGTGTAATCCGTTACATGCGTTTCGCCACCCGTTAATTTCCAAACTAACCATGTATCGATCGTTCCAAAGAGCAACTCGCCCTTCTCCGCACGCTCTTGCCCATTATCAATATGGTCCAAAATCCAACGAATCTTCGTCGCTGAGAAGTAAGCATCGATCACAAGCCCTGTCTTCTTATGAATCATATCAGCATGGCCTTCTTTTTTCAACCGATTAACAATATGAGAGGTCTGGCGTGATTGCCACACAATTGCGTTGTAGACGGGACGACCAGTCTCTTTATCCCAAACAACCGTTGTCTCACGTTGGTTCGTAATGCCGATCGCTTCTACTTGACCTGGCTTAATGTTACTATCGATGAATGCTCCGGCAATAACCGACTGTACCGAGTTCCAAATCTCGTTCGCATCGTGTTCTACCCAACCATCATTCGGAAAATATTGCGTAAATTCTTTTTGGAAACTGCCAACTGCTTCTCCTTTTTTATTGTAGAGAACTGCTCGTGAGCTCGTCGTTCCTTGATCGATTGTCATAATGTACTTTTCTGACATATTTATCTCCCTCTCATTTTTGAAATCGTTTAACCTGTAATTCTATTATAAATGAAACGGATACATTTTTCAAAAGTATTTTTATGAAATTTACATAAATTTATTTTAATATTTTTGAGTTTTATTCTCCACCAGTCTTGTTATAAAGGGTTTATAAGGATTTTATATAACTAGACTTATTGGTATAAATTTTCTGTTTTATGTTTATTTTTTTATATTTATATGCATTTTATCTTTGATAAATAATGAACAATACTTTCTATTAACTATTTTCTATCACTCATTATTTTTTAATGTTATTTTAAATGTAAATTATGAACAAAAAAGAGGCTTGCGCCTCCTTTTTAATCATTCGATCACTATTACTTGTCATTTTTAAGCTTTTTCACACTAACTCCTGCCAACAATGAGCTGACTCCAACTAAACCAATAATCCATGAACTAGTTGCCGTATCTGGCAATCGTTCTCCTTCTGTTGCTTTCTCAGCCAATTGCTTGTTAGCTGATTGAGAGGTGCGGTCAGTTATGCTAACTGTTTGTAGTAGGATGTGCGTTTCATTGCTTTTATTTTTCTGGTCTGTTATTGCGTTCATTGCAGCTTGAACGGTAAGTTGTTCATTAACTGTGACTGCTTGGCGAATGATTTGTTTAATAGTCGGTATATTGTTTGCCTGTTGTATAGCCTCTTGGTAAGTCATTGTACTGGTTGCTGTTAAATCTGACAGTGTCGCAATATACGTTTTAGCCTTATTTTTTTCAACCTGAAGTAACGCCTGCAGTTGATGGTCTGGGAACATGGTTTTTTCATGAATGGCTGCTTTGTGATGGTTTACCCCACCTTCAAATGCTGGTTTATCAGGACGAATGAGTCCTTTCCCTGTTTCTATATTTGAATCATCAGGTAATTGATTATCGTCAGTTGAATCAATAACTTTCTCCGTTGATTGGTTCTTCTCTATTTCTGGTCGTTCAGGTTGTACGGGCTTTTCTGTCTCTTGAACTGATTCATTTTCTTCAGCAGGTGGTGCGACTGCTACTGTCAGATCAGTTTTTAGTTTAAATACATAGGTCAAAATGGCTTCTTCAGCTGATTGTTTAAATGTGATGTTTATGCGTTCATATTCCTTCCCGTCACGTTCAATGACTTCCGGCAAGTATTGATCGTACACTTCTCGAGCGTGCTCCTCTGAAGTCCAGACATCTGAATCTTTGCGGTCGTAGACGACTTGTTCCCCATCGAAGTCAACTACCAGTTTGAAGTGGTTTTTTATAGTTTTTAATCCAGGTTCTGGTATCTCTTCAGGTTCTTGTGGCGGAGTTGGAACAGTTGTATCCTCAGCTGTTGCTTTTTGTTGGAACTCAGCTAATAACGCTTGAACAGCTTCCACACTATCCGCTTGACGGATCAATGTGAGATATGTTTGCTTCAAGTTATCTGAAGCTTGCTCTGAACGAATAATCGCCAAGTTGGCTTCCACTTTTTTCTTCGCCAACACTTGTGAATCTTCTAGTTGCTCTTGGACTGTTCCTTCCGGTTGCTGTTCTGGTTCTGATGAAACTTCTGCTTCTTCCTCAGCTTGTTCTTCAGCCTCTTTTGTTTTCTCTAACCATTTATTCAAGAGGGCGCCCTTATCAACTTGCTCTTCTGCTTCTATTTGTTCATTTATATTAAGAACTTCTTCGACAAATGGGTTCAAATCAACTACTGGTGCGACTTCTATTTGCTCAATGGCTAAGTGGAATGTGCTACTGTTTTCCGTCAATTCTACTACAGCTCCATTTTGCTCACTACTGTACCCTGCTGGAAGTTCCACAACAATAGTGTACGTTCCTTCTGGCAAACGAACTTGCAAGCGATCTGGGTGGTAAGATGTCGTAGGAACTAGATAACGTTTGCCAGCAGCATCAACGGCATAAACTGTTGCTCCTTGTGGTAATGATTCATTTAACTGGACTCTGAACTCACGATAAATGGTCTGTTTAGCTAAGAAATCCACCGTTTGAACTGATTGTTCGAATGATACGGTAAACGTCTTTTGGGTGCTGCCAACTACTTCAAGGTATTCAATATCGTATAAGAATGTTTCAGCGGTATATGTGCCAAATGGTAAGCGAAGTGTTGAGCCTTTTTTGCCTGCATGCTCGATTGTCTCTACAATATTGCCCGCTTCATCGCGAATAAGTACACGGAAGCCATATTTGGCATAATTCTCACCAGTCTTTTCATCTAAAAGTCTGAATTCGACAACTCCTGTCATACCGATAAGCAATTCGTTTAATTTCTTCTGCTGACGATTCCCGGCATTATCTTCTAAGTTCAAGACTAAGCGCTTATCAGTGAGATCAACCCCTTCTGGAATATCAAACGTTAAATCTTCATTCATATACAATCTTGGCAACCCTTCTGCAAGCGGGCTACCATCTTTATAACCAATGCTGGTACGGAATGGGTTAATTCCGGACAAATCATTTGCCAATTCTTTATAATTTCGGAAGGTTAACTTGCGTAGCTGAGCATCAAAATCTGCTGCTGTCGCCATCGTTAGCTGCGTATCCAGTGTGAGATCAAACGTTAACTCCTGCAAGTCAGCCCCAGGAACAACTGGACGATAATTGACAACATATTTATATTGACCATCTGCTAATAAATTACCAAGATAATCTAATCCATTCCAGACCGATTCTGGAACAAGTGTGCTTTTATCATCTTGCCCATCGAAGTAGTTCTTAATCCCACTTGTTTTTTCACTTCGCCACAAGACTTTCTCTCGAGCAACATCGTCCAGAGCATAGATACTCGCAACAAAATCCTCATAATTTCTTAAGAAGACTCCCTTAAAGCTCAGTTCATCTTTGTGACCATCTCCATTTGGGGAGAAGGCTAATTTCATATCTTTACCTTGTTCTAAGAAATTCCCTTCTGGATCGACTGTATCTGCTCCTAATGTTTGTATTTGCGGTTTATCTTTTCCTGTATCAACCGCTGTCACCAAACTCGTATAGTGATCTTCATGTGGATCAACGACTTGTTCTTCTACATTAGCATAATAGTAAAAAGGCACTTCCCCTTTCTCCAAATCATAAATAGGTGTCTCTACAACACGTAAGGAACTAAAATCGCCGCGGAACCCAACATATGGAATATTGACTAAGCGTTGTCCCGCTTCATCATTGAAGACAACATATCCTTCTAAGAAATAGCCATTTTTCATCTGAGTTAATAACTCTTCACTAAATTCAGAAGCATCAACAGTGATGGAGATTGTTTTAGATTCACCGGCTTCAACGGTAACGGTTTGACGTTCTGTCGTCTTCAAATGACGTGGCTGCAAGGACATCAGCGGTCCGATCGGCGAATCCTTCGTCGCATCAGTATTCAAGTATGTCTGATAAGTTAATGTTTTGGCTTCATTGGAACGATTGTGAACAACCACATCGAATCGTAGTTGGTCGCCAACATTGTACAAGGAGACACTACCATATCCTTTATTATTAGTCACATACAGATCAGACTTCAATGCTTTGTCCACATTAATAATCCCAGCTCCTTGTTGACGAGGAGAGGTGAACGCTCCCGTTTCAGGATTGGTATGAATCGTAGCTGTACTCATCAACAGATTCTTCACGAGTGCTGTTAATTCTCCTCCAGAGAGATCAGGATACTTTTGGCGTAACCCTTGCTTAATCAACGCAACCGCACCGGCTACATGAGGTGAGGCCATACTGGTTCCACTCATTGGACCGTACTCATTATTATTATACGGTGCAAAAATACCTCCACCAGGCGCTGTTACATCTGGCTTCAGCTCACCATCAGCTGTTAGTCCCCAACTTGAAAAACTACTTAACTCACCTTTATTCGGATTATCAAATTTCATACGATCCTGTGTATCAGGCTTCAGACGATATTTGTCCGCATTAGCTGCAAGTTCTTCCCCGGCACGATTCGTAATGAATAACGCTGGGAAGTCTTTCAATTCGGGATTGTCACCCAATACCATCGTTCTTACTTCATCGTCACTACTATCGTGATTATAAACAACCACCCCTTTAGCACCTGCTCGTTTGGCATGTAGCGCTTTGTCTTCAAATGAAATTTCCCCTCGTTTAACGAGCGCAAACTTTCCACTCAAATCGCGGCCAGCAAAATCTTCTTCCTTACCCAATCCAACTACTTCATATTCGAACTCACCTTCAGCAAATTCTGGCTGGCGTAAAATTTCTTGCGTATTGTTATCCCCGAATCCCACCATTAAGTTTCCATGATTAAATTCTGCTTTTTCTAGTCCTTCGACTTTTAGAATATATTCCATTGCTGTTGTAGAATTGACAGAGGCAACTGAGATAGAATTTTGTGCCGTTGAAGGTGAGCCAACAACTCCAATATCCGGATCACTTGCTTTCGGATTACTGTGTCCTTGACCAAATGATCGAGAGTTACCTGCAGCAATAACTACACTCACTCCAGCTGCATTCGCATCAGCTATAGCTTTCGATAAGCGGTAACTTGTCTCGTATAAGGAGCCACTTCCACCACCGAGACTCAAGTTAATACTTGTTGCTCCGAGCTTAACAGCATCTTCAATCGCTCGAGCGTAAAGATATTCCCTAGTTCCGCCATTTAAATCAGAAAAGACACGCATCACCATCAGTTGTGCTTCTGGAGCCACACCGTAGATATATTCTTCATTATTGGGATTATCTAACGTTGGCAACTTAACTGGACGACTAGGATTCCCCACTGCTGTTCCAGCCACGTGCTGACCGTGCGACATTAAATCATTTTCCTTCAAGTGAATATCAGCATCAATATAATTGTAACCAAAAATCAATTTTTCATTCACCCAGCGACCATATTCAATACCCGCTGCCAATTTTGCTTTTTCGAACTGTTCTTGCGTTTGGTAACGAGCTTTCGTCATATCGGACAATCGACCAAAAGCATCGTGAGTTGGATCAATCCCAGAATCAATAATCGCAACAACTTCTCCTTCGCCACGATAACCTGCTCGCCATGCTTGTGGCGCGTGGATAATTTGGTTAGAATCCTCAGATTGTGGACGTTTTTCCTCTTCATCACCGATTTGACTTAAAGCCTCATCTAATCCAGATGATCTTTTAAGTGTCTTGACAGTGGTATCTTTCACATTATCTAACTCATCTAGATCAACCGGAGCCACATCTTCAGTTGATTTTTTAATACTATATCCTTCTTGTGGGGAAGCATCCTCTTCAGGAACTTCATCTTCTCGGTATTCATCATCTTGCTTAGCTGATTCTGTTGCAACATCATTACTCGCTTCACGAAGATCTGTTGCAGATTCTGCTACACTGGGACTCTTTACGTCATCAATGACCGACACTTCCGCTGACTCAGTGATCGCATATTTGTCCTCAAATTGTTCTACGACTTCTTCATATTCGGTAACTTCTCTAATTTCTGATATTACTTCTTTTGCAGAAACATCCTGACTGACACTACCTAACGCCATCAACATCCCAACTGCAACTGATACCGTAAACCATTGGCCATTCTTTTTACGCAATAACTTCATGCCGCACACTCCCTTATTTTTTATTGATAAACGACATTTCACTCTACCCCACTGAAAGATTATGTCTTCTGTATTGTATTAGTTAGTATATTCTAAAAATAATACATTAATTTATTTTGATATTTTTCAGACAAAAAAATCATAAAATAAATGTATCCCAGCTAAAAAATCACTTCAAACCAGTAAAATCTCTCTCAATTGTTAGCAAAACCGCTTATTGGAATATATTATATCTTCTTTTAAACTCATTTTCAACATGATTCTACAAAATATTGTCAGAAAATTAAAATTAATCTATTAATTTTAGTGAATATTTCTGTTCTTCCACCTTGCTAATATACAAAAATAATTAGCTTATAAAATATTTTTATAATATCCTTTTGTTTTTTAGATCTTCATAGTATAATAAACATAGAGAATTCACATACAGAGGGGGATGCTAAATGAACTATGTCGATCAAATAATTGGTTGGGGTGCACTTTTAATTGCATTAGCTGGTGTGGGATTCCAGCATGAATGGCTTTGTGTACTAGCAGTTGTATTCGGTATTGTAGCTATGTTCTTTAAAGATATTCGTGGAATGGGCATAACCTCTATTAGCATTGGCGTAATAGGCTGGCTAATGACTACCTTGTACAGCTCTAGTCAAGTCTTCGAATTATTCCAATAATCTGCTGCCCCACTACTAAGATAAAAAAAGCCTCCGAGTAATGCAGTGCCTTGGAAGTTGGTATAGTCATTCCAACTCTTGGGCCACCACATCACAGGAGGCTTTTTTGTTCACTTATCGGCGGTATACATACTCTAAATAAACCAGTAGTCGTTCTTCTACCGCTCGTTCAGTTTTGGTTTCAATCAAGTCTAGACGTTCCCGTGCAATACTCAATCGTGTCATTGCTCGGGAATAATTACCATCAACTTCTGCTGCATATAATGACTGAACCGTCGCATGTTCGGGCTTATCACTTGTAATCACCTTTTCAAAATAAGGATGATGTTTAAAGTTCTGAATCATCTCAAGTGAGTCATTATCTGCCAATAAAAAGGCTAATAAATGAAGCGCGTAGACCTCTTCTTTATAGCCGTTGAATAACTGATCAAATACAGACCATAGTTGCTGGCTCAAGGCATATGCTTGATTAAATTCGTGCTGATCAATTGCATTCAAAATTTTTAGTATCATAAGAGATGTCTGATTCGATTGACTGAGCGCTATTTTATCGTTCAAGTCAATATGAGTCACAATCTCATGCATAGGCACTCCTTGCATGAGCTGCTTATAGGTGATTAACACTTGTCGTAACTGTTCTTTATAAGAAGGGGTACGTAGAATTTCTTTCAAATGATACCCATCTGTCGGATCAATTGGCATTAAGTTCATTCCCCCGAAAAAAATGCCCACATACCCAGCAACAATTAGGATATTATTCCATAATGGTTGATACAACGTACGTGCTACAGCTAATAAAGTAATTCCCAATAAAATATTGACCGTTATTCCACCCAAAAAATACGGTATCACAGGAACATTTTTCTTAGTTGGAACCATTAACGCTTGGCCTAATATGCCTCTCGTAATGGATTGCTTATCTATCTTGGTCTGCCATCCTGATTCTCCTCGATAAAGTGTCAAATATAACATCCGAAAAACACTGAGTTGATAGCCAGTTAACCACCCGCCTAGCACATGACCTAATTCATGTAATAATATATGCAAAAAACCACTAACAATAAGTGTAATGATCACAACTAATATCGTTTCGAAAAGACGACCCGAATATATAGAATAAACACTAAAATATAAGCTAATAATAAACCCCATTACCCCACCAAATACAAATGGCAATATTTTTTTCATATTATCTCGTCCTCTCTAGATATGTTTTATTTAACTGCTCGCAAGCCAAAAGTAGCAATACTAATAAATAACCAACTAGCTCCTAGGGAAAAACCTGCTAACACATCAGAAGGAAAATGCACGCCTAAGTAAATCCGACTCAAGCCAATTGCTACAATGGTGACGATGCAAACGACACTGACTAAAAAATGCAAAATAGCTTCATTAGACCATAACCGAATAACAATAAATAAGAGTGAACCTAATAAAATCATCGCCCCCATCGAGTGTCCGCTAGGAAAAGCATAGTGACTTTCAGACACAAGATGTTCAATATAATCAGGCCGCACCCGCGCAAATTGATGCTTCACAAAATTATTCAACAATCCCGCCCCGACTCCAACTGTTATCGCAAACCATATCGCCTCCTGCCACCGACGAACCGCTAAAAGGATTAAGGTAATAATACCCGCGAAAGCTGCTTGTGCCCAAAGATCACCCAGTGTTGTTATTCCTACGACAATCTGGGTGCGCTCCGCAGTACGCATATTATGTAAAATAGCTCCCAAATTTGCATCAATTTCATTCAGCCATACTGGATTAAACGTTAGTAATAACGCCAAAATAATAAACGGAATTAATAACGCCACACCCGTTAAAGCCGTATTTCGCTCTGTCCAAAAAGTACTTGTTCGTTTTGTCAATCCAATCACTCCAAACTATTCATTATCTCTATTATCCGTTAAATTCACAACTTTGACAAGGTATTTAACTAATTTTCCGTCTTGAGACTGATTTTTTCAAGCTATCAAAAAATATATCAGTCAACTTTTCTTCGTTAAAGTTGACTTTCTATAGGCTTTAACGTATTCTATTAAGGGAAATAAAATTAAATAGCGTATATTAAATAATTATTTCCTATTTTTAAGGCTGTTTACACTACAAATAACGAATGAACTATAAGGAGAATTAGAATTCATGAAGATTTTTGACTACGAAGATATTCAACTGATTCCAGCTAAAGCGGTTGTCAAGAGCCGTTCAGAATGTGATACCTCAGTGGAATTGGGTGGACGCCACTTCAAGTTACCTGTTGTTCCAGCCAACATGCAGACGGTCATCGATGAAGAATTAGCAGTCTGGTTAGCGAAGGAAGGTTACTTCTACGTTATGCACCGTTTTGATGAAGCAGCTCGCTTGCCTTTCATCCAATCGATGCATGACCAGAATTTATTTGCATCGATTAGTTTAGGTGTGAAAGATTACGAATATGATTTTGTTGAGCAATTAGTGGCTGAAGATGCCATTCCTGAATATATTACGATCGATGTGGCACACGGTCATTCTGATATGGTCATTCAGATGATTACGCACGTGAAGAAGCATATGCCAGAAACCTTCCTCATTGTCGGAAACGTCGGTACACCTGCAGCTGTTCGTGAATTAGAAAATGCCGGTGCTGATGCAACAAAAGTAGGTATCGGGCCAGGAAAAGTCTGTACAACAAAACTAAAAACTGGTTTCGGTACAGGAGGATGGCAACTCGCTGCCCTCTCTCACTGTTCAAAAGTAGCTCGAAAACCACTTATTGCCGATGGTGGCGTTCGTACACATGGTGATATCGCCAAATCAGTTCGCTTCGGTGCAACAATGGTCATGATTGGCTCTCTCTTCTCTGGCCACGAACAATCACCGGGGCAGATGGTTGAAGTTAATGGCAAAAAATATAAAGAATACTTCGGCTCAGCCTCCGCTTCCCAAAAAGGTGAACGTAAAAATGTCGAAGGGAAGAAAATGCTTGTTCCTTACAAAGGCGATATTGCCCTCACCTTAGCTGAAATGAAACAAGATTTACAATCCTCCATCTCTTATGCTGGGGGGCGTGATCTCGATGCCATCCGTCGTGTTGATTATGTTATTGTCAAAAACTCCATTATGAATGGTGAACATTATAATTCATTCGGTATCGACGTCAACGACAGCTTTGCTAGCTCAAACTATAACCAAGCATAAATAATATAAATAAATACTATCAAAAAAGGCAACTACATTAACCAAACAGAATCAATGTAGTTGCCTTTTTCTAATATCATTCCTATATCACTTCAGTTGATCAATCATCGCTAGCAATTCATTCACTGCTTGTTGGAAGTGATTATTTTCGATCACATAATCTGTCTCTTGTGGTGGAGTTAGTTCACCAATTTCACGACAGAAGGAAATTCGCTCATTAATTTTTCGAGGACTATCTCCACGTTTAGCCATGCGACGAGCCATCTCTTCTTCAGAAATTGTAATAAAACATGTCACCGCTATATCCGGATACTGGCGACTCAAGGCATGAACCCCATTACGATCGAGTGATACATGGACAATATCATGGTGTGCTAAGGCCTCTTGCACTTCTGCCTTCGTTAAGCCATACATATGATTATTGTAAACCGTCTGTTCAACAAAATCATCCGCCTCAAGCTCAGAAGCTGCTCGAAAATAATAATCTTCGCCTTCTTGTTCGCCAGGGCGCTTAGACCGCGTTGTCGTAGTCACTAGCTTAGGATAGCCTGCCTTAGTCAACTCTGAGCCCAAAGACGTTTTGCCACTCCCGCTTGGCCCAACTAACACAATAATAAATTTGCCCACACTAATCCTCCTTGTATTACATAACGTTTTTCACTTCACAAAATTGACTTCTTTTAGTATAAAAAAGGCGAGCACAACGCCCGCCCTTCTTTATGTCCGTTTGAAACTTATTTAGCTTCAATTGTTCCGATTTGGTCACCGCGTTTGCTGTCACCTGTTGACGTTAAGTTGTAGTTTTCAACTTGATCCATGTTAGTGAAAACAACAATAACAGTATCTTCTTTGTCTGCTTCTTTCAATCCTGCTAAGTCAACTGTTGAAATTTTTGTCTCTGGTGTAACAGTATCGCCTTCTTTTACTAATGTGTCGAACGGTCCACCTTCTAATTCTACTGTATCAATCCCAATGTGGACAAGCACTTCGATACCATTCTCTAACTCTAAACCAACCGCGTGTTGCGTTGGGAAAACTGAAACAACTTTTCCAGTTCCTGGTGCATAAACATCGCCATCAGCAGGCTCCACACCGAATCCATCTCCCATCATTTTTTGAGAGAACACTGGATCATTCACGTTCTCAATAGCCACAACTTTTCCGTTTACTGGTGACACAATGGCTTGTGATTTATTTTGTTCTTGTTCTTTGTTCTTGTTTCCTTTAAAAAAATCAAATAATCCCATACTTATCATCCTTCATTTTTTAGTTTGTCAATTTACAACTCATTCTAATAATAACACACTTTCACTGCGAATAGAAATAATTTACTCATAAATCTAAAATCTCTTGAGTCTGTGCGGTAATTAGCGTAAACTAAGAGCGTGTAACTATTTATATTATAGAAATAGGAGTGTATTATGTTATGTTGTGGAATATTATAAAAGCCATTATCTTAGGCATTGTGCAAGGTATTACGGAGTGGTTACCAATCAGTAGTACAGGGCACATGATTCTTGTTGATGAATTGATCCAAATACAAGCAAGTGCCGCCTTTATGGAAATGTTCTTTGTTGTTATTCAACTCGCTAGTGTTTTGGCTGTCGTCTTACTCTACTGGAACGAACTGAATCCGGTCATCCGTACTCATTCGGGTTTCAGCGTCGATCAAGACATTCTATCCATTTGGCCAAAAGTTATCGTTGGAGTGATCCCAGCTGGGGTGATTGGTTTTTTATTTGATGATTGGTTCACTGAGAACTTCTTCAATTGGTATACGGTTGCACTAGCTCTCATTATTTATGGTGTGCTATTCATTATTATCGAACATTACAATAAGAAGAGAACCTTTGATATCAAAACATGGGATGATCTCTCTTATCAAGTCGCCTTAATGATTGGCCTCTTCCAAGTTCTCGCGCTTGTTCCAGGAACTTCTCGATCCGGTGCTACCATTATCGGTGCTCTCTTAATTGGAACGGCTCGCCCGATTGCAGCTAAGTTTTCGTTTTTCTTATCCATTCCCATTATGTTCGGTGCTAGTTTCTTAAAGCTCGTTCGCTTTGGCTTTAACTTCACTGGTGATGAATTGGTATTACTGCTAGCGGGGTGCTTATTCTCTTTTGTTGTATCGGTTTTTGCAATCAAATTTTTAATGAACTATATCCGCAAAAATGATTTTAGTGCTTTTGGATGGTACCGTATTGTAATTGGATTGTTGGTCATTGGATATTTTGGCATCTTGGCCGCCTAATAAAGTGCCGTTAAAGATACATCTTAAGCCTTATGACATTTTAGCTAATCCATGATAAAATGAATGTGAGCATCGACACATAAAGAAGGAGGGATTTAAATGGAAGGAATTATATTAACATTTGTCTTTTTAGGGTTAACACTTTTTGTTTTGACACCTAGGAAGACAATAGGGGCCACAATTTCCGTATTATCTTTCACCGGTTATTTCTATCTAGTCGGCGTTAATAGTTGGATTCCAGTTGCCTTATTTACTGTTGGTCTCCTGCTTATTGTGCTGGAAGTCTTTATTCCCGATTTTGGTTTGGTCGGTATTAGCGGTATTCTGTCTATTGTCTTAGGCTTATATTGGACCTTGGGCGACTTGACACAGACGATCCAAGACTTAAGTATTGCTATTGTCATCACGGCAGCCATGGTTGTTTATTTAATTCGGAGAGGCTATTCCTTGACGAATGTGAATAAGCTTGTCTTGCAGTCAACCGATCCTGGTAGCAAGGCAAATGATTCAGTCAAGAGTCCGGACCATCCGATTAAACCCGGCTTAAGAGGCATTGCTCAGACACCTTTGCGACCGAGTGGGAAAGTAACATTTGGTGATAATAGCCCCTATTTCGATGTGATTAGTTCAGAAGGTCACATCTCACGGGGAACACCGATCGAAGTAGAAAAGGTCTCTGCCACGAAAATTGTGGTCCGGCGTCAACGTTCATTAACATTCTAATTTACGACATTTTAATTTACTGTTCAATAAACACGCTTAGAAAGGAAGACTTATTATGACACAAGGTTATGAAAATTTTATCGGTATCGGTATTGTTGCTGTTTTAATTGTTATTGTTGTCAGTGTATTCTTGCGCTTCGTTCCAATCGGTCTCTGGATTACCGCTTACTTCTCTGGAGTCAAGATTAATATCGGCACCTTGATCGGAATGCGCTTTAGACGCGTAAAACCACATGACATTATTGAACCACTGATTAAGGCTACTAAAGCTGGATTAACCCTGAATATTGATGAACTGGAAGCACACTACTTAGCTGGTGGGAATGTCGATGATGTGATCGATGCCTTAATTGCTTCTCAACGTGCGGATATTGACCTCGGATTCGAAAAAGCAGCCGCTATTGACTTAGCTGGACGTAATGTCTTCGAAGCTGTCCAAGTATCCGTCACCCCAAAAGTTATCGTCACCCCAGATATATGTGCCGTTGCTAAGGATGGTATCGAAATTATTGCTAAAGCAAAAGTTACCGTCCGTGCTAACATCGAACGACTTGTCGGTGGTGCCGGTGAAGATACCATTATTGCCCGAGTTGGAGAAGGAATTGTTACAACAGTCGGTTCATCCGAGAAACATGCAACTGTTCTGGAAGATCCCGACTCAATTACCAAGACTGTTCTCTCAAAAGGACTCGATTCAGGAACGGCTTTTGAGATTCTGTCCATTGACATCGCTGACCTAGATGTTGGCCGTAATATCGGAGCCAAATTACAAACTGAACAGTCCACCGCTGACAAAAATATTGCTCAAGCGAAAGCAGAAGAACGTCGCTCCATGGCGATTGCTGAAGAACAAGAAATGCGTGCTGAAGTACAAAAACAACGCGCCAAAGTAGTGGAAGCAGAAGCTGAAGTGCCTCGCGCTATGGCAGAAGCCTTGCGTAATGGGAATTTAGGCGTCATGGATTACTACAAGCTAGAAAACTTGAAATCAGACACCCAAATGCGTGAAGCTATTTCGAGTCAAGGAGAACCGATGCAAGCGGACACTGAGGAAGAGTGATAACAGATGGAAATCCTAATTATCTTACTCGGTCTTGGATTTGCTGCCTTCTCTGTCGCTATCCAAGGTTGGGGAAGTTCCCAGAAAAAATCAAAACCGTTATCGTCGAAAAATAGCAGACAAATATCCAGACGAAACCAATCAAAACAAGCATCTCGTTCACAACACAATCGAAAAAGTTTCTTAAATCAACTGCGCAGTGAACGGAATATGGCAAATGCTGAACAAGCTACCGATTCAAACAGAGGGCAACAGAGACGAAACAGCTCTGTCCAGCAAGAAGCTGATCAGGAACACAGACGCACTTCTCGCATTAACCACCCAAATTCACAGGAATCTCGCTCAAGACAGAGTCACTCGACACACGAACGTCGTCAGCGGGCTAAACAGTTAAGTGCAACGGAGAAGACATCTAAAAAATCAATAATCCAAAAACAATCAACTAGACCGGCTAATAGATCTACTCCATCGCTTAATCAACAAAACTTAAAACAGGCAGTTATTTATACCGAAATACTAAACAAACCAAAATCACTTCGTTAATGACAACTGTCTCCACTATAATCAAGGACCACCGACACTAACAATGCTGGTGGTCCTTGATTATTTAGCTTTTTTCCTTAAGAAATCCTTCATGACAACCCATTTAAGTCTCTTTTTATCCGATCTTAGTTAGTCTACTCTGTCATCTTCACTTTCACCAGACAGTTTTTTATTCATTTCTTGTTTCTTCTTTTCGCTGCTCTATTTCTTTAATTTCCTTTTTCTGTTGGTCTAATTTTTCTTCTTCTTTCGCAATTCGCCGCTTTCTTGCTTCCACATGATCATCATCTTCCTTAAAAAGTTTGCGATAGCCGCGCCCAAAAATATACATCAAGGCGAACGTAAACAGAAGCGATCCAATCGTTGTCTCATATCCAAGAAAATCAAACATATTAACCACCTCTTTATTGTATTAACTACATTATATATATAACTCCCTTTTATGCAAGCGGATTCTTGGGTACTGTCATATGCTTATTACTTTCTAACATTTTAATAATGTACAATGTTGTATATAACAGTCAACTTCATCTTATTAAATTATTTTTGTACATTTATCTGTATTTTTGGTGTTTTAAGAATCAATATGTATCCGGTCCTTTTATCAAGGCAGTTAATAGGATGCACGACACTTTTTAGTTAGATATCAAGTACATCTCTAGAGAATCTTTACCGTTACAAATGACTTCTATTGTGAACTTAATGTTAAGTTTTTGGAAAAAATATCGTTTTCTTCAAAAAAGGTATTGCAATCATTGCGTAAGCGTAATACAATAGTTATGTAAGGTCAAAGTTAAGCACTAACCATTACTTCTGTGGAAAGGGAGTAACCCTGTAAATTGAGGATCTTTTTACATAGAAAGGGACGTTCTATATGATTAATTTGTACGTATCACCAAGTTGTACATCATGTCGTAAAGCAAAATCTTGGTTGGAAGAACATGACTTAGACTATGTTGAAAAAAATATCTATCATGATCCATTGACAAAAGATGAAATTAAGGAAATCCTGATGCTGACAGATGAAGGAACCGGCGAGATTATTTCATATCGTTCGCAAGCGTACCAAAATCTTGAAGTAGATATTGAGGACTTATCAATGAGTGAACTGCTTGATCTATTCACCGATCAGCCTAGCCTCATTCGTCGTCCGATTATTATGGATGATCGTCGTCTACAAATTGGTTACAACGAAGAAGAAATTCGTTGTTTCCTACCGCGTGAAGTTCGCGAATTAAAACTCGCTGAAATCAGACAGCAATTAATTGCTGATGACATCGCCTAAGATTTATGACCTTATTTCAACTTAAAAAGCGTGGTTTCTCACCACGCTTTTTTCTATGCATTGATTTAGTTTCCTAAGTTTTCTAACCACTTCTGGGCAATAAAGCCATGTCCAGCCAAGGTTGGGTGCACACCATCTTCTTCTGTATAATAAGTCAATCCATCACGCATGGCCACAGCATTGATTAACCCATCGAGCGGGATAAAATCTGTCTGATAATCCCGAGCTAACTTACGGATAATATTGATAATTGCATCCAACATTGGACGCCACTGATGACGATCTTTCTTATACGGCACCACATAGGGCTCCATCAGTACAACTCGCGCATCTGTCCGCTGGTATAACGTCTTTAGCAAGTAGCGATATTGTTCCTCAAAACGATCTAAATCTTCTTGCGTTTGGATGTTCCCTTCCCAAATATCATTAATCCCAATCAGAATAGAAATAACATCCGGATTCAATTCCAAACAGTCTCGCTCCCAACGATGCACAAGATCATCTAATGTATCCCCGCCAATTCCCCGATTATAAAACTGGAAATTCTTGGTCGGCTGATCTGTCAACAACTGAGCAGCCACCAAATGAGGATAGCCTTGTCCTAACGTGCCATCATCACTACGGTTACGTCCAACATCCGTAATACTATCCCCAATAAACAACACCACATCATCCGTCTTCAATCTCATTGTGGCACCCCTTTCACCTTCTTATTATATCATGTCCATTAACCGTTCATCAACCGACATTAATTCAAACAAACACCTTATCTTTCCAAAAATCTTATCAAAAAACTTAACACATAAAAACAAATCCTTTATAATGGATATATCTTAAAGAAAGATGAATGCCTTCATTGTAATAATCAATTTACTAATTATTTTATACTGCCTAACAAATGGTACTAAAAAATAACTCACTAAATATTTTGGCTAACTCTAAAAGGAAGATTACGAAAAAGCCAAGTCGCACAATACCAACCAAGATAAAAACGACTAGGCTTTAAATATAAGGTAGGGGCACCTTGCCCTCCGCCTTATATTCTATCAAAAAAAACATCTAGAATAAAAGGAGAATTCACATGAGTCCACTGATTATTATTAATATAACCATTATGATCATCAGTCTATACATTATCAATCAGAATAAAAAATAAGGATGGCTAACATGAAAATTATAAATATAGAAGCTATACAGCAACTACTGAACGACAACTCAATCAGCGCTTACAGTATCGAAAAAGAAACTGGATTTTCTCGTGACCGACTGGCTAAAATCCGCCGAGGAGATATCGACTTAGACAACGTATCGCTCAAATCACTCAAACAACTACAATCATTTATTAATAATCAGCGTGATTCAGACCACTCTTAATCAAGATTTTGTTTTGAAATACTATTTTTATTCATTAAAAAGTTATACTATACTCTTTCAGCATCTATTGGGATAGAGTATAGTATTTTTGATTTCATAACACTTTATCCAAACAAAAAACCCCCACCACTTAAGGTAGGGTTTTGTCGGCTCGTCGTTTAGATTAGTTTTGGATAACCTCAACTTTGTAGCCATCAGGATCTTTGATGAAGAAGTAACTTGTACTGTTGTTAGATAAAGCTTTCAGATCAGTTACTTCATAACCTGTTTCGCTGTACTCTTTGTGAGTTGCTTCTAGGTCATCAACACCAATTGCGATATGGCCGTAACCATCACCAATTGTGTATGGTTCTTCCTTATCGTAGTTGTACGTCAACTCAAGTTCATAATCTGAACCTGGCACTTTCAAGTATACCAAAGTAAATTTATCTTCTGGGAAATCTCGTTTACGAGAAATCTCAAAACCAAGTACATCCTGGTAAAACTCAAGTGACTTATCTAAATCTTGTACACGATAGCACGTGTGTAAAAACTTAAAACTCATACAAATCTCCTCCTACTTACATTATACAAGTTTCCTGTTTATTTGTCTACAGATGATACTTGACTCAGAAATATCCCGAAGTGTCTGGTCGCTTATACCGCTGTGGCAACAAAAATGTTCACAAACTGCTTCCTTTTAGTCATTTATTCAAATCTCATTTTTATCAAAAAGGCTAGAGGCACGTCATCTAAATCCAGATCTGCTTCTGTTAACTGCTCCACAGCTATTGACGTAACATCTGCATCATCCTTTAGATACCTAATGACCCCTAATAAATAACCATCGCCCCATTCAGCAACGCCATAGTCAAAAATAGACGGCTGAACAGTTGTGTCTAACTCATTTAAATCATACGCATGATAAGTTGAATAGCTATCCGTGTCCACCTCAATACTGTCAAGTGCATGATCTTCATATGTTAGGTGATTAAGTGCTAAATGGAGTGGATTATCCTTTTGTGGCTGGTCAGCTGTCATTTCAAATTCCTGAGCTACTTCTTTCAGTTGACCGTATTCAACACGCTCAATCCAAAAATAAAGAGTCGGCTGCTCTAAATTGATCTGTTGGTAGGTGAATGTTGCTTCTTGACTGGTGCGCTTCGTTTCAGCCGATGACTCACTCTCATCTAATACCGCCACACTATTCTCATTGACATTGCCTGCCGAACACCCCATCAATATTAGCACCATCAGCAACATCATGACCAAATATTTTTTCATTTAAATGCCTCCTTATTGAAAGTCCCCATTATCTCTGACTACATTTCAACTGATCTATTTATTCTTTTAATATTGTTGATAATATTATACTCATTTATTATGAATGTCAATATAAATATTTGATTTTTTAATGAATGATAAAATGGTGGCAAAATTTATTGCAACCAAAATTGTCCATACGAACTGCGCTGACCGATTGCCACTGAGCTTCTCCTTGTTTTTTGTTTAATACCTTTATTATAAAGGATAACCTCATTTACATAAAACCAGTCCGTAAATTAGTGAATACAACAACATATCGGAAAAGAAAGGTTCTACAACTTTTGGTGTTGGTGAGGATTTTCCTCGCTAGCACCTTTTTGTGCATTAAACTAAAAAACATGCGAGATTTCCTTTAAAATAAAGTCAACTAAACCAAAATTAAAGGAGAAATCTCA
>Ga0115842_100003_pt1 | contig 103726 bp, 97 predicted proteins | sample InSIn2SAF170_2_FD_83856 | JGI IMG/M metagenome (GOLD analysis project Ga0115842, IMG submission 83856)
GTAATTCGTCACAACACGGCGGTGGAGGCGGTGCTGGCGGCGGAAGTGGTGCCGGTGAAGGTAGCGGAAGTAGCGATGATGCGTCACCAAGTCAATCAGAATCACAAGCTGCCAAATTTGGCTTCATAGTTGAACCAGAAGAAGATGTCCAAATTGGATTCAGTACCCAAATTTCTATTCCGCGAAAAGGATTCGTCTTACCACCTGAATCTATTCTTGAGATGAATGGTGAAAAATATGTCTTCAAGTATGTTGATGGTGTTGCGAAGAAAACAAAAGTGAAGATGGAAAAAATTGGTATCCAAGAAGTCATTACGAAAGGTCTATCAGAAGGCGATGAAGTTATCCAAGACCCAACCGGCTTAAAAGACGGAGACCAAGTAAAAGTTGCCGGTGAGAATCGCATGGAAACAGATGAAGATTTCATGGCTGATCCAGCAGCTGAAGATGCAGAAGGTGCAGATACAGAGGCCGAAACAACAGAGGCAGGTACTGATAAAAAAGATGGCAAAGACAACACAGAGAATGATACAGATGAGGAAGTTCACTCACCTGCTGATGATGCTGATGTAAAAGATATGGATCTTAAACCTCAAAGTGAAGGGGAGTAAGCCATGATTGAATTAAAACGTGTAAGTAAATTTTATCAGCAAGGACCGAATCGTCATCAAGTGTTGAATGAAGTCTCTTTAAATATCGAGCAAGGTGAATTTGTCTCAATTATGGGACCATCTGGATCGGGGAAGTCAACCTTAGTGAATGTGTTAGGCTTCTTAGATGCTGATTATGAAGGGGAATATATCTTTGATGGAGAGTCAACGGTTAGCCGTAATGATAATCAAATTTCAAAATTGCGCAATGAGATGGTTGGATTCGTCTATCAGTCGTTCAACTTAATTGATTCGATTAGTATCGAGGATAATGTCCAGTTACCACTACTCTATAATGGGTATTCTGTTGCTGAGACTCATGAAAAGGTAAAAAAATCCTTAGAACGTGTAGGCTTAGGGAATAAACTAAAGAGTACGCCGAAAGAATTATCTGGTGGACAAAAGCAACGGGTAGCGATTGCGCGTGCCTTGGTGAATGAGCCTCGTTTTATCATTGCCGATGAGCCAACAGGAGCCTTAGACACAAAGACCAGTCGTATGATTATGACAACACTCGAGCGGTTAAATCGCGAAGATGGGGTGACGATTGTAATGGTTACCCATGATCCAACATTGGAAGATTATACGAACCGTCGTATTCGGGTTGTGGATGGCCATGTTGTGACCAATACGTTGATCGATGATGAAACCTACCTTCGTGGGAAAGAAAAGTATCAGCCGGTTTACTTTGAATCTGAAGAACAATCAGTGCAGACTGTTCCGGAAGATAAGGTTGAAGCTGCCCAACAACGTTCACGGGTTGCACGCCGATTCTTTAAACGGGGGAAGAAGTCAGGAGGCGATAAGTCGTGAAATTTAGTGTTATTTTAAGATCATCGCTGTACTCACTGAAAAAGAATGCCCGCCGAACCTTTCTGACGATGCTAGGAATTATTATCGGGATTGCGTCGGTTATTACAATTATGAGTTTGGGAAATGGCTACAGCCGTCACAGTGTGGAAACGTTGACTAAAGATGAGCAAGGTCGTCAGAACGTTGACTTCTTCTATGAAATGACCTCAGAAGTGGATGTGCCGAACTTCTCGCCATTCTCTGATAAAACGATGGAAAAATTAAATGAAATCGATGGGGTAAGTGAGGCGGCCGAAAGTCAATATGAAGCAGATAATCAACCGTATTATGAGATTAAAGCACGCGAACATTCTGAATCGCTAGCTGTTGATGTTGCCGCCAAAAATTATGATCGAACCATGGTGGCCGGACGGATGTTGACGCTAGATGAGCAAAAGACATTCTTACCTTACGCCGTTATAGATGACGAACTAGCGCGTAAAATGTATGGAACGGAAGAGAATGCTTTAAATAAGGGAGTAAAAATTAATAACTATTCCTTTACCATCATTGGTGTGATGGCCCGTGAAGGGGATGGCTCGTTTGGGAGTAATGTATTCGCAACGCCGGGCGAAGAATTGGAGACACCGCCGGGCAATGCCATTATTCCGGCGCAAACATATGAACAACTCTTTAAAGAAGAAATGCCACGGTTTGGGATTACGGTTTATATCGAACCGGGTCGGGATCCGAAAAAAGTTTCTGAACGAGTTAAATCTGCTCTGGATGAATTCGGATCAGGGGCTAAATATGGAACCTACTCATTTATTGACAATAGTGAGATCATGCGTGAGATCGGTAAGCAGTTGCAGACAACCACTTACTTTGTATCCAGTGTAGCTGGAATTTCTCTGTTCATTGCCGGAGTTGGGGTTATGAATATGATGTATATCTCAGTGTCAGAGCGTATTCGTGAAATCGGGATTCGCCGCTCACTTGGATCCACGAAGCAAGCGATCCAACTTCAATTCTTGTTGGAAGGGATCTTAATTACGGTAATTGGTGGGATATTCGGATTCGTGCTGGGACTTGCTATTGCTTATGGAGTCAGTACGTTCCTACCATTCGGCATAGGTTTGACGCCAATTATGGTTGTCGGGACGATCGGAGTCTCCACGCTAATTGGAATTGTCTTTAGTGTCTTCCCGGCCCGATCAGCTGCCAATAAGAACTTAATCGAAATCTTGCGATAACTTTTTCGTAAGATTGTAAGACAGATCGGCTAAATAGCTTACATGAAAATCCTTCTAGTGTATCGGCATCAGCCTGTACCTTGGAAGGATTTTTTAATGTGTATGAGGAGGTTGCTTCGTACGTTCCAGCGAATGAAAAATTAGGCTTTAAATACGATAAATACGTGCTAAAAAATAGGGTGTGGGATCAGTCGTAAACCTTATATTGGTGGAAATATCATCAATGTATATAGAAAAATATTGACCTTAGTTGGAATAATTGGTAAAATTCAAAGTGTAGAATGATTATGAAGGTGGTGATGCGGTGTTCAAAGAAACAGATTCTGTGCGAATGATGGGAACGACGATTCATTTGATGGCAGAAGGATGGCAAGCCGGACGTATTATTGAACGCATGAAGGAGTTGCTTGAGCAATATAATCACCGCTTTAGTGCGAATGATGATGGGTCAGAATTGGCCCAAGTCAATCATGCAGCTGGTCAGGAAAGTGTTCAAGTGCATCCGGAATTGTTCGAACTCATTCAGATTGGTAAGCAGCATAGTTTACCTGAGGATAGTTTTTTGAACATTGCGATTGGCCCATTAATAAAGCTATGGCGGATTGGTTTTGATGATGCGAATGTACCCAGTGATCAAGCAATTAAGCAAGTGATGAAACGAATCGATGTGCATCAAGTCGAGCTTGATGCAACAACGCATACGGTGAAGTTGGCCCAGCCGAAGATGGAACTTGATCTAGGTGCTCTGGCAAAAGGCTATATTGCTGATAAAATTATGGCAGATATTCAATCCTTCGCGCCGAGAACGGCTTTTATTAATTTAGGGGGCAATTTACTTTTATCAGGAAAGGCACATCATCATCCTGATAATTTGTGGCGGGTCGGTATTCAACATCCCGATAAGCCGCGGGGACAGAATTGTATGATTCTGAAGTTGCCGGCTTGTTCAGTGGTGACATCGGGGATTTATGAACGGCGGCTTATTGCTGAAGATGGACGTGAATTCCATCACGTGTTTGATACGAATACGGGGCGCCCAATCGCTACTGATTTAGCAAGTATTACCATTATTTCGCCAACTTCATTGGAAGGTGAGATTTGGACGACACGTCTATTCGGTCATGATAAAGCAACTATCTTACAACAAGTAGAGGCGCTAGATCGGATCGAAGCAATCGTGATTGATCAGCAACATAATATTGCCTATACGTCGGGAATTAAGTCACGGATTGATGCATTTTTATAAAGATGCAACTTTAGATAATGTTTGGTATAATGAGTTTATAGTATAGTAGTATAGAGGATGAAAGAGGGTAAAAAAATGAAACAATTAATCGGATTAGTGGGAACGAATTCTGATCAGTCGACCAACCGTCAATTACTGCAGTTCATGAAGGAGCACTTCAAAGAAAAAGCTAAGATTGAATTGGTTGAAATTAAGGATTTCCCAATGTTCAACAAACCTGAAGAAAAAGATTTACCTAAGATTGTGAAAAATGTGGCAGAAAAAATTGAAAAAGCGGACGGTGTAATTATTAGTACACCAGAATATGACCACTCGATTACGGCATCGTTAAATAATGCGTTGGCTTGGTTATCTTACGGTATTTATCCATTTGTAGATAAACCGGTGATGATTACGGGAGCGTCTTATGGGACATTAGGTTCATCTCGCGCACAACAGCACTTGCGTCAGATCTTAGATGCACCAGAACTGAAAGCACGCATTATGCCAAGTTCTGAGTTCTTATTAGGTCACTCACTTGAAGCATTCGACGAAGAGAATCAATTAATCGATGAAGAAAAAGTTGAAAAATTAGATGAATTATTCGCAGATTTCTTAGTCTTTATCGAAATTATGGAGAAACTGTCACACGCTTATTCATCAAACAAAAAAGATGCTGAGAACTTCGATTGGGAATCATTGTAGAAGGAGAATATTATGCTTAAAATAGTAGGATTAGTAGGATCAAATGCGGACCGTTCGTACAACCGATTATTACTTCAAGCGATTAAACGTCGCTTTAAGGCGAAGTTCCGCTTCGAGATTTTAGAAATTAAAGATGTACCGATGTTTAATCAATCCGATGATCAATCGGACAGTCCAGCGATTCAACATTTAAATGAACGGATTGAAAATGCAGATGGGGTCATTATTGCGACACCAGAGCATAATCATACATTACCACCAGCACTGAAAAGTACCCTCGAATGGTTATCTTACAAGTTACACCCATTTGAGAATAAGCCAGTTATGGTGATGGGCGCATCATACTATAACCAAGGAACTTCACGTTCACAACTGCACTTGCGTCAAGTGTTAGAAGCACCAGGTGTTGGCGCACATGTCTTCCCAGGACAAGAATTCTTGTTAGGAAAGGTTAAGGAAGCTTTCAATGAAAAGGATCACTTAATTGATCAACGAACCATTGATTACTTGGAATTGTGCTTGGATAAATTTGTAAGATTTGTAAAAGTGAATAAAGCATTTGAACAAAAGGGTCCGTTGCCATCTGAAGATTTGTGGGCAACAGATTCTATTGAATCAACCATTGAAGGAGTCGATAAGTCTGACCCAGAATGGGTTGAGAAAGCTGCTGAATTAGTTGGAGCGGCAGAAGGCTCAGACTATGTGAAGTTAGACCGTGGGATTTTAACGGTTGACCAGTTGAACATTTTCTTACGTTCAATGCCAATGGAACTGACTTATGCTGATGATAACAACCAGTTCCTATACTACAACCGAGTACGTATGGGAGATGACATGTTAGCGTCTCGTTATGAGCATCAAGTTGGATTCTCTCTTGCTGAGTGTCACCCAGAGAGTGCGCGTAAGGGAGCAGAGTATGTTATCCAACAATTACGTTCAGGTCAGACTGACGTTCTTCGTATTCCGATTACACACCATGGCCCAGATAAGTATGTTGTTCACAACTACCAAGCCATGTACTATGAGAATGGTGACTATGCAGGAATTAATGAATATATCTTAGACTTCAAGCCAATTGTTGACTTCTACCTCCAAAAAACAGGTCAGTCATTAGTTGGTGGTGGCGACACGTCAAGTGGTGCGAGTGATGCAGGAACAGATGCCGACAGTGGCGCTAGCGAATCCGGTGGCGGTCAGGTTCCAGCAACAGCAGAAGGGGCACAACCTGCTACAGATGCTGATAGTGGTGCAAGCGACACAACCAGCAATACGTGGGATGCAGCAGCCAGTGATATTGACACACAAGCAGCCGTAGATACTTCATCTGGAGCATCAGAAGGCTAAGTCAGTTATTGAATTTAGTGGATAAAATATTTAAACACTCCATTTCTAACATGAAGTTAGAAATGGAGTGTTTTCTCTGTATAATTCATGATAGAGTTAAGATACATTTGGAGTTAGAATAATAAGGATGACTGATGAAATTAAGTTGTGACGAGATAATCTCTCTTTTTAAACTCATATTACATCTTGTTTTTTCTAACTTTTAATATTTTTTTCTAAAAAAGTGTTGACAGGGTGATGAATATGCGGTAAAGTATACATAGTTAGTTGAGCAAATTGAATAAGTTGCTGTGAGTGGATAAGTAAGTTAACGGAAATTGTCAGAGAGCCTGCGTTCGGTGTGAGTAGGTAAGGGAAGTTAGCCCAAAATGGTCCATGAGTATAGTGGTGTGAGCTGTCAGGTGAGTATCACTCGGAAATCTCCGTTACCAGATATGAGTATGAATGCGACTGATGAAGTGATTGTTCATCAGAGTAAGCAGAGTACTTAATGAGGCACATCCAGTGATGAATGTGTGGATAAAGGTGGTACCGTGAAGTCTTCACCCTTTATGATAATTTTGAATTATCATAAGAGGTGAGGACTTTTCTTTATGCCAAATTATATTATATAGAGTAGGAGTATGAAAGATGAAAAAATGGTTAAAAGCAAGTGCAACATTATTACTGGGAGCTAGTGTATTGGTGGCTTGTCAGCCAGCTGAAGAGGAAGCTACTAAGCTTCATATCGGAGCCAGCAACTCTCCACATGCTGATATTTTGGAATTCGTGAAGCCCAAGTTAGCTGAAGAAGGTATTGAGCTAGAGATTAGTGTGTTTGAAGATTATGTTTTACCGAATCGGGCAGTCTTCGAGGAAGAGTCGGATGCGAACTACTTCCAGCATATTCCCTACTTAGAAGAGTCCAATCGTGAGAATGGCTATGATTTGGTCAATGCGGGTAGCATTCACTTGGAACCACTTGGCGCTTATTCACAGCGTTACGATAGCTTGGAAGAATTACCCGATGGAGCGGATATTTTTGTCAGCAATAATCGTCCGGATCATGGTCGTGTGATTGCAATGTTCGAAGAAGCTGGATTGATCGAAGTAGACCCGGATGCGGATTTGACCCAATCGAGTTTCGATGTCATTACGGAAAACCCACACAATTTCAACTTTGATGCAGATTATGATTCGGGCCTGATGGTTACACTTTACCAAGAAGATGAGGCAGATGTCGTCTTTATTAATTCCAACTTCGCGGTAGAGACGGGTATCGATGTGTTGGAAGAAAGTATTGCTCTAGAAAGTAAAGCCACACCGTATGTCAATATTCTGGCGGTTAAATCAGGACGTGAGAATGATCCGCATATTAAACGTTTGGTGGAAGAATTACAATCCCAAGAAGTGGCTGATTATATTCTAGAAACTTGGAAGGGAGCAGTTCTTCCAGTCGGGCAAGAATAAACACGCTGAACAGATCTAATGAGGAGTGAGTGAATGATTGAATTAAAAAATGTGTCAAAAGTATTCAGTGATGGCACGCAAGAGATTGTAGCCGTTGATGATGTCTCTCTACACATTGACGAAGGGGAAATATTTGGAATTATTGGCTATTCTGGAGCTGGGAAGAGTACTTTAGTACGAACGCTGAATGGCTTGGAACAACCGACCTCGGGAAGTATTACGGTAGCAGGCAAAGAGCTTAGTCGTCTAAGCGGCAAGCAACTGCGCCAGAGTCGGCAGAAGATCGGAATGATTTTCCAACACTTCAATATTTTATGGAGTCGGACCGTTGTTGAGAATATTATGTTCCCGCTTGAAATTGCAGGAGTACCGAAGAAAGAACGCCTTGAGCGAGCGCAAGAGTTAGTACGCTTAGTCGGGCTGGATGGACGTGAAGGGGCTTATCCATCTGAATTATCAGGTGGACAGAAACAGCGAGTCGGAATTGCTCGGGCGTTAGCGAATGATCCGGATGTCTTGCTCTGTGATGAGGCAACTAGTGCACTAGATCCGAAAACGACTGATGATGTTTTGGAATTGCTCTTAGATATTAACCGTCGCCTTGACTTAACCATTGTCATCATTACTCATGAGATGGAAGTCATTCGGAAGATTTGTGATCGGGTTGCTGTTATGCAAGGTGGACGTGTCGTTGAGACCGGGAAAACCACAGATATTTTCCAAAATCCAAAAGAAAAAATTACACGTGAATTTATTCAACAGGATGAGGATGAAGATATTGATCAATTGTTAAGTGACTTCCGTGAATATTTCCCTGAAGGGCGTATTCTTCGGGTGACTTATCCGGGTAATCAGTCCAGAGCACCTATTATTTCACGGGTATCACGCGAGTTCAATGTGGATATTAATATCATTCGTGGTTCAATCTATACCACACAGAATTCACCGGTTGGAACGCTTTATGTACAGGTTTTTGGTGATGAGAGTGATGTTGACCGAGCGATTGATGAGTTGCAAGCACTCAATACGGAGGTGTTATCATAATGAAATTATTATCGTTAGCGGGCGGGACGTTTGCCGATTATTTCCAATTTAGTGAAGTTGACTGGAGCAAAGTTTGGAATGCGACGTATGAGACGATTTATATGTCAGCGGCTTCGATTATTGCCATCTTCTTGCTTGGTCTTGTCTTGGGCTTGCTCTTATTCGAAACAAGAGTATCAGAGCATGCAGGCATCCAGGCCTTGCATAAAGTCGTATCGGGTATTGTTAATATATTCCGTTCAATCCCCTTTATTATCTTAATTGTGCTCCTTATTCCATTGACTCAAATTTTAGTGGGAAGAATGACGGGCCCAACTGCAGCTTTGCCAGCTTTGATTATATCATCGGGGCCATTCTACGCTCGAATTGTTGAAGCGGGTTTCCGCGATGTAGATAAAGGAGTCATTGAAGCAGCCGAAGCAATGGGTGCGAGCAAGTGGGAAGTCATTTATAAAGTCTTAATCCCAGAGAGTTCACCTAGTATTGTAGCAGGACTAACAACAACAGCGATTGCAGTCGTTGGCTTTACCGCAATGGCGGGTGTTATTGGAGCAGGTGGATTGGGGAGTCTAGCTTACTTACAAGGGTTTCAGCGTAATAAGCACTCAGTGACCTTAGTAGCGACACTAGTTATTCTGGCGATTGTCTTCGTTGTACAAGCACTGGGAGATTGGGCCGTTAAGACATTAGACAAGCGATAACCGAGTTAAATCGTAACTATCAAAATGAATAACTATTATTTTATTAGCAAAATTTTAAAAATTATTAATTATTATATGGAGGAATTTACAATGACAAACAACAAATGGATTAAATCAGGATTAACACTTTCAGCGGCACTAGTACTTGCAGCATGTGGTGGAGCTGGGAACAAGAGTGAAGAAGGATCAACGGGTGCGGACGATCAAGCAGCCGAGACAACTGAAGAGCAAGTGGATGACCAACATATTCATGTCGGTGCCTCTAACACACCACACGCTGAATTATTAGAATATGTCCAGCCAAAATTAGCTGAAGAAGGTATAGAGTTAGAAATTACGGTCTATGATGACTATGCGCTACAGAACCCTGCTTTAGTGAATGGTGATGTAGATGCGAACTACTTCCAACACGTACCATACTTTAATGAGCAAATTAAAGAGAATGATTACGATATTGCCGATATTGGTCACATTCACTTAGAGCCGATTGCTGCTTTCTCTAAGCGCTTTAAGAGCTTAGAAGAATTACCAGATGGTGCAACCATTTATGTCAGCAACAACCGTCCTGACCACGGCCGAATTTTAGAAATTTTTGAAAAAGCTGGCTTACTTGAAATCGATGATGCTATTGATATTACCGAAGCTTCTTTCGAAGACATTAAGGAAAACCCACATGATTACAAATTTGAAACAGACTTCGACCCAGGTTTGATGCCAACATTTTACGAAAACGATGAAGCAGATGCGATCTTCATTAACTCTAACTTCGCAGTGGATGCGGGGATCAATATCTTAGAAGAAAACATTGCTATTCAAGATGCTGACTCACCGTACGCGAACTTGATTGCTGTTCGTAGTGAAGATAAAGATAATCCAGCCTTGAAACGCTTAGTTGAACTACTTCAAGACAAAGAAACACAAGATTATATTCTCGAAAAATGGGAAGGTGCTGTACTTCCAGCAACAGACTAATACAATCTGATGGAAAACTGACTGCTATCTTTTTGGATAGCAGTTGGTTTTTTTCTATGTAAAAAATTTAGACGTGGCAGATGGCACAATATGGGAAGGTATGGGTAGCGAAATAAGTTGTATGATATTAATGAATCAGTTACATGTTAGGGTGAATGTTTGATATAATGAGGGTGAAGGAAGTGAATGGAGGTTCTTATGAAGACATTAGTTATTGTATCGCACCCGGATGTACAGGGGTCGAATAGTCAACAATTTCTGAAAGAATCCTTGCCAGTGAGCGAGGACATAACCTATCATCATTTGGAGACAACTTATCCAGATGAAAACATTAACCGTCAAGCAGAACAAGCATTATTGGTGGCGCACGATCGGATTATTTTTCAGTTTCCATTGTATTGGTATTCAAGTCCGCCACTGTTGAAGAAGTGGCAAGATGAGGTGTTGACAGAAGGGTTTGCGTACGGTGTTGGTGGTCAAGCCCTTGTGGGTAAGGAGCTAGGCCTAGTCTTGACAGTTGGCATTGCCGAGCAAGCCTATCAAGCAGGTGGGGCTGAACAATTCGCGCTTAGTCAATTACTAATTCCTTATCAAGCAGTGGCGAATAAGGTGGGCATGCGATTTTTAGCCCCATTTGCGATTCATCAGTTTCAGTATATGACTGAGCGCGAGCAGCAAGCCTTATTAATTCGTTACCAGCAATATATGACTTTGCCAGATTTGTCACTGTCAGCACGGGTGAATTGGTTTATCGAGCAGTTGGAAGCTGAGGCGGATAGTTTCGAGATGGATCAAGTGATTGATGTGATAGAAGATTTGCAATTGGAGATTGATGAAATGCGACTGCACTTGAATTATGGAGGACGACGATGATGGAGAGAGCAGATTGGGCCCGAGCCGAACTAGCTAAACGAGCTGAAGCAAGTCAGAATTATACACAAAAAGCCTTTTACTTAGAAGCAAGTGCCTTAATTGAGGAATTAGTGTTACGACGCCAGCAAAATCAAGGAGAACTGGATGGAACACTGTGGTCACCTGAAGAATGGGAGGATTAAGATGAAACGATGGTATATTAGAGGAATGATGATGTTCGTAGCGCTGTTCGGTCTACTCATCGGAGTTAATCATGATGTTAGCGCTAATGAATTGCACCGCTTAGTGATTGATATTAGCTTACAGTCAGATGGAACAGCTGTTGTATCTGAACAGCGAGAGATGACAGTTGATGAGGGAACAGAGTTGTACTTCACCTTGCCGAATTTAGCGCAAGAATCATTGCTTGATTTTTCGGTGGAAGGTTATCAGCCCGTTGATGAGTGGGATATTGATGCTTCCTTGGAAGAAAAAGCAGGTAAATATGGGGTTATTGATCAAGGGGATGGAACGTATGAGCTAGCGTGGGGAATGGGCACGCATGGTCAGCAATCATATCATTTAACGTACAGCTTATCCAACTTAGTGAAGCAATTGCAAGATGGCCAAGCGCTGTATTGGAATTTTGATACGTTTAGTGATATTCCCGCTGAATCCTTAACAATTCGTGTCAAAAAAATTGACGGCGAGCCACTATCTACTGAAAATGTGAATTTCTGGGGCTTTGGCTTCAAAGGAGATATTCAGTTGGACGGAGAGGAGATTATATGGACCTCGACTGAGACTGCTTCGGAAGGCGCCACGTTGCTCTTACAGTTTCCGGAAGCATTCTTTGATTTGACAGCTATGCGGGATCAGACCTTGCTTGAGCAACGTCAACAGGCACTGGAAGGATCTGTTTATGATATCGAAGAAGCGACGGGAACCGCTAGCAGTACGGATACAGCTGGACATATCGGAGATGATTCGCTATCTGGCAAGACGATTGCCCTCATTATTACAGGAGTTATTGGCGGGATTGGTGCCTTGTTAGGAGGAATTTTCCGCCTAGATTATAAATTCCGACAACATATGCGTAGGCTTGGACATATCTTACCGACAGCAGAATTGGAACGTCAGCATGATGGATTAGAGCGCAGTGAACCGCCTCTTGTTGATGATTATGCCGGTATTGCCAAGGTGCTTCATCAGTTAGGTTATGGTCACTTCGAAGAGATTATGCAAGCCTACTTTATGAAGTGGGCGACTCAGGACTTAATAACGTTGGCTGGTCAGAAAGAGACCTCACTCTGGAGAGGAACGACGCATCATCCAACCATCCAGATTCATGATTATGCAGAGATTGTGGCACGAACAGATTTTTCTGCGGATGATGTTTTGCGTGAAGTCAAAGCTGAAACCTATACGGGAACCTATGAGGATGCACTCTGGGCGATCTTGATGGATGCCGCTGATACAACTGGGCAGGTGACCGGTGAAGCATTGAAAAAATGGCATAAACACCATGCTAAGCAGATGAATTACTTGGCTGATTACTTAATGGACTATTCGGAAGATTACTTAGAAGCAGAGGGATACTTCCGTTTTGGCCATACGAGATATTGGATGACGAAACACGAGACAATGGTGCCGAGTGAACAAGGGCAAGCGTTAGTTGATCATATTGTTCAGTTTCGTCAATACTTGCAAGATCAAGATTATGGTCAGGTTCTGAGTGCATTTCATCAAGCGGATACGGAAGCTGAAGCGATGATTTGGAGTGTGTTAGTGGGCTCTAGTCAACCGATAATGGATTATCTAGAGGAGTTATCGGAAACAGATGCGCATTATCCGTTCTATAGCTACTATTATCCTTATTATTATGGTGCATTTGGAGCGAGAGTGGAGAGTGCAAGTGGTCTTACAAGTGGTGGGTTCAGTTCTGCGACAAGTCCAGCTACAGGCGCCGGTGGAACAACTGGTATTGGAGGCGGAACCGGTGCTGGCGGTGGTGGAGGTGGCGGGGCCCGTTAACGGTAGGCGCTTGCTACATCTGGTTGCAAAGTTGTGCGAGTTATCTGAGCTTTCATAGAAAAATCTGACTTTTCGAATGAAAAAAGCAAATACTCGTGATATAATCTTGAGGTGAAGGAGCGAAGTAAAATGACAATTAAGAAAATGATAAAAACAACGATCTTGATGGTAGTAGCCATAATTATAAGTATCGGTGTAGTGGAATCTGCATCGGCTATGATCGAGACGAAAGAATGGAAGAAGCCAACGTTTGTCTACGGTGGAGGCTTGAATGCCGATGAGATCAATCAGACAGCCGGAATTTTTGAAATTTCGCGTCAGGATGTAGTGGAAGCCCCGATTACAGGAGAAGATTACGGGAAGTATTTAGGCACAGCGCCGGTAGATACATCAGCCTTGATTTCATCCGTCTTAGTGGTGAAACAGAATAATATCTCCGGGGTAGAAGTTATCAATAAAACCCCGAATAATATTACACAGGTGACGCAACTACAGTATACGAATGCAGCGATCACAGCTGGGATTACCAATGCACGAATCTATGTGGGAAGTATTAAGCAAGTGACGGGAACCAGTGCTTTAACAGGTGTGTATAAAGCTTATGCGATGAATGGGGAGAACTTAGAATCTGATCGGATGGAAGTCGCTCAAGTGGAATTAGAAACCACCAACCAGATTGCTTCCAGCTTAGATGAAACAGATAGTGTGAAGCTGGAACAAGCCATTGTGGATATTAAGAAGGACTTGGCAGATTTGAAGCAGCAAGTTGGTGAGTTAGCAACGCGAGAAGATATTGAACGTATTATTAATGATGCGCTTATGCAACATCAATTGCAAAATGTGATTACAACTGAGCAGATTGATCGCTTAATTTCGTTATTTGAACGGTACCAGCAGACGAGTGCTATCGACTCAACAGAAGTGACAGAACAATTGAATAACTTTGCAAATGATATTTCAGGTCGTTTCGATTCATTCGTACAAGATGCTAAAGATAGTGGCCTCTGGGATCGTATTGTCCAGTTTTTCCAAAGTATCTGGGAAAGTATCATGGTCTTGTTCGGTGAATCGAATGGTGTTACGGAGTCGTCTATTCAAGAACCAACCTTGACTGATCCAACTGAAGACTTAGACCAGGAAACCTTTGATTCAGCAGCACCACAATCGGATGATCAGACAGACATGGGGGCTGAGCAACCAACAACAGATGACCAACCGATTGATAGCCAAGATGAGACGATTGAATAGGGTTATCAATAGATAGTCCAAGGCGATTAGAGTTGCTGAAAGCGTAAGATAAGAGATTCTTTGCTGTCGTGAGATTGGGCAGTAAAGAATTTTTTATTAATATTGGCAGTAGCTATTAATGAGAGAGTGAGGGAGAGATGATGAGAGCTGTGAAGGTTGTGCTAAAAGGATTGATGTGGGGAATTGGCATCATTGTCGCAGGTATTATTACGATTAATATATTCGCTCAAGTATCTACCCTTCAACAAAAAGTATCAGTGGATGAAGTTGGCCAACAGTTTGATAAAGCCCCAGTTGTGGTTGTCTTAGGGGCAGGAGTGACACCGAATAAAGAGCCAAGTTTAGTGCTTAAAAAGCGCCTAGATAAAGCAAGTGAGATCTATCAACAGTATCCAGAAGCAACCTTTATTATGTCGGGAGATCATCAAGGTCCTTATTATAATGAAGTATCAGTGATGAAGGCTTATTTAAGTGAACAGGCCGGTATTCCTAGTCGCCAAATTTATTTGGATCATTTAGGCATCAATACGTATAGTAGTATGTATCGGCTGCAACAAGTTTTTGGGGTAAATCATGTAGCAGTTGTTACGCAATCTAGTCACTTGAGCCGTGCATTGATGATGGCAAATGGCTTAGGGCTTGAAGCAGTAGGCGTCTCTGCTAGCGAGGATAATAATATCCAACTATCACAATTTGTACGTGAGGTGGGAGCGACGGTGAAAGCTTTTGCCGAAGTCTATACACCATTAAAGCCGACTGTGGTCTATGAAAGCAACCGAATTGATATGAATCAAGGTGGCGATCAGACAGATGAATTTTATTAAATAGTAGCTAGATACTTTTAAGCAAACTTAAAAGTATATTTAATAGACCTTTATAATATGTTGTGATATAATGACCGTACTATGAAGTAAAGGAAGGGATTTGTTATGACGATCAATCAAGAACTAATCAATCGATTCAACCAACGTTATCAGGATAATCCGACTAATCAGGCAGTAGAGAGTGCGATTGCCAAGGTAGGAATCAATGATGCATCACTTAATAATAATACCGTTCGTTCGCATCCGTTTGTGTTTTCGGATGAGACGAAGCGAGGCGATATGACGAATCAGAAGTCAAGTGGCAGATGTTGGATGTTCGCTGCTCTCAATACAGCTCGGGTAGATACGATGGCGACGCTGAATGTGAAGACATTCGAGTTTTCCCAAAATTATGCCTTATTCTGGGACAAGTTGGAGAAGGCGAATTATTTCTTAGATAATATCATCGAAACAGTAGACGAACCGTTGAATTCCCGTCTTGTTCAACATTTATTGAATAGCCCACTTGAAGATGGTGGCCAGTGGGATATGTTTGCCAACTTATTGAAAAAATATGGAGCTGTGCCAAAATCGGTCATGCCTGAAACCTATCACTCATCGAATACAGGACATTTAGTGGCGGTATTAACACATTATTTACGTGCATTTGCCAAAGATTTACGTGATCAAGCAGAACAAGGAGCCTCTACAGAAGCCTTAACAGAGCAAAAAGAAGAGATGTTGTATGTGATTTACAATGTCTTGACGAAAGCATTAGGAACAGTGCCGGAATCGTTCCGTTATGAGTATCGTGATAAAGATGATGTGTTCCATCGCTTGGAAGAAACAACACCACAGGCATTCTTTGAAAAATATGTTGATTGGAATTTAGACAACTTAGTCAGTCTAATTCATGCGCCGACTGATGATAAACCAATGGGGCGAGCCTATACGGTTAAATTCTTAGGTACTGTAGCGGAAGGGGAGCCGATTACGTATATTAATACACCGATTGATGTCTTGAAGCAAGCAGCTATTGCCTCTATTCAGGATGGGAAGCCGGTCTGGTTCGGTTGTGATGTGGGTAAGATGTCACATCGCGATTCAGGAATTATGGACAAAGACTTATATGGTTATGAAGCCACATTAGGACATCCTCTCCGATTAGATAAAGCAGCCCGGCTTGATTATGGTGAGAGTTTACTTACACATGCTATGGTGCTTGTTGGAGTGGACTTAGCTGATGATGGTAGTCCGCTTACGTGGAAAGTTGAGAATAGTTGGGGTGAAAAAGTGGGAGATAAAGGTATTTTCTCCATGAGTGATGCGTGGTTTGATGAATATACGTATCAAGTGACCGTTGACCGAAAATATGTTGAACAAGCTTGGTTGGAGGCGCTAGACAAGCCGATAATCGAACTTGACCCATGGGATCCGATGGGGTCGCTTGCCACGGTTCATTAAGATTATGAGTTGAAGTAAGCAGTCCTAGTTAACATTAGGACTGCTTTTTTAGAGGGTATACAAGACATAATATAATATGGTACAAATTGAAACAGACTAGTTTACAAAGATATACTTTTTCGATAAAATAGGGGTGTGATAATCTGGGAGGAGGGATTTTATGAAATGGTTTAGTCGATTATTAATGTCAGTTGGTGTATTCTTCTTGATGGCCTTCGGGTATACAACGTGGGATCATGCCAATGCGAGCTCTGTTACTTTGGATGAAGCAAGAACGGTCCTCGAGACGAAGCAAGTAGAGGCAGCTGAACAAGAAGAGTATGATATTGCGAACTTCACGGCAGAGAAGAATGAAGCATTCGGTGTCTTAACTGTTCCGAAGCTAGATAACCGTAGTGTCGGTGTTGTTGAAGGAGCGGATGCAGATTCCTTGCGTCGTGGTGTCGGACACGTATCCAGTACAGCCTTCCCCGGACAAGGTGAGCAAATTGTTCTCTCAGGACACCGCGATACGGTATTCCGTGACTTTGGCCAGATCGAAGTTGGGGATACGTTTGTTGTAGAGATGCCTTATGGAACGTATGAATATGAGATTTATCAACGTGATATTGTCGATGCTGACGATCGAACGGTTATCCGTGAGATGGGCGAGGAAGTACTCGTTGTGACAACGTGTTACCCATTCGAGATGTACGGGTTTGCTCCAGATCGGGCAGTCTTCTACTCACGTCCAGTGAATAAATAATGAATAATTAACCGTCTAATACTTCCTGCCATGTGTGGGAAGTGTTTTTTCTTTAGCGTGTGTTGAATGGAGGAAATGAATGAAACGATTGTTGATTGGTCTGGTGAAAGGGTATCAGCACTATATTTCACCGTTGACACCACCGAGTTGTCGCTATCATCCGACGTGTAGTCATTATATGGTACAAGCGATTGAAAAACACGGTGCAATAAAAGGGACAACAATGGGATTGGCTCGTATTATGCGCTGTCACCCCTTCACAGATGGCGGATTCGATACGGTACCGGAATATTTTACAGTGAAGCGGAATCCAGCTGATCTAGATCGTCAGACGTATGAAAGAGTGGAAGCACCAGATGAGATTGAGCAGTTATTGACTGTATATCATGAGAAGTTAAATATTCGCTCAGAAGCAGTGACATTGAAGCAAGCGGCAGCCGAATTGGTTTCGCTTAAGGCGTGTTCCCTTGATAAGATATCCACTGAACAGTTAGCTGAGCTTGTCTCAGAAGAGGTGGGGGCTATCTCAGATTGGGAGTTGTACCGTGTCGTGCACGATAAGAGAAGCAAGGCGTATTTTTCTCAAGTAGCGCCAGGACCGCTTGATAAGGTCTGGGAACCAGGAACAGTAGGATTGTTAATTAATGAAGAGCGCGGTGTATATGAGAGCAATTCAGTGGAGCTATTAGTTGATGTCATTCGGCAGTACGGTGTGACGGAACGCGATATTCAGGAGCGGAGTGATCGTTTGCTGGAATATTTATACTTCTTGCGCGAGACCGATGTGTGGTAATTTAACCATTTTTTAAGCAGTTAGCCACTTAATCGTGATACAATAGGAGAGAATGGAGGGGTTCGTATGCGGATATTAGTGGCAGATGATGATCGTGAAATTTGTAATTTACTTGAGATCTATATTAAAAATGAAGGTTATGACGTATTGAAGGCACATGATGGGCAAGAGGCACTCGATATCATTCAAAGGGAAGCAATTGATTGCTTAATCTTGGATGTGATGATGCCGAAGAAGAGTGGATTGGAAGTGGTGAAGGAAGTACGAGCATATTCGCATTTGCCGATTTTGATGTTGAGTGCGAAGACGAGTGATGTTGATAAAATTCGTGGCTTATCGAATGGAGCGGATGATTATGTCGTGAAGCCGTTTAGTCCGCTCGAAGTATTGGCTCGGGTGAAGTCGTTGATTCGGCGTAGTACGTATAATCAGACTGAACGCAATACGGGTGAGTTAGAAGTGGGTCCGCTTCTCATTAGCAAGGAACGTCATGAAGTTGAGACAGTTGATGGCCAGTCGATTCCACTGACAGCACTCGAATTTGGGATTCTTTACTTACTAGCAAGCTACCCCAATCGCGTATTTAATGCAGATGAAATTTTTGAAAAAGTTTGGAAGCAAGAGAGCTTAGTGCCAGCAAAGACGGTAATGGTCCATGTGAGTCATCTGCGTGATAAGATCGAACAAGCGACAGGTGGCGAACAGATTATTAAGACCGTCTGGGGTGTCGGCTACAAGATTGAAGCATAAGACGGATGAACTATGGTAAGAGGACGGGGAGAAGATGAAGCTAACGACTAAAGAAAAAATGCGCTTAGTGGTGGAAGGTGTCATTACGGCGGGTATTATTCTCTTAATGTATGTGGCGACGCATCAAATTATGACTCGATTAGCTGTTTATATACTTGATAGTAAGCGTGAGGTTTGGTTTGAGGAATTTCTAGTCCAAATTCGCGACCAACAGTTTTGGGGGTTGACCCCGTATGTGGGTGTGTTCTTGTTAATTATTATGGGTATTCTAGTTTACTGGCGATTAAAGCGACGATTACGCCAATATGAGCTAAGCCATATTATTGATGAGTTGCATTATATTGCGCAAGGGAACTTCGAACATCGAATCCGTGGTCAATATCGTGATGAAGTCAAGCGGGTTGTTGAGAGTATTCATATGCTAGTGGATTCGGCACTTCAAGCGATGGAAGAAGAACGGCTGATTGAGCAGTCTAAAGATGAATTAATTACCAATGTGAGTCATGATATTCGTACGCCACTCACATCAATTATTGGCTATCTTGGCTTGATTGAACATCAACGCTATCATTCAGAGGCAGAATTGACTCAATATGCGAGCGTGGCCTTCGAGAAAGCGCAACAGATGAAGGTCTTAGTGGACAACCTATTCGAATACACAAAAGTTCGCCAAACCACAACACCACTTAATCTGACTCAGTTTGATATGGTACAACTACTAGAACAATTAGTGATAGATTTTGAACTAGAAGCAGAGAAGCAAGCGATGCAATTGACGGTATCCACGCAAGCGCCACATGTTCACATGCAAGGTGATACAGAAAAACTCGTACGAGCAGTGAGCAACTTGCTCTCGAATGCTTTAAAGTACGGCAGTGACGGGGACCAAGTGAAAGTAAATGTAAAGTGTCATGAACCAACTGATGAAGTTATTATTCAAATAAAAAATAATGGGACCCCGCTGGAAGCGACTCATCTGGAGGATATTTTTGAGCGATTCTATCGGGCGGAAGAATCGCGCTCTCAAGCAATTGAGGGAAGTGGTTTAGGTTTAGCGATTACGAAGAGTATTATTGATTTGCATCACGGCAATATTAGTGCTCGTGTCGAAGCAGGTTGGACAATTTTCCAAATCACATTACCGCGAATACAAGTTGTTCAAAATGGGGGAGAATAATGAAACAAGTCATGCATAAATTAATAGTGATGGTGGGGGTTGCGCTAATTCTCATCTTCATTCAGCCAATTACTGCTTTAGCAGGCTTCGCGAATGCGCCGGATGTACCAGCTGAATCAGCGGTCTTAATTGATGCCGAGAGTGGTCAAGTCTTAGTTGATCAACAAGGTCATGAAGTGCGTGAGATCGCTTCAACCACAAAAATGATTGTCCAATATATTACACTATCAAAGATTCATGCCGGTGAGTTGGATTGGGAGGAACCAGTTAATATTAGTGATTACGTGATGGACTTGACGGAAGATCCCAAACTAGCTAACTTACCGCTTAATCAGGAAGATACATTTACAGTTCGCGAGTTATTTATGGGGATGAGTATTGCCAGTGCCAATGCAATGACCGTTGCTTTAGCAGAGCATATTGCGGGTTCAGAAGAAGCGTTTGTTACCCAGATGCGCGAATTAATGACCGATTGGGGCCTGGAAGATGCGCATTTAGTGAATGCAACCGGACTGAATAATGAAGATTTACAAGGCGGTCCATTGCTCAATACAGCCACAGATGATGAGAACCGGATGTCAGCACGTAGCTTAGCGGCGGTAGCCCAGCGATTAGTGACTGATTTTCCTGAAATACTAGAAATTACAGCACTCACGAGCTATACATACCGGCCTGACTCGCCGGCAGAACAAGACGTCAGTAGCTATAATTTTATGCTACCGGGATTTCCTTATGCTTATCCTGGGGTGAAAGGATTGAAGACAGGCACAACAATTAATGCGGGAGGCAGTTTTGTTGGGTATTTAGATCAGGAACCAACACCTCTTATTTCCGTGGTGTTGCATGCGGGTGATGGCTTTATGGATAAATTCAGCCGCTTCGATGCAACAGCCAAATTATTTGATTATGCCATGGCTGACTTGGAGTATATCGATGTTCCACAAGTGAACTTACATCATGAAGAATTGACCGATTATCCCGTAGCTGATGGAACGATAGAGACAGTTGATTTGGAGATCGAGGGGAACTTGCCAGTCTACTTACCAGAAGAAGTAGCAGATTTGTATGAAGTGACGTATGAGATGGATCCAGCTGCCATTGATAAAAATGAGCAGTTACAACCACCATTTGTGGCAGGCGAAACAGTGGGAACTGCCACCGTGCATCCGACTGAAGCAGGACTGGACTATCTCGGTGACTTGCCGGAGGATTATTTTACCTTTCCAATTGTAACGACAGAAGCATCCGAGCAGTTGAATATCTTTCAACGTCTTCAGCGCAATATCAGTCAATGGTGGAAAAATTTAAGGTGAGTTGTATAATTAAATCCAAGCAAGAAAACACTAAAAAAAGCCATATTCTCCGTTAATCTGATAGTATCCACACCCATACAGAAAGGACAGAGAATATGACTCCAGTTAAATGTACCAAATTAAAGCTAAAAGGTAAACATTTAGATGAAGAAGATGATCGGGAATAATTTGGAAAAAATGGCTCGTCAAAATCGTCAGCTCCCTAAGCATAAGCGATTGACTCAAGCAGATGTTGCACAATAATAACTAATAGCTGGTTAATGACTAAAGCAATTCTTTTTCTTGCAAGAAGTTTTCAATATCTTGTTGTTTTGATCGATCAAATTCTAATCGTTGTTCTTCTCCCTGATTCATACCAAACTTTAAAATAACTTTATCCATTTTGTCATTCGTTAAGGTGGCGTTACTTGCTTTTTGGTAAGAGACTTTATGCACATTACGAATAGGGAACATGGCTCCCATACTTCCCCCGGCATTGACGAATAATTTAATCTCACAATGAATATTGTTTTCGGCTAGTCCATAATACTTCACTGAAAGTATCCGACTGATGATAATCAGGGCGATAATAATGAGAATAGTAGCGGGTGCTTGCTGGTACATAAACGCATAGATTCCTAATGCAACAGAGATAATCACTGTGTAGCCAATATTCCAAAGTCGTTTCATTTTGCCAGGTTGTCCAGGAATTATAATTTTTTTGGCATCATTTAATTGCATAATTATTCCAATAATAAGTCCGACAACAGCAAGTCCCAAAATTGCATTCATTTCCATAGATTCAACTAAAAAATATTCTTTCATGATGTGTCCTCTTTTCTAATTTAATTAACAAAGTAAAAGTGATGAGCCGAAGTGAGCATTAAAACGATTCACCCGGGAATTAGACCGATCATTTCATCGCGCATGCAGGTGAGAAAACGTCTTTGGTAGACTGCAGCTTGAAGATATTCCTGAATGTTGTCTTCAGTATACAAAACATTGATGCCTTCTGCAATATATTCCGCTTGTTCTTCTCTATAGCGACTAGCCAACATTTCTTTATTAACGGTTACTTGCCCGTTTTCATATACAATATCATAATTATAAATAAATTGCAGTATCTTTTTCCTATTCAGTAGAGATTAGTGCCTATTTAGCCAAGCGATCTTACTAAATAATATCGAGCTTTAAATTTGCACCTGTGTTGATTTAGCGGTAAAATAGAGGTAATTAAATAAATAATTAAATACAATCATCTGTCCTAGTAAGTAGTGGAATCTAACAGAGAGTCAGCGGGGGCTGTGAGCTGACAGAGGAAGGTGCTGAATCCAGCAGATGAGTAAATAATGACCAAGGACAGGGATGACTGCTAAGTGATCCCTGTGTACAAGTTATTTCGGTAGATCCGTTATCCAAGTTGAGTGCAAGCTGGGCCTGTTTAATGGCATGGCTTGAAAGTTGGGTGGCACCGCGAGAGGCAGTCTTCGTCCCTAGTTGAGGGATAGAGACTGCCTTTTTCAGAATAAAAATTAAGAGATAAAGGAGCGATACTCATGTTAGATATGAAGGGCATGCGCGAGCAGATTGATTTATATAAGCAGAAGTTGCAGTCGAGAGGAGTGGCTGCTGAAGTTGTTGATGAATTAGTAGCGTTAGATGAGAAGCGACGCGAGCTCATCCAAACATCAGAAACCTTGAAGCAGCGCCGTAATGATGTATCCAGTACGATTGGTGAGAAGAAGCGAGCGGGTGAATCAGCTGAGGATGCGATTGCCGAGATGCAAGAGGTTGCTGCAGAAATTAGAGACCTTGATGAGAAGTTAGCTGAGATTGAGGAGCGTCTGCAAGAGCAGTTATCTTGGTTACCGAACTTACCACATGAATCAGTGCCGGTAGGTGAGGATGAAGAAGATAATGTTGAAGTGAAGCGTTGGGGAGATGAGTTTATTCCTGATTTCTCAGATTTTCCTAATGGCGAGCCTAAAGCACACTGGGATTTAGGGAAAAATTTAGATATTTTAGACTTTTCACGTGGGGCGAAGGTGGCGAGTTCGCGTTTTCTTTACTACAAGGGCTTAGGCGCACGCTTGGAGCGAGCTTTGTACAATTATATGTTGGACAAGCATGTGGATGAGAATGGTTATCGTGAGATGATTCCGCCTTATTTAGTCAATGATCAGGCGATGTATGGAACCGGTCAATTCCCGAAATTTACGGAAGATGTTTTCCAAGTTGATAAGCACCCACTGACGATGATCTCAACGGCGGAGATTCCATTGACTAACTTTTATGCGGATGAAATTATCGAAGAAGCGTTACCAATCTACTTGACGGCGCTGTCACCAAGTTTTCGCTCTGAAGCGGGGAGTGCGGGTCGCGATACGAGGGGCTTGATTCGCTTACACCAGTTCAATAAAGTTGAGATGGTGAAGTTCTCTGAGCCAGAGACGTCTTATGATGAGTTAGAGAAGATGTTGGTCAATGCGGAAGAGATCTTGCAAGAGTTGAAATTGCCGTACCGCGTGTTAACGTTATGTACGGGGGATATGGGCTTCTCGGCTGCGAAGACATATGATATTGAAGTTTGGATTCCAGCGCAGGAGACTTATCGTGAGATTAGTTCATGCTCGAACTGCGAAGATTTCCAAGCGCGACGAGCGAAGATTCGTTACCGCAATGAAGAAGGGAATCCAAAGTTAGTACACACTCTGAATGGTTCTGGTTTAGCAGTAGGACGTACGGTCGCAGCGATTCTTGAGAATTATCAACAACCGGATGGCAGCGTGAAAATTCCGGACGTGCTCGTGCCTTATATGGGTGGGAAGACAGTGATTAAGGAGGAAAAATAAATGAGTCATAATTTTAAGACAGCAGTATTTGCCGGAGGATGTTTTTGGTGTATGGTGAAGCCGTTCGATTCATTAGATGGGATCGAACAAGTTTTATCCGGCTACACAGGTGGTCATGTGGAGAATCCCACCTATGAAGAAGTTTGTTCAGGGACGACGGGGCATACTGAAGCGGTTGAGATTACGTATGATCCGAGTAAGATGTCATACGAAGAATTAGTTAATATTTACTGGCAACAGACTGATCCAACTGATGCGAGTGGACAATTTGCCGATCGAGGGGATTCGTATCGTCCCGTAATCTTCTATGAGAATGAAGAAGAGAAAGTTATTGCTGAACAGTCTAAGCGTGAGTTGGATGCGAGTGGCCGTTTTACTAAGCCAATTGTTGTTTCCATTGAAGAGAAGGAGACCTTCTACCCGGCAGAAGACTATCATCAAGATTTTTATAAGAAAAATAATGCACACTACACGCGTTACCGTAAGGGAAGTGGGCGCGATGATTTCTTAGATGAGCACTGGGATTAATAGGTTAACTGGATGCAAAAAAGGAGGCTAATATATGGCGATGGTAGATAAGATGCGGGTCGTATCACTCGATGCGGGACGGAAGTATTTTTCCTTAGAGCAGTTAAAAAATGTAGTCGATATGCTAGCGGACAATGGGTATACACATTTGCACTTGTTGGTCGGCAATGATGGTCTGCGCCTTATATTGAATGATATGCGGCTAGATGTTGCGGGGACGGTTTATGAGAGTGAGGCAGTCCAAGAAGCGATTAAGGTCGGAAATGTGGCTTATTATGATGATCCGAATGGGAATACACTAACGGAAGCAGAGATGGATGAGTTGCTGGTCTATATGGCAGAACGCGATATTGAGCTGATTCCGGCTGTCAATACACCGGGCCATATGGATGCGATCTTAGAAGCGATGAAGCATTTAGGCATCGAAGCGCCCAACTATGTCTATCATGATCCGGATTCCGGGGAGTCAACTGTATCAAAAAGAACAGTTGATCTGAAAAATGATCGAGCAGTTGCTTTTACGAAGGCACTTGTTGAGTTGTATGCGACGTACTTTGAAGGGAAAGTAGCTTTCTTCAACATGGGCTTGGATGAGTATGCTAATGATGCGATTCCGAACTGGATGCCGGGCTGGAAGAACTTACAGAAGTGCGGAGAATACGCGGACTTTGTAGCCTATACTAATGATTTAGCCCGCCTATTGAAGCAGCACGGTTTACGTCCAATTGCGTTCAATGATGGCTTGTACTTCGATTATGTGATTGATCAAGGAACATTCGATTCCGATATTGTGATTGCGTACTGGACAGCGGGCTGGGAAGATTATGAGGTAGCCTCCTCGCACTACTTCAGTGAGCGCGGGCATGATATCTTGAACACGAATGATTCGTGGTATTATGTGATTGGTCGCGAGGATAAAGAGAGTGGCTGGTACAACTTAGAACAAGGCTTGAATGGCATGAATAAGGTACCATTTAATCAAGTGTTGAAAGATGAAGACGAACCTATTCCAACATTAGGTAGCATGATTGCCGCTTGGTGTGATGATCCTGATGTACCGTACATCGAACCGCATCTTAAACACTGGCTTGAAACATTTGCCCAGAAAAATAACGAGCAATTTTCAAACTAATGAGTAACCAAAAATGGCTAATAGTCCACATGATGTGTGGATAATTAGCCATTTTATCTGTTAGATTGTTAGGATTTAAGAATAAATCTTTCAATTGCGTGAGCGACACCACCGTCATCATTGGTAGGCGCGATATAATCGGCCAAGTCTTTCAATTCATCGATGGCGTTACCAACTGCAACACCGATGCCACAGGTGGTGATTAGATCTAGGTCATTCCCGCTATCACCAATCCCCATTGTATCACTGATGTTAATTCCCAATTGTTCAGCTAAATAAGCGACAGCTTTTCCTTTACTTGCTTGGGGATGAATCATCTCTAAGTAATAAGGTTGGCTACGTAAGGCGGTGAATTGGTTACTATAATGTTCTTTCATATGTGCTTGTGCGCGATCTAAGATATCTGGTTCATCGACCATCATGAATTTATTATAAATCAGTGACTCATCGAGTTCATCAACAGGTTGATAGAAGAGGGGTAAGTCTGTCAACCAAGCTTCACGAACAGTGTAAGGACTAAGTGGATTATTCGGCGTAAAAATACCTCCGTCAGCAATCGCGTGTGCGTGCGCACCAATCTCTTCACTCACATCAAATAACGTGCGGATATCATCAAGATCTAATGTCGCATCCGCAAAAATGGTATCGTCAGCTAAGTTCGTCGTAACAGCTCCGTTATACGTAATTAAAAACTGTCCCGCGTCCTTCAAGCCGAGCTCTTCGGCGTAGCGCATCGCACTCGGGGTAGCACGCCCGGTACATAAGACGACTTTGACACCTGCTTCAAGTGCACGAGAAATCATCTCGGGGGCAGCTGAGTGTACCTCGTGACTGGATGTCAGTAAGGTATCATCAATATCAATTGCTAATAATTTTATAGACATGTTGTATCTCCTTTTTGGTTGGGGTGTTTTGTTCAACTGGGCTAATTAGATGACTTAGGGCGGGTGATTTTGCCATTATGGATATATTGGCTAAATTCGTGCAAGCTCTCAGCGAACATACTCATATAATCTTGATCAGATGGTTTAATAAATTCACGTGGTACATACAGTCGATCATCTCCATGAATACTATCACTTAAAATATTGGCTATTTTACTAACTTCTCCCAGTTCAATCAAGCTCCCGTCCGGATAATAGAGCATAATGGGGGCTTTTTGTTTTAGTTTATAATCATAAGAAATATCAAAGGTGGTATTAACCATGGTGAACAAATCTTTGTCATAATAAACATTCTCGACAATATCACGCAACGTATCTACCAAGTCTTGATCCGTCTCATGATCGAATTCAACTGATTTTAGCGGCTTCCGGTCCAAAAACATCCGAGCAAGCTGGCTCAAGTAAGGGTCTGAGCTATCCGTCCAATGCGTCAAAGCCACGTAGAAAGTCGTATCATCAATTCGCAGATAATCTTGCAATGAATGCTCCTCAGCAAAGAATGGCTCTAGTAAAGGAGCATGCGAATCTAATTTATCTTCACTATAGAGTTGGCGTGCTCGCTTCAATAAGCGGTCCAAGGTAACTTCCATGCCTCGTGAAGCAGGGTGGAAGTAGACTTGCATATACATCTGATAGCGACACAAAATATAATCTTCAACCGCATGCATGCCGCGGTGAGAGAAGGCAATTCCGCCTTCATAAGGTTTCATCACACGCATAATACGGGCTAAATCGAAGGCGCCATATGTTGCCCCCGTAAAGTAAGCATCGCGCAATAGATAATCCATCCGATCGGCATCGATTTGGGAACTAATGAGTTGGACCACTTGAGGATTAGGATGTTCGCCGGTGATGACACTTGCGACTTGGTTCGGGAAGTCATCGGATACTTGTCGCAAAATATGATGTACTTCGGTTCCCTCTTGCAAAATAATATCAATCGTAAATTGCTCATGATCGGTATCGAAGATCTTCTCAAAGGTATGTGAAAAAGGACCATGACCGATATCGTGCAGTAGTGCAGCACACAAGGTAACGAGTCGACACTGGTCATCCCACACATCTGAATAATGGCGCTGGAAGTTATTAATCATCTTTCGCGTGAGTTCATAGACCCCTAAGGAATGCGAAAAGCGGGAATGTTCCGCGCCATGGAAGGTATACTGCGCCGTACCGAGTTGTTTAATGCGGCGCAAACGTTGAAATTCGCGTGAGTTGATTAAATCCATAATCAACTGATCATTAACATGAATATAGTCATGGACCGGGTCGCGGAAGACTTTTTCATCATTTAATTTATTCTTTTGTTCAAATGTTATGTCTTGGGTCATTAGTATGCCTCCTTATCGAATGCGGAACCCAATAGTTTCTTATTGCGCATCACCATCTTATCGTAGGCGCTCATATAGGTGGATAAAATATCGTGGGTAAAGTTTCCTTCGCGCAATGCTTGACCATGTGCATTGTCTTGTAGTACTTGGATAATTAATTCAGTCATCTTGGCTACATCGATGGGCTCTCCAATCTCAGCTTCTACAGTTGTCATGACACTTGGATCGATATCAGGATAGTCCCAATTAATGGTCTTGCCTTGAAGACCACGATCATAGAAGGATTTGATTGAGCGTGAGCGCACATCTTGATCACCGTTCATACTAATATAGATCATCACTGCTACCCCTTGACCAATCCGCCGCTGTGAGATTCCAGCAATCTTACGCCCATGAATACTCAGATCATAATCACCCGGACAGTATGATTCTGGCACTTCAATCGCATTCACCTCAACACCATATGGGGCTAAGGCTTGGGAAATAAGCTCATGCATCCGACTGTAGGCTCGATTAATATCCAGTCGTTGATGTTCTTCAGGAAAGATAATCGAAAAATTCAATACACCGGGATCACTCACAACAGCTAATCCTCCCGAATTACGCACAATATACTCATATCCAGCCTCTTCGAAGACCTTCAGTCCATCATTTAGATGAGGTAATTTGGAATCCACCATCCCTAAGAAAATTAAGGGATCAGACGGCCAAAAGTAGACAAGTGGCTGTTCTGCCCATCCTGCATACTTAATTAATGCATCTGTCAGCGCAAAATAAGTTAAGCCGTTCACATCGAGTGGAAAATCATCCGTATGATACAACTCGAAGACATGTTCCTTCCATTGATCTAATCCATCTGCTTGTAACTCACTCACATCAATCCCCCACAGTCATCTAAGTAATCTATGCCTATTATAGCAAAAATCAATAGAAAATGCTGAGATAAGCGGTTTTTCATAAGGAGAGGAATAGATGGATACCAAAAGAAATATTTTTAAACGTGAGCCGTATGCGGTATAATAGAGAAGATGATGAGAAGAGGGAGTAGTGATGTGTCAAATGATTGATGGACAAGCGCAAGTAGCTGAAGTGAATATGTCGGTTAAGTCGAAGCAGGCCGGCCAAGTGAATGAGCATCAGTTCGAGGATCGCGGGCGGTTTGCTCAGATGAAGGGGCATTATTATATTAAGTTCGATGAAGTATTAGATGAACAAGTGACACCTGTTACAGTGAAAATCAATCAGTCGGGAGAGGAAGTCACATTAATTCGTCATGCGGAACAGACGACGCGATTAGTCTTTAGTAGCACACAGCCAACGAGCGTCAATTACCGAACGCCAGCAGGAATAATACAACTAGTTGTTCAAACTAACCACTTGATGACAACACTTAAGCAACAGCCAACAGCTGGTGAAGTGCAAGTGGACTATCAATTATTCTCAGGTGAAGAGAAATTAGGCGACTACGAATTAAGATTGCATTTCACGACATAATACGCTAATATAAATAAGAGAATGTGGAAGAAGAAAGGTTGATAGATAGTGGAATTAAAAGAATTTAATGGGATCGAAAAACACGAATTAGCCCCGGTTCATGTAGCGAAGGCAATCTTGGACAAAAATCATGAAGTAATGAACTTCAATGACTTATTACACCAAGTAGCTGACTACTTAGAGTTGGATGATGAGCAGCTAGAAGAGCAAATAGCGCAGTTCTATACCGATCTGAATATCGATGGACGCTTCATCTCACTAGGAGAGAATCGTTGGGGACTCCGTGGTTGGTATCCAGTTGACTCGATTGATGAAGAGTTAACGCACGATAATGATCTAGAAGATATTACACCGAAGCAAGCACCGGATGGCTTCGATGACATTGATGATGTAGAAGATGAACTTTCTGAAGACGAAGCCGATGAAGAAGAAATCGAACTAGAAGATGACGAGAACTACGATGAATATCGCGATGAATTAGACGATGACTTCATTACGGATGATGAAGGTAGCGAATTAGAAGATCTATCGATCGTTGATGACGAAGATGTTCTTGGTGACGACTAATTTATTAAAGAGGGCACTATCTGGGAAATATAACTCAGATAGTGTTTTTTCTTTTGGAGAATCTTAGATGTTCAAGATATATCCGGTAAGTTACATGGAATAGTGCTTCTTTTGTTATTGTCTGATTGAAAATTTGAGTGCAAGGCTTTATAATAGTGAGGTTAGAGAATGGAGGAAACCGTTATGCAAGAGAAATATTTTGGGCAAGATAATGCGTTTCGTTGGGTAATCATTCACACAGACAAGGTAGAATTAACGGCAGATACATTGGCAGATGATACGATCGATAATGATATTATCGCGTATGCGATGGATGAGAACGAGCGGGCGATTGTTAATTATGATGCCGATGATCAGGCGTTGTTAGTTATTTATAATGCACTGGATCATTATCGAATGAGTGAGCATTACGAAACGATCCCAGTGACATTTATTGTTCAACCCGATCGACTTATTACAATTGTTAACGATAAGAGTGAATACTTGATTGCACACTTCAATCAGTATTTAATGCAGCATAGACAGGTGTCAGTGAACAAATTTTTCTTCTCCTGTCTGACGTTAATTACGGAGCGCTATTTTCCAGTGATGGATGCGATTGATAAAGAAAAAGATATATTGAATAGAAAACTACGCCAAAGGACGAATAAACATAACTTGTTCGCCTTATCCGATTTAGAAACCGGTTCAGTCTATCTACAAGTGGCAGCGAATCAAAATGTCTTGCTGTTGGAGAAGTTAAAAAATCATCATGTCATTAGACGATGCGACCCGGAAGATAGGGAAGAATTAAATGATGCCTTGATAGAAGCGAAGCAATTGGCCTCTATGACACAACTAAACGCACAAATTTTCCAGCAACTTTCAGGAGCATATAATAATGTATTGAACAATAATCTAAATGAGAACTTGACGACATTAACGATTATTTCGATTATTTTAGCTGTGTTTGGGGTGATTACTGGTTTCTTTGGGATGAATATAGCACTTCCGATGATGAAAACACCACATGCTTGGGTCTATATTGTGGGGCTGTTCGTCATACTATGGGGAGTGATTAAGATCATTTTGGATTATATCGTTAACCGACATTAACTAGGTGGATAACTAAAACAATACGGTGCAAGTTATTATGAATATACGCCTCTATTCTGATGCCATTACTTCATTAGAGTAGAGGCGTTCGGTCTATTTCTCTGTAAAAAATATGCAGGAATATCGAAAAATAACTTGCCTCACAACTGTATTAATCGTATAATACACATAAGGGGTAAGTATTTTTTTAATTAAGGTGTATTAAGTGGTTGATACGGGTCAGTATACTATTTTTTTAGACAGAGTGTATTAATTACTTAATACGGAAGTGAGAGGTGATGGTGTGAATATTAGGTTTAATAATCGAGATCCAATCTATGTTCAAGTGGTTGAATACTTCAAGGAAGAATTGGTGGCGAAGCGTCTGCAGCCAGGGCAAGAGTTGCCTTCAAGACGAGAACTAGCTCGGACGTTGAAGATCAATCCCAATACTGTGCAGCGGGCTTATAAGGAGATGGAAGAGATGCAGTTGATTTATACCGAAGCAAATGTCGCCAGTAAGATTACGGAAGATCTAGCTGTGCTAAGGCAACTGCGACAAGAATGGGCCCGCGAAGCGGTGAAGCAATTTGTTCAGCAAGTGAGCTTGTTAGAGTTGGATGAGGCTGAGGTTGTTCAGATGATCCAAGATGAATGGAAGAGGGAGGACTCAGATGTTAGAGGTTAATGGACTGACGAAGCGTTACGGGAAACGAACAATTGTAGAAGACATCTCATTTACTGTACCAAAAGGGGAAATCACGGCCCTTATCGGGGTGAATGGTGTCGGGAAGACGACTATTCTGAATGCGATAATGAATTTGGTACCTAAGCAGGCAGGAGAGGTGCGGATAGATGGTGAGCCGCTTAAGTATTCATTGTATGAAAAAATAAGTTTTATTCCAGATGAATCTATTATGCTACTTGAGTTTACAATTCGAGAAGCGATGGATTTTATGCGAGATTTCTATGTGTCTTGGAATGAGCAGAAAGCCCAAGATATTTTACGCTTTTTTAACTTGAAGGAAACGATGGTGATTAAGGAGTTGTCGAAGGGGAATATTGCCAAGGTGAATCTGTTGTTAGGATTTGCGCAGGATTCAGATTATATCTTAATGGATGAACCATTCAATAATATCGATATCTTTACTCGAGAGGAGATTGCCAATATCTTCACGACAACATTGGTAGAAGATAAGGGTGTGCTTATTACGACGCATGAGATTGATGAAATTGAGCGACTCGTGGATCATGTAATCTTGCTTGATCGCACGCGGATTGCTAAGGAGTTCAATGTTGAGCAGATGCGGATGGATGAAGGGAAGTCGATTGTCGATGTGATGCGTGAGGTGTATCAGCCGCAACAATTCGCAAGCTGGGAAGGTGATGAGTATGAATAGAACATGGAAGTTATTACAATTCGAATTTAATCGGCTATGGAAAGTACTGATCGGGTTAATTCTCTTCAATATGGTGGTCCAACCTTTAGGCGTCATCTGGAGTACGTATAGATACTTCAACCGTGATGTCTCGGCTGTCACGACCTTGGAGATGCCCGGAACTGTGGCGCGAGCACTGGCTTTCAATGAAGTGACACAGTCGGGGATTGTAACGCTAGCCATCTTGTTTACGGTCTTTGCATTAATCTTTTATACCTTCTATACGTGGTATCGTGAATGGTATGGCAAGAGTCGCTTCAGCTATCGACTCATGATGATTCCGGGCAATCGAATGCAGGTTTATTTTGCTAAATTATTAGCCCTCTATATTGGGGTCTTATTGTTAGTAGCGCTACAGATCGTGTTGTTAGCAGTTGGGAATTGGATCTTCGAATGGGTCTTGTCTGAAGATGTGATCCGACCGATTCATCTATTTGAGCTCTATTATTGGAATGATTTTGGGAATGAAATCTTCCTGCCGGTACTCCAAATTATGATTAACCGATATGTAATGGGATTTATGACCTTAAATATTGTGTTTGTCGGCATTTTGTTAGAGCGAAGCTTTGGGTTAGCTGGGTTCATCAGTGGTCTAGCTTTTTATCTTATATCGTTGATCGGCTCTGTTGCGGTAATATCAGTGATCGGTGGACAAGCCTATAAGTGGTATCTTTTCTACGATGAGGCGCTCTATATGATGTATGGAATTATGGTGCTATATACGTTGATTTGTATCGGCATCAGCCATTATCTCATCAATCACCGGCTGAGAGTTTAGGAGGAATAAATTTATGAAGAATATGAAATTGACAACGGTATTCCTGATTATTGTCATTGTTTTCGTCGGCTTCTTCGGAACGCGTGCCTATACGCGAGGTGAACGTCGAGATGTAGATATATCAGTGACGTTCACACCGGCGCATACAGTGATAGATGAGTTAACATTTTCAGCGGCTATTAGCGAGCCAGCTGCTGATTTTGATGATTGGCGTTCAGCAGCACAAGTGGATTATAATGAAGGACAATTTCAGCTGAGACAAGCAAGTGAGGCTATCTTGCCGCAAGATTATATTCGTTTGCCAGCCTTACTTACGAGAGACTATCCTGAACTATTGCGCGGTCTGCCGGATGGGGAAGTTTCGGCTTATCATGAAACAACTGACGGTATTTGGGCATATGGCTTCATTGGTGAGCCGTATAAACCAAAGACATTGCGCTTAAATTACGTGGATAAAGCGACTGGAGAAGTTGAGCGACAATCGATTGAGATGGGACCGGAAGATAATGAATTGGATGGCTTTATTATGCATTCGTTCTTCGATGAGTCGGGTCAGTTGCATCTGTTCTCTAATATAATGGAACAACCACACGAGATAAAACATTTAATCATTAATCCGCAACAAGAGACAGTTGAGCGCAGTATGATGACGGCAGACGAGGGACAAGTACTGGCACTATACGGGGATGGAGCGAGCGATGAAGTAGTCTTGGAAGAATACACTGTCGATTATGTGGCAGAAGCCTATCAGGAAACCTCCACCTATTACCGCTACAACTGGCAGACGGATACGAAGGAAGAGATTCACTTCGATAAGACGATTCATCAGGGAATAGAGGTTATCTATGAACGCGGGCAGTTGTATATGGTGGCGCAAGATTATGAGACAGAGACGTTGCGTATTTATGAAGTAACGGCAGATAATGAAACGGTCTTGCGTATAGAAGAATCGATGCCGGAAATGGTGGAGACGACGGAGGCATTAATGTGGAGTGAACCTGGCTTCCACTGGCTCGTTCAAGATGGTCAGTTATGGCTTATTCCTATGCAGTGGCAGAGCGACCAATCGACTGAGATGAAGCGATATGATCTCGCCACGTTCGAACAGACAGAGACGGTTACCGCGCAAGTCCAAGCCTCAACATCAACCGTACTTGATGTGAGACATGTTTCGTTGCCATCAGAATTTTAAGTAAAAAAATTGACAGCAGTGTCCAGAATCTGTAAAATAGTTATTGGGCACTACTAGATATGAACGATTGAGCTCCCTATTCAAATATTGGAATAGGGAGTTTTGCTATTTTATAGACAGTGAGCGATACATAAAGATAATGGAGGAATTGTCATGGCGAAGTATATTTTTGTAACAGGTGGCGTTGTGTCATCAATTGGGAAAGGAATTGCGGCAGCAAGTCTGGGTCGATTGTTGAAAAATCGTGGCTTGAAAGTCACCATTCAGAAGTTCGATCCGTATATTAATGTGGATCCGGGAACGATGAGTCCGTACCAGCATGGAGAAGTCTTTGTGACGGATGATGGGGCGGAGACGGACTTAGATTTAGGCCACTATGAGCGTTTCATCGATATTAACTTGAATCAATACTCAAACGTCACAACCGGAAAAGTGTATTCTGAAGTGTTGAATAAGGAACGTAAAGGAGACTATCTCGGTAAGACCGTTCAAGTTATCCCGCACATCACGGATATGATTAAAGAAAAAATTATGCGAGCAGCGGAGACGACTGATTCCGATGTCATTATTACGGAAGTGGGTGGAACGGTTGGAGATATTGAGTCGTTGCCGTTCTTAGAAGCGCTCCGTCAGATGAAGAGTGACGTTGGAGCAGGAAATGTGATGTATTTACATGCAACCTTGATTCCCTATCTAGCTGCAGCAGGTGAGATGAAGACGAAACCGACTCAGCACAGTGTGAAAGAACTGCGCAGTCTCGGTATTCAGCCTAATGTCTTAATTGCGCGCTCTGAGCGTCCACTTGACGAGAGTATCAAAGAGAAAATTGCCTTGTTTACCGATGTGGACAAAAGTGCAGTCATTGAATCTCTTGATGTTGATACGCTTTATTCCGTGCCACTGCGTTTGCAAGAACAGGGATTAGACCAAATTGTTGTGGACTACTTAGGATTGGACGTGCCTGAAGCAGATATGAGTGCATGGAAAGATTTAGAACAACGCGTCCAGAACTTAAGTGGACAGACGACGATTGGAATTGTCGGCAAATATGTCGAATTACCGGATGCGTATATCTCTGTGACCGAAGCGCTAAAACATGCCGGATACAAACATGATACGGACGTTCAAGTGACATGGATTAATGCGGAGAAAGACTCGACTGATGCCATTATCGATCAAATTAAACAATGTGATGGTATTGTCGTTCCCGGTGGATTCGGTGAGCGTGGCCTTGATGGAAAACTAGAAGCCATTAAATATGTTCGCGAACATAATATACCATTCTTAGGCATCTGTCTCGGCATGCAACTGGCAGCAATCGAGTTTGCCCGTAATGTAGTCGGTTTAGATGGAGCGCACACGGCTGAAGTAGATCCACAGGTTGAACACAATATTATCGACTTAATGGCAGATCAAGCTGATATTCAAGATATGGGAGGAACTCAACGTCTCGGTCTCTATCCATGTAAAGTGGAGAACGGCACAAAGGCTCATGAAGCATACGGTCAAAACTTAGTCGAAGAACGTCACCGTCACCGTTATGAGTTCAATAACGAATATCGCGATATCTTATCGGAAGCAGGCCTGGTCTTCTCGGGTGTGTCACCGGATAATAAATTAGTCGAAATCATCGAGCTATCGGATCATCCGTTCTACGTTGCAAGCCAATTTCACCCTGAATTTATCTCGCGACCAGAACGTCCACAACCCCTCTTCGACAAATTTATCGAAGTTGCACAAGCAAACGCTAAATAATCAACACACTAAAGAGCTTACCCGTATGCTAGGCGGGAAGCTCTTTTTACTAATAATCAGATCTTCAATCGTGACCTATCTATCCTATCAACAAAGCTGCCAGTGTTCCGATTAAAATGAGCGGAATATTGTAGTGTAAGAAGGTAGGTAGACAGGTATCTCTAATGTGATCATGCTGACCATCGATATTAAGACCAGCAGTTGGCCCCAGTGTACTATCAGACGCGGGCGAACCGGCATCGCCTAATGCTGCCGCCACCCCGACCAATAGAATGGTTGCAGTAGGAGTGAAGCCAAGTTGTTGTGCTAAAGGGACATAAATAGTGGCAATAATAGGAATCGTCCCAAAACTCGTTCCAATTCCCATTGTAATAAACAAACCAACCACAAGCATGCCGAATGCACCGAGTAATTGATTGTCGCCAACAAGGGAGGATAGAGACTGGACAAGTTGTTCTACTCCCCCCGTCTCACGCATAATATTCCCATAACCAGCTGCCACCAGCATTACAAAGGCAATGTATCCCATTGAGGTAATACCGTTATTTAACAAGTGATCTAATTGATCGAAGTGAAACGTTTGTCCTAATAACATAATACCGAGACCAATTATAGCACCTAACGCTAAGGAACCATATAAGATTTGAATGATTAAGGCACTCATGGCTCCGATTAAGACGATCAAGTGATGGCGCGACCAGATGACATCTTCGGATTGCTCTCTATTTACAGAAACTTCTGAGTATTCATATATTCGTGACTTCTTGTAGGAGATGAAGGTGGCAATCAGTAAGCCGATTAGCATAGCGACCCCCGGGATCCACATCACACCAGCAATTTGGCTATTGGTCACCGACAGACCACTTGCCGTCAATTCCTCTTTTATAATATTGTGAAAAATTAAGCCGAACCCAATCGGAATTGATATATAAGGGGTCTGCAAGCCAAAGGTTAAGGCCGATGCAATCGCACGCCGGTCAATCTTAAGCATATTGAACACAGGCAAAAGTGGTGGAATTAAGATAGGAATAAAGGCGATATGCACGGGAATCACATTTTGTGAGAGCATACTGAATAAGGCAATTCCTAAGATAAGCCACGTCGTATGTTGACCGATCTTCTTAGCTAGATGATGTGCCAGTAAGGTAGCCACTCCCGATTGGCTAATAGCAGCGGCAAGCGCCCCGAGTAAAATATAATCCAAAGCTGTCGCAGCATTGCCGCCCATTCCTTCTACTAAAGTTGTCATGACTCCTTCGACAGACATTCCCGCCAGTAAACCGCCAACCAGTCCACCAATAATTAAACTTAACAACACATTTAGTCGCAAGAGTGATAAAACAATCACCGTTACGACTGAAATTAATACCGGATTTAACATATAAACCTCTCCTTATACAATGAATCACCTGCTAGTTGTCCGAAGCCGACTGAAAGAAAGACAAAAAGCGTCCTCTCTCATTGAAAGGACGCTGTAGACGTGGTTCCACCTTACTTTGCAAAAAAATGCCTCAGTATGATAGGCAGCTTAAGATCTGCCATCACGGCTCCGTAACGCAGAGCAGACGATATTATTTTTAATAATATAGCTCGTGGGTGTGCTTGGTACCTACGTTAACTTCCACCACCGTTAACTCTCTGAAAATCGGGCCAGATCGTCCACTCATCGCTTATTGGAATTATCATAATTTAATTTTAATGATAAGTCAATACTTTTCTGAAAAAATATGATATCTTAATACAATTCATCAATTAGGGAGACAAGTGCCACTGATTTTTTGTTACCGATAAATTCAGGGATGATCGAGCAGTGAGGGACTAAAAATTCTATCTATCTGAAGAGAGTATGAAGTGATTTGAGCCCATCGGACAAGCAATATTTAATTCGGTCCATGCCAGAAAGAGGTGTTCTGTTGAATTGTATGCGGTTTAAGTTTTGACACAGTAGGAAACACTAGCGTCTGTGGGGTTTTAAGGTATTTTGTTTAGTAAAATAGAGGTATTGTGCTATAATAGGGGTGTAAGTTAAGAATGAAGAAAGATTAATTAATAGGAGGAACAGATAGAATGGGTTTAGTAAATATGACAGATATGTTGAACAAGGCGCTCGAGGGTGGATACGCTGTTGGGCAGTTTAACATTAATAACTTAGAGTGGACACAAGCGATCTTAGACGCGGTTGAAGAGGCTAACTCACCAGCCATCTTAGGTGTATCAGAAGGTGCAGCGAAGTACATGGGTGGTTTCAAAGCAGTCGTAGGTATGGTGAAAGGTCAATTAGAAGAGCGTAACATCTCTCAACCAGTTGCAATTCACTTAGACCACGGTTCATCTCTAGAATCATGTCGTGCAGCGATTGACGCTGGATTTACGAGTGTTATGATTGATAACTCAAAATTCCCAATTGAAGAAAACATTGCCAACACACGTGAAGTTGTTGAATATGCGCATTCTAAAGGGGCATCGGTTGAAGCAGAAATCGGTTCTGTCGGAGGAACTGAAGATGGTGTGACAGGTGGCGTTATTTATGCTGACCCAGAAGAGTGTAAGCGAATTGTAGAAGAAGCGAAGATTGATGCATTAGCTGCAGCGCTTGGATCTGTTCACGGTGATTACGATGGCGAGCCGAAGTTAGGGTTTGATGAGATGAAAGAAATCTCTGAGTTAACAGGTGCACCACTTGTACTTCACGGTGGTTCAGGTATTCCTGAGCACCAAATCAAAAAAGCTATCGAGTACGGTCACAGTAAAATCAACGTAAATACTGAGCTTCAACAAGTATGGGCGAAGAAAACACGTGAAGTGATCGCTAACAACCCTGACCAGTACGACCCACGTAAAATTATCGGGCCAGGAAAAGAAGATATTACGAAAGCAACTATTAAAAACATGGAAATCTTCGGTTCTGCAGGACAAGGTTAATCGAATCAATCAACTAAATAATAACAAAAAGGACAAGCACGCCAGTAGCGTGCTTGTCCTTTTTAAGTGTGTGCTACTGCTAATGAGTTGTTAATCTAGTACATTAAAGAAGCTGCGGGTAATCATTAACAGGGTAGCACTGTTATGCAGGGTGGCGAGAAGACTAGGTGAGAGGAGATCTAAAAGTCCCATCACAATTAATGACGAATTAATCGTATACGTGTGCGTCATATTGCGCTGAACCTTTTGTTGGACCCCGTCACTTAAGTCTATTAAAGTATGCAAGGATTGTAAGTCATCAGTTTTTATAATGATATCACTGGCTTGTCGTGCTAAGTCAGAGCCTTCTTGGAATACAGCTCCGATATCAGCTTGAGACAAAGCAGCGGAATCATTCAAGCCGTCACCAATCATGAAGACTGATCGACCTTCAGCTTGCAATTCTTGGATAATACGGTGTTTATCTTCAGGGTAGACCTCACTGTACGTAGCATCAAAACCAATTTTTTGGTCTAATTTTGCTACACGAGCAGCATGATCACCTGAGAGTAGAACAATAGATTTGCCAGATGCTTTCAGTTGCTCCAGTACATCAGTTGTGTTCTCACGTAAAGGCATGTCGATGAAGAATAGTGCAATAAGTTGTTCGCCGTATGCTAAGTAGAGCAGGTTATACTGATCTTCATAAGTGGTAATCATCTCACGTTGATTAGCATTAAATTGGATATCATGTTCTTCCATGAATGACTTACTACCGATTAGTAACGTCTTATCTTGGTAGGTAGAGATGATTCCTTTAGCGACGACATGAGTAATCTTACCATGGAATTCTTCGTGAATAATGTGATTATTATCGGCTTCTTGAACGATGGCTTGGGCAATTGGGTGATAGATATGCTCTTCTAGACAAGCACCGATACGAAGAACGTCTTCAATGCTGTAGTCATAGAACGGTTCGATCCGATTAATCATCGGGATACTTGTCGTTAAGGTTCCCGTTTTATCGAATACGAAGGTATCAATCTGATTCATCACTTCTAAGTAGCGGGATCCTTTAATAACAATTCCTCGCTCGACCCCTTCATTAATGGCTGATATATATGATATAGGGGTCGAAATTTTTAGTGCACAAGAATAATCTACAAGAATGAAGACGAGAGCTTTGCTAATTGATCGCGTCAGAAGGTATGTGAGCGCCATCCCTAAGAAGTTATACTTCACAAGGTTATCAGCTTTTTGGGTGAGTTCAGTTGCATTAGTGGATTGATGAGTCGACGCTGTTTTGATTAACTCGATCATGTCACTAATGCGAGCGTTAGGTTTGTTGTTAGTGACTTCAACAATAAGTTCACCGCTCTCCAATGTGGTATTAGAATGAACGATATCACCGGCTTGTTTGTGGACTAGGAAGACCTCTCCAGTGATCGAACTTTCATTCACATGGCCATCACCTTGAATAACTGTACCATCGAAAGGAATGTCATCGCCTTCTTGACAAACTATATGTGACCCAATCGAAATCTCTGTACTGTTAACTTTTAGTTGCTCGCCCTCTTCGGTTTGGATCCAGACGGGGAACTCTTGCTTGGCCAAACTTTGTTCCAAATTAGCAAGCGATGTTTCATATGACCAGGCTTCCAATTGATCACCTAAGTTAAGTAAGAAGATAATCGTATCGGCTGAGCGGAAATCATCGGATAGAAGTGACACAAAGATGGCACTAGCATCCAGCACATGCATATCCAGCTTGCCAGTTAATAAAGATTTTATTGCTTCCTTCACAAAGCGCACGGCACGTAATAAGATAAGTCCGTGGCGCCAAGATGTAGGGAGAAGGGCCATACGAAGTGCTTTAAAGTATAGGGCATTGGAGACAATATCGTAGACAGACTCTGGCCCGTGATCAATCGGATTATCGTGCACCTTTGCCATAAGTATCTCCCAATCAATCGCTTGTAAGTAAGCCTTCACTTGATCCAATTGTTGACGATCGAACTGAATCGCAAATTGCTTATTGGTTTGATAAAAATGGAGTGCACGAATAGAACTGAACTGCTTAGACAGCTCAGTTAAATAGTCATGGCACGCTTCATTCAACGGGAACGCAACACCTAATCGGATACGTGTCTTACTTTGGTGAAGGACTGTTAGTGGCGCCCCCACGTTATTCTGCCTCTTCTTCGAGATCAGCTAAGATGTCTTTCGTTTTTTCTTCCGCATAAATCGCCTTACCATCTTCATATACATCATCTAAGTGCTGCTTAGCTGTTGAAAGTGAATCATCAATTGATTCTTTTACTCTTAATGATTGAGCTACTGCGTGTGAAGCCACCTTTTTCGTTGTTTTACTTGTTAGGACTTTAAGCCCTACTGTTCCGGCTAATAATCCCCCAACAAATCCACCTGATTTAGATGTTGCTTTCAATACTTTCTTCAACATAATAATTCCCTCTTTCTAAGTATTTTAGTATAGCTATTATAGACTGAAGCAGGTGAAAAGTAAAGGAAACGGGGCATTATGAGCAATATGTAATCATTGAGCGATCCATTACTTATTTTTTAAAGGGATAAAAAAATATATTTAAATAACGAATATTTTTATTTTTAAATATCATATTATACTTGAAAAGACGAATTGTATTCCGCTACAAGTTGGGACAGAATCCAAATGGGAGCAAGGCAGATATTGCTGGAATCGTCAATGAAGCTGGCAATGTGTTAGGCATGATGCCTCATCCGGAGCGGGCAGTCGAAGAGGTATTAGGCTTTACGGACGGGCTAAAAGTTTTCCAGTCACTGATCGAATCATTGGAAGACAGAAAATAGAGAGTAATTGTTACGATTTTTGATCCTCGATATCAATCAATTAATGGATTTTCCTGTTAAAAATTATAGGAACATAAATGAAAACAGTTTTTTCTATAAAAAATCACAAATTAAACACATTTTAATATTGATAGACACTTTAAAAAAGCATATTATTTTCATCAAAGGAGGGCATTAACAGCTATTCAAATTAAAAAGGGAGTAGCGACAACTAATTTATATTTTAGAATAAAACGGGGGACCCTATAATGAAATCTAAAAAACATAGTATATTATTATATGTTATAAGTGGTGTGTTGCTAGTGTTAACAGTGATGGTGGGTATTGTGTTGTGGCTAATAATGAATCTTGAACCTCAACCAAGTCATGTACTTAAGGTAGATCCAGCGACAGGGATCGAGCAAGTGGTGGAATAGTCAACTGAAACGAATACGCTGAATACAAGTGAAGTAATCTAGGTATGTGACTCAGAAACTATGGCTAAGTTAACTCGAGAGCAAGCTGAAAACTCAGTGATAATGTTGATAACTATGAGGATTATTGCCGGGATTGTTACAGGTTGTGTTCAAGACAGACTTCGGCTTAACAGTGAATCTATCAGATTATTCAGGGGTGCAACTCTTCAGTGAAACCCAGTCGCGTTATATTGTTAGTGTAGCACCGAATCAACAAGATGCCTTCGAAGCCTTTGCCCAAGAACGTGGCGTCTTTGTACAACAATTGGGTACAGTAACGAATGAACCAACTATTCACGTAACGACTACTGAGAGAACGCATATCCTGAATAAAGCTAATCTTGAATCATTATGGCAGCATGCTTTGCTGACTCTGTTAAATCCATCATAAGTGAAAAAATAATCTATCCTCAAAAAATACAACTAAAAATGTCACGTTTCAGTTGTATTTTTGTAGCTTTTTCAGTAAGATGAAGGATAGAAGTATGCGAGTAATCAGAATGGATGAGGATGTGTGAGTGTGGAAGCTAGAAGTATAATGAAAGATATTTTGTTCTACTTGTTAAAAATTGTCATTGTGTTAGTGTTACTTGTTGTGTTTTTTATGGTCGGGGCAATGATTGGTTATGCTGTCGTTGGAGAGGGTTCTAACCCACTTGACGTCTTCGATCAACAATTATGGCAACATGTATTAGATTTCTTTGTGTAAATGTAAGCTCTCTAGTCTCCGGATTAGGGAGCTTTTGTTATGAATAATAAGATGAATGGAGGAATAGGATGAGTATACGACTGAAGCGAGCATATGATGAACCGGCTGCGTCTGATGGGTTTCGGGTGATAGTGGATAAATTCTGGCCGCGTGGAGTGAGAAAAGAAGAGCTTCCTTACGATGAGTGGGCTAAAGAGATCACACCGTCTGATGAAGCGCGTCAAGATTTTGATCATGATCCGGCGAAGTTTGAGGACTTCCGCCAGCAGTATAGGTATGAATTGGATCATAATGAACAGTTCGACGAGTTTCTTGCTTTAATAAAAGAGAAATTGGAGGCAGGGACAGTGACATTTATCTATGCGGCTAAAGATGAACAATGTAATCATGCCCAAGTTTTACGAGACTGGGTGCAGGAGCAGTTAGTATAGGAAAAGTAAATATATATTGAAAGAGCAACATTGTAAGGGTATAACATTCATGTCGAGGATCTAACGTAAGCGGTGTGATGAATTTCGCATCAATTATGTTAACGATTTATTGAAAGCTCTTTCTATAGGGAGTATACTGAAGTTGTTCAAAAATACAAAGGAGGAGTTATTCATGACAACCCCAATTCATGTTCATTCCGAAATCGGTCAATTAAAAAAGGTTCTATTACACCGTCCCGGAAAAGAACTCGAAAACTTAGTACCTGATTACCTCGAGCGGTTATTATTCGACGACATTCCGTTCCTAGCTGAAGCACAGCGTGAGCACGATGCTTTCGCAGCGAAGTTAGAAGAATTAGGTGTCGAGGTCTTATATTTAGAAAAATTAGCAGCAGAAGCCATCGATCATGCTGATGTGAAAGAGCAATTCATCGATGAATGGTTAGATGAGACTACCATCGAATCTACTAGCAAGCGCGAAGCCGTGCGTAAGGTGTTACTCGGCTATGACGATACGTATGAGATGGTTCTCAAGACAATGGAAGGCTTCCGTAAAGAAGAAGTAGACTATGAAGAAGTGTCCATTACTGACCGTCTAGAGAGTGACTACCCATTCTTGATCGATCCAATGCCGAACTTATACTTCACACGTGATCCGTTCGCAACAATGGGTGAAGGTGTCTCTCTAAACAAAATGTATGCAGATACGCGTAACCGAGAAACCCTTTACGGTAAGTACATCTTCAAGTATCACACAGAGTATGGTTCAGATCAAGTGCCACTTTACTACAACCGAGAAGAATCTACTCGAATCGAAGGTGGAGATGAACTGGTTCTATCTGAAGACGTGCTAGCAGTCGGAATCTCTCAACGTACAGCGGCTAAATCTATTGAAAAATTAGCAAAACGTCTATTCGCAGAGACCGACTTTAAAGAAGTTCTCGCTTTCGCTATTCAGAACAACCGTAAATTCATGCACTTAGATACGGTCTTCACGATGGTTGACTATGACAAATTTACGATTCACCCTGAAATTGAAGGCGAACTGAAGGTCTTCTCTATTACAAAAGGTGATGATGGTAAGTTAGACATCCAAGAGAAAGTAGATAGCTTGGAGAATGTCTTAGCTGATGCATTAGGTCTTGAATCTGTCACCTTGATCCGTTGTGGTGGGGGCAGTCTTGTTGCAGCAGCGCGTGAACAGTGGAACGATGGATCTAATACCTTAACTGTTGCACCAGGCGAAGTGGTCGTCTACGAACGAAACACTGTAACGAATGCTAAGCTAGAAGAAGCCGGCATTAAGTTGCACAAAGTTCGCGGCAGTGAATTAGTTCGCGGTCGTGGTGGTCCGAGATGTATGAGTATGCCACTTTACCGTGAGAAGTTAAACAAATAAACAATAAATGAAACGTGCAAGTTAGGTGGGTGGGAGAACTCACCTACCGCAAACTTGCGCTCATAACGACATAACTGATAAAGGAGAAATAACAAATGTTTCAAGGAAGAAGTTTATTAAAAGAAGTCGATTTTACCCCAGCAGAGATTGAATATTTAATTGATTTTAGTATTCACTTAAAAGACTTGAAAAAACGTAATATTCCTCATGAATACTTAAAAGGACAAAATATCTGTCTCTTATTCGAAAAAGCATCAACTCGTACACGTTCAGCCTTCACTGTTGCAGCCAAAGATCTAGGTGCAAAACCTGAATTTATGGGAGCAAACGATATCCAACTTGGGAAAAAAGAATCTGTTGAAGATTCAGCGAAAGTCTTCGGTAGCATGTTTGACGGGATTGAATTTCGTGGGTTCAAACAAGAAGACGTTGAAGCATTAGCGAAATATTCTGGTGTCCCTGTCTGGAACGGTCTAACAGACGAATGGCACCCAACTCAGATGATCGCTGACTTCATGACAATCAAAGAAGAATTCGGCGAATTAAAAGGCAAAAAACTTGTATACTGTGGTGATGGTCGTAACAATATGGCTAACAGTTTAGTGGTGACAGGATCAATGCTTGGCGTTGACGTCACAATCGCATCACCAAAAGAATTATTCCCAGATCAGTCAGTTATTGACTACGCAGAGAAATTTGCGAAAGAGTCCGGTTCAACAGTAACGGTTACAGAAGATATCAAATCTGCGGTTAAAGATGCGGATGTTCTCTACACCGATGTCTGGGTTTCAATGGGTGAAGAAGACAAATTCGAAGAACGTATTAACTTATTGAAACCATACCAAATCAACAAAGAATTGACGGACTTAATCGAAGGCGACTACATCTTCATGCACTGCTTGCCAGCGTTCCACGACACAGAAACAAAAATCGGAGCAGAAATGGCAGAAAAATTCGGTATCACTGAAATGGAAGTGACTGATGAAGTCTTCCGTGACGAAAAACACGCACGCCAATTCGAAGAAGCAGAAAACAGAATGCACTCTATCAAAGCAATCATGGCAGCAACAAACGGAAACTTATTTATTCCAAAAGTATAAATAAATGATAGAAGAAAAGGGGCTGCTTGTGCAGTCCCTATTTTAAAAAGAAACGGAGTGAACATTATGAGCGAAGAGAAGAAAAAGAAGTCGCTAAATACATTTACGCTATTGTTTATTATTATTGCGATTGTCGCAGCAATGACATGGATCGTTCCGGCAGGTCAGTATGAGTTAACGGAAGCTGGCGAAATTATTCCAGGAACATATCACACCGTGGAGCAGAATCCACAAGGGTTGTGGCAAATCTTAACGGCTCCAATTCGTGGCATGGTTGGGACGGATAATACAGATGGAGCGATTGGTGTATCGCTATTTATCTTAGTTATCGGTGGGTTCTTAAATGTAGTCACTAAAACAGGAGCAATCGACACCGGTATTAACTCAATCATTAAGAACAACGAAGGAAATATGACAAAATTAATTTGGATCCTAATGGCTATTTTTGCACTTGGCGGATCGACTTACGGAATGTCTGAGGAAACTATTCCCTTCTATGCTTTATTAATTCCTCTAATGTTAAAAGTAGGTATGGATACGGTAACGGCGGTAGCAATTGTGTTAGTTGGATCAGGTCTAGGAGTGTTATCTTCGACTGTTAACCCATTTGCAACCGGTATTGCAGCAGATATGGCGGGGATTGGTCTTGGAGAAGGTTTTGTCTTACGCCTTATTTTCCTAGTAGTGACTTATATTATTGGAGCTACTTATGTTTCACGATATGCTAAAAGAGTTCAAGAAGATGATCGTAACTCAGTGATGTATGATCAACTAGAAGAACACCGTAATCATTTCAAGTCTGATAACGAAGATTCAGAACTAACGAAAAAACAAAAAGGCGTGCTTATCTTATTTATCGCTTCATTTGTTATTATGATTCTAGGATTAATTCCATGGGATGAGTTCTCAGAAAGTATGGATTTCTTTGTCCGCTTTAATGATTGGTTGGTAGGTGTACCGTTCTTAGGTAATTTCATTGGCTCTGCAGCACTACCATTAGGCCATTGGTATTTAGAAGAGATTACAATGCTATTCCTTGTAATGTCAGTTGTTGTTGGAGTGTACTATAACTTCTCTCAAGATGAAATTGTCGATTATTTTATCGATGGAACAGCTGACTTGATGAGTGTTGCTTTAATTGTTGCTGTAGCACGTGGGATTCAAGTTGTCATGAATGATGGTCAAATCACAGCTACGATTCTGCACATGGGTGAAGTTGGTTTAAGTGGTTTATCAGAAGGTATTTTCATCACATTAGTATACCTGTTCTTCTTGCCGATGACATTCTTGATCGCATCAACATCTGGATTGGCGGCAGCTACGATGGGGATTATGGGACCACTTGGCGATATTGCGGGTGTTTCTCCATCGCTAATTGTGACCACTTTCCAAGCATCAAGTGGATTACTGAACCTTGTGAACCCAACGTTTGGTGTAGTTATGGGAGCATTAGCAGTTGGAAAACTTGGCTTCGGCACATGGGTGAAATTCATTTGGAAATTAATTTTAATTATTTTTGTTGTTTCCCTTGCTTTATTAGTCGGAGCAGCTATCTTAACCTAGCGTAAATCATAATAAAGGAGAATAAATTATGTCAAAACGAAAGATTGTAGTAGCACTTGGTGGGAATGCGATTTTATCCGATAGCCCAACCGCAGAAGCACAAAAACAAGCCTTAAAAGATACAGCCAAACAATTGGTGAAATTAGTTAAAAATGGCGATGAATTAATTATTACACATGGGAACGGCCCACAAGTCGGGAACTTACTGTTGCAAAATATTGCAGCCGACTCAGAGAAAAACCCAGCCTTTCCACTTGATTCTTTAGTAGCCATGACTGAAGGAAGTATTGGCTTTTGGTTACAAAATGCAATGCAAAACGAATTAACAAAAGCAGGTATCGATAAGTCAGTCGCTACTGTGGTGACGCAAGTTTTAGTTGATAAGGAAGATCCAGCGTTCGAAAATCCAACAAAACCGATCGGACCATTTTATAGTGAAGAAGAAGCGAAAGCGGAGATGGAAAAATCGAATGACACCTTTAAAGAAGATGCTGGTCGTGGCTGGCGAAAAGTGGTGCCATCACCAAAACCAAAAGGCATTAAAGAAATAGAAGCGATCCAAACATTAATTGACAACAAACAATTAGTGATTGCAGGTGGTGGGGGAGGAATCCCTGTCGTAGAGACAACAGATGGTACATTAGAAGGGGTTGAAGCTGTTATCGATAAGGACTTCGCTTCCCAAACCTTAGCGGGCTTAATCGATGCAGATTTATTCATCGTCTTAACTGGAGTCGACAATGTGTATGTCAACTTCAACCAACCAGATCAGAAAAAATTGGAAAATGTGACCGTCGCTGAATTGGAAGAATATATCCAGCAAGACCAATTCGCACCGGGCAGTATGTTGCCAAAAGTTCAAGCAACGATGGCCTTCGTGAGCGAAAAACCAGGCAGTAAAGCGGTTATTACCTCATTGGAGAACTTAGAGAACTTAATCGAATCTGACGCAGGAACGATTATTACAGCCGAATAATAAATACGTACCAAGAGCCGATATCCTATGAACTATCGGCTCTTCGGTATATTAGATGCCTTCTTTACAAAGTGGTATCTTCTTAGGCACTACTGACTACATAGTAATTAATGGACGCTAGGAGTAGATAAAATGAACAACTATGATGTATTAACCAAAGATTCCCTGACTATAAATGAACATGACCAAATCATTACAATCGATATGTCCAGTCCAAATATTGCCAAACCAATGTCGATGGAGCATTTGCGTTCGACACTTATTGGGAATACATTGAGTAATGTATTGACGAAGCAAGGCTATAAGACAGTTAAGATAAATCATATTGGCGATTGGGGCTATCATCTGGGGAAAATTTTGCTAGCAATCGATCGGTGGGGTGACCGTAAACAGATTGAATCAGATCCTCAGCCACTGCAAGCATTGGATGAGTTGTATCGGGAATATTTTCGGCGCTTGCAGTTTAACCCGTATTTGGAAGAAAAGAGTGCACAACTGTTTAGTCGCTTGACATATGGCGATGAGGCCATTACTGAACAGTGGCAATGGCTAGTTCGCTTGTCACTTGAGCATTTTAGTCAGATCTATGAGACGTTAGGGATTACCTTCGATTCTATTCGAGGCGAATCATGTTATCAGCCGTTTGTGAAAAAAACACTTGAACGGATGCGTCAAGCGAAAGAGAGTCGGATGCAGGATGGGGTTTTGTTATTAACGATCGCAGGAGAAGATATTCGAGTGTTGGATCAATTGGAATTATCAACGTATTTGACACGTGATTTGGCAGCGGCGGTTCATCGTTATGAGACCTATCAGTTCGACCGAGCACTGTATGTGGTGGCTCAAGAGCAGACCGAACACTTCCAGCAACTGACTACAATTTTGGGGACACTGGATTATTCTTGGGCCACTGATATTGTCCATGTGCCATTCAGCTCATTGACCACACCCCAACCAACTGTGCCTCAACTATTAAAAGAAGCAAAAAATATGGATCCATCACTTTTAGATACCTTCCGTGAGACAACTGACTCACGCGAAATGATTCGTTCCAAGTTAGCAGTGGGGACAATTATTTACACGATGTTGTCACATCAGAACGGGGAGAGCTTTCAATTGGAAAATGCAGTACAGCCGTCGATGAAGCCAGGACATTTGGGCTATATCTTGAACTTGATTAATGAGTTGAGTCGAGTAGAACGAACTGGGGATGAAAATGAACAGGCTCCTGAAGCATTGACTCAGTGTATCGATCGATATCCAGCAACGATTCAAACGGTCCAAGACACATATGATCCGAGCCATCTAACCCATTATTTGAATGAGTTGAGCCAGTTAACTAGCAAATATTTTTATAATAAAGCGGAACATGATAAAATAAATATGACTGTAATCCATAAGAGCACACAGGTCTTAACAGATGGATTAGCACTGATGGGAATCAAGACAATCAACGGATAGTGTGGCCTATCAAGCCAGCGACATGGCGGTAACAACAAGAGTGGTAGCGGAGAAAGTTGGCAGCTATTTTAGTTATGGACGAAAAAAGATTGTATAGTATAGTATGAATAAGAAAGCGAAGTGATTTTGATGAGCAAACAAGTAATCGTGGATCAGTCATTTTGGGAATTATTCCCAGAAGGAGCGATTTATGTGATGGAACTGACGGGGATAGATAATCATAAAACAGAGGGCGATATCGAACGATTTGAGCAACTTCTTAATCAAGCAGTAGAGAAAGCAGAGCGATTTTTTACTGAAGAAACATTCAGTCATAATGAAGTTATTGCAGTGTGGCGAGAAGCATTTAAACAATTCAAAACGAAAAAAGGAGCTCGCTCTTCGATTGAAGCACTTTTGAAGCGCGCCAGCAAGGGACACAGTTTTCGTTCGATTAACCCGTTAGTTGATATTTATAATAGTGTATCAATTGAATATGGTATTCCTTGTGGTGGTGAAACAGTGGACGCTATTGATGGGGATATGCATTTAGGTACAGCGCAAGGCGAAGAAGCGTTTCGACCATTAGGAGAAGATGAGGACTCACCAGCGCTTGAAGGTGAAATGATTTACTATGATAAATCAGGAGCAATCTGTCGGTGTTTGAATTGGCGTGAAGCAGAGCGAACGATGCTTACCTCGGAAACGACGCATGCGATTTTAGTGATTGAAACGGTGCAACACGATCAGCGAGAACGTGCAGAGGAGGCGCTGCAAACGTTGAGAGAACGTTGCGAGGACTATTTTGGTGTGTCAGCACAGACGTATCAGCTGACTAAAGACCAACCAAGCGCACAACTAGATGCATAGGCTATATTAACCAAAGTCATTCCGCCAAAGTATAACGATACTTACTATAGGTGTTGTTTGTCTTAGTGACGCTAAGCGGGTGTGTTGCTTTAGAGATGAGTTTTCGTATGCGGGTAACTTTATAGCAGATAATCAACGGATAGTGTGGGGATTTATCACGATGGTAAATAGAGATATTGAGTTATTTATGGAGGGACTAGACGAGCGGCCGTTTTTTAAGAAATTCTCAGCGGAAGCGGTCGCTCAAATCAAAAATATGTCCATTATTCGCCAATATGATAAGGGGCAGATGCTGTTTTATGAGCAGGATCCGAAGAATTATTATTATTTTGTACTAAATGGGCTGATTAAGCTGGAGAGTCGCAGTTATAATGGCGAGAGTATCTACGCGGATTTTATCACAACGAATGATTTTTTTCCGTATGGGGAGGTATTCGGCGATGATGTCTATACAGCCAGTGCTGAGGCTGAGACGACGGCGATGATGTTGATGCTGCCGGTAGATGAGTTTGAAGCGATTGTTCGCTCAAGTCCAGCTATACTGTTGGAGATGTATAAAGAATTGTCACAGGTCTTGTTGTATCATGAGAAGCGAGTACGAGCAGTGACGATCTCCAGTGCGACAGAGCGGGTAGAACAGATGTTAGCGCTGTGGATGTTAGATATGGGGCATATGAAAGATCAACATGTGATTATTCCGTATCCATTAACGATTATCCAACTAGCTGAAGTGGCAGGTACAACGCGTGAAACCGCGGGGAAAGTCATTAAGCGCCTAACGGAAGAAGAGCGGATCAATTATGGACGTAAACAAATAGAAATCTTAGATGCGGATTATTTTTTCGAGTTGATTGAATAGGGAAGTGCTAAGGAATCAAAAGAGATATTCTCATATACTTTTAATTTTAGAAGATTTATGATATAATAATAGTAGAATCTTTGCGAGGAGAATTTACGATGACAGACACACTAGAGACAATCGATGATATTAAAGCACAACTCGAGAAAAAAATTGGTCAACGCATTGAACTTGTTGTCGATAAAGGCCGTAAGAAAACAAGAGAACGTCGCGGTGTTTTGAAAGATACGTATCCAGCCATCTTTATTATTGAGTTGAATGATGAAGTGGAGTATGAAAGGTTGTCCTTTAGCTATACCGATGTTCTGACTGGAATTGTTGATATTACCTTCTTAGATGAAGAAGATGATTCTGATCATAGTGACAACACGCAAGAAGAAGCGTAAATATAAGCCATCTGCCGATATGGTAGGTGGTTTTTTGTTATTGTGGGGAAGATAGTGGAATATGGCTTGACATTCAACTGTATTTTGCTTAAAATAGTAAATCGTAATGGATACTATCTGTAGTTATACTAAATTAAAAATTAAAATAATTAGATTAGAAAGGAAGCGATAGGATGTTAAAACAATGGATGAAGTACTGTATAAGCGGTGTCTTGGGATTAACATTAGTTGCCTGTGGAACTGGCGAGCAAGATAATGGTGAGGTAGCAAGTACCCCAGAGACAACCGGTGACGAGCCAATTGAAGTGATGACGACTTTTTATCCGATGTATGAATTCGCTCGAGAAGTGGGTGGCGACCGAGCTAATGTGCAGATGATGTTGGATGCAGGTGAAGATGCGCATACATTTGAACCCAGCGCACAAGATGTGGCTAAAGTTTCAGAGGCAGACGTTTTTGTCTATAGTAGTGAAGAGATGGAATTCTGGGTGCCATCGCTTCTAGAATCAGTTGAGAATCCTGATTTAACAGTGGCACGAGCAGCAGATGGCATTGATTTGCATGAGCATCATGACCATGAGGAAGATGACCACGCACATGGCGAAGATGAACATCACCACGATCATGAAGACCACGACCATGCACATGGCGAGGTTGCTCAAGGTGAATCAGGTATTGTTGGAGTACAAGGACACTACCATACTGGGGATACAGCCACACTTAAATATGAAAGTACAGCCATAGATGCACAGGAACTCCACTGGAAAGTAACCGTCAATGGAGATGTTGTTGACGAAGTAACGACCACTTCTGATGAATCATTCGAATACACAGTCACTGAAGATGGAGCCACAATTGATGTTGAGGTGCATGATGCGACTGGAGAGCATGTTGCTGAAGAGAAGATTCAGTTACACGTGGATGATCACGAAGCGGTAGATCCGCATACTTGGTTAGATTTAGTGTATGCGCAAGAGCAAGTGGATGTGATTAAAGATGCATTCATTGAAGCTGATCCAGCAGGTGAAGATATATACGAACAGAATGCGCAAGATTTTAAAGCACAACTGCAAGCCTTGCACGAAGAATATGAAGAGACACTCAAAGATGCCGAACACCGAAATTTTGTCGTCCAACATGAAGCATTCGGGCACTTTGCTCAGCGATACAACTTGAACCAAATTGCTATCGGAGGACTTTCTACAGAAGTCGAACCGAGCCCGTCACGAATCGCTGAAGTGGGTCGCATTGTTGAAGAATATGATGTGCCGGTTATTTATTATCAACAAGGAGCAGACTCTAGTATCGCACAAACGGTTGCTGAAGAGACCGGGACAGAAGTTGCTCAACTCTTTGACTTAGAGGTCTTGTCTGATCAGGCAGACAGTTACCTTGATGCCATGAAACAAAACCTGGAACAACTGAAATTAAGTATCCGATAACCACTGCTTTTACCACCCCTTGACTGAGCTGACAAGGTAGGACTAGCAATCATGCTATAGAGAAGAAAGGAAACAGCAATGACGTATATTGATGTGAAGGACTTAGCCTTTCAATATGATGATGAACCCGTCTTGGAGAATATCTCCTTCAAGGTGGAACCCGGTGACTTTTTAATCTTGACCGGAGAGAACGGAGCTGCGAAGACGACTTTACTTCGCAATATCTTAGGACTCTTGCAACCTCATAAAGGAAATGTGACGATTGCCAAACAAAATATTCATGGGCAAGAGATGGTCGTTGGCTATGTTCCCCAACAAGTCGCTTCCTTCAATGTTGGTTTCCCAAGTACAGTTTTGGAATTGGTTAAGTCGGGACGTTACCCACATGGTCGCTGGTTTAGCCGCTTAGATGAGGATGATCATGAACATGTTCAACGGGCCTTGGAATCAGTCGGCATGTGGGATCAGCGCCATAAAAAAATTGGCGAACTATCTGGTGGGCAGAAGCAACGGATCTCATTAGCACGCACATTTGCCACTGATCCGGATATCTTCGTATTGGATGAACCGACTGCTGGGATGGATAAGACTTCCCGCCAACAATTCTATGAACTGCTTAGACATAATGCCACTTACCATAATAAAGCGATCCTAATGGTGACGCATGATTACGATGACTTGAAATATTACGCCGACAAACATGTCGAGCTGGTTAGAAAGGAAGATTCACCGTGGAGATGTTTTTCTATGGATTCATGCAAAGAGCTTTCCAAGCAGCCTTCTTAATTTCACTGATTGCCCCCATACTTGGTTTATTCCTGATCTTGCGGCGTCAATCGTTGATGGCTGATACGCTCTCGCACGTTTCTCTAGCCGGTGTTGCTTTAGGACTATTGATCGGCATTAATCCGACATTCGTTAACATCGGAGTTGTCGTAGCTGTCGCTATATTGTTAGAATACTTGCGTTCAGTTTATCGCTCATATTCTGAAATATCGATCGCGATGCTCATGTCAGGGGGTATGGCGATTGCGCTCGTATTAATTGGCCTCTCAGAAGGAAGTGCTTCGGTCAATATTAACACGTTCTTATTTGGCTCGATTGTGACCATTAGTCGTTCACAAGTTTGGATGTTAACAGGATTGACTGCTGTGATTTTTGCCTTGTATATTATTTTCCGCAAGCCGATGTATGTGCTCACCTTTGATGAAGAAACAGCTTATACATTAGGTTTACCGGTGCAGCGCATGTCTATTTTGTTCAATATCTTAACAGGAGTGACGATTGCAATTATTATGCCAATTATGGGCGCGTTGCTAGTAGCAGCTATCTTAATCTTGCCAGCAGCTATTTCGATGCGCTTAGCTAAGAGCTTCAGTGGCGTCATTGGGATCGGAATTCTAATTGCCTTAATAGGGACCATTAGCGGGCTAATTACTTCATATAATTGGGGGACCCCACCCGGCGCAACAATTACGTTAATTTTTATTACGATTTTTGCCTTAGTCTCTATGGTCAAGGCAGTCCAAAGATAAAATCAATTCATTCTAATAAGCAGGAAGTGTCTGAGTGCAGGGCATTTCCTGTTATTTTTATATAGAATTTCAAACTATTCGCGACAAACTGTTATTTTCGGTAAAATAAATATAAGTTGCTTGGACAGAAAAACGAATAAGGAGAAGATATGACATGTCTGATAAGCGAAAAATAATTTTAGATACAGATCCGGGAATTGACGACGCGGTTGCGATTGCTCTGGCGGCTTTTTCTGAGGCCATTGATATTAAATTAATCACTACCGTATCTGGGAATGTCCATATTGATCACGTCACCGAGAATGTTCTGAAGTTATTAACATTTTATGGGAAAAATATCCCTGTGGCAAAAGGGGCCAATACGCCTCTCATCCGGCAATCAAGAGATGGCAGTCGTATTCACGGCGAGACAGGAATGGCTGGCTATGACTTCCAACCAGGAGATAAATCATTACTGATAGATTCGCCTGCTGTTGTTGCCATGTATCAGCTAATTAAGCAATATCCTGGAGAAATTACACTTGTTACAATTGGGCCACTGACGAACATTGCCTTGTTGTTGAAACTATACCCTGATGTCGCATCAGATATTAAAGAAATCATCTTGATGGGCGGGACCCCGGATCGGGGCAATTATGGTGTCTATACCGAGTTTAATATTGGATATGATCCAGAAGCAGCCCAAGTTGTGTTTAACTCGACTATCCCCCGCACGATGGTTGGGATGAATATCGGGATTAAAGCGATTATTCAACCTGAAGTCAGCGAAAAAATACGTTATATAAACAAAATAGGTGACATGTTCTACGCACTTTTTAAGACATACCGTGGAACCTTTCAGTCAGGGCTAACGATGTATGATGCCACCGCAATTGCGTATTTAGTGCGCCCAGATATGTTCCAAACGGTGGATACCTTTGTGACTATCGAAACTCAAGGTCAGTATACCACGGGCGCTACCATCGTTGACCTAAACAACTACTTGCACCAACCGTCTAACACAACCGTCTGCCTCAATATCAATGCCGAAGCATTTGAAGAATGGTTTGTGCAAGAAATCGACGTATTTAACATAGACTAACAAAAAGATGATAAAAAAATAAATAAGATATTAGATAAGTGCCATTTCATGTGCAAAAATTCACTATTAGAGATATAATATAGTGGTAAGCTAATTATCTAAGGGAGTGATAGGAATGGAAGAAAAATTAACAGCTAAGCAATTTTTAAACCATGTATTAGGAGGAACAGCTACAGGAATAGTTGTAGCACTTATTCCAAATGCTATTTTGGCGACTATTTTCAGGCTTTTTCCTGATAGTGTACTAGCACAGGACTTACTCCATGTTGTGCAAGTGTTTCAGTTTTTAACGGCTATTATGGTTGGGTTTTTGATTGCAAAAAATTTTAAATTGGACCCTATGGAACAGCTAACAGTTGGAGGAGCAGCTTTTATTGGATCTGGTGCTTGGCAATATATAAATGTGGGACTAGATGGAGACCCTCAGTATATCTTCCAATTGCAAGGAATAGGGGATTTAATCAATATTATGATCACAGCTAGCTTAGCTGTAGGAGCAATTTTGTTGATTGGAGATAAACTGGGATCAGTAAAAATTATTTTTCTTCCCATATTAATAGGTGGAGGAATTGGCTACATCGGAAAGTTGTTGTTACCTATTGTTGGTTCAATCACTACAATTATCGGCAATGGAATCAACAGCTTTACGACATTGCAACCAGTATTAATGAGTATATTAATTGCAATGTCATTTGCGATTATTATTGTTAGTCCAATCTCTACCGTTGCAATCGGGCTAGCAATTGGACTTGACGGTATGGCGGCAGCAGCAGCTTCTATGGGAATTGCTGCTACTACAGCTGTATTAGTAATTAGCACAGTGAATAGAAATAAAAAAGGAGTTCCTATTGCTATTGCACTGGGTGGGATGAAAATGATGATGCCTAATTTTCTAACCCAACCAATTATTGGTATTCCTATGATTATAACAGCAGCAATAAGTGCTGTCACAGTACCACTTTTTAATCTTGTCGGAACATCTCAATCAGCTGGTTTTGGGCTTGTTGGCTTGGTTGGACCTATTGCTTCACTTGAATCAGCAAATATCAATTTTTTAATTATGCTATTTGTATGGTTAGTTATACCTTTTAGTGTAGGTTTTGCTATTTCACTATTGTGCGAAAAAGTTCTAAAGTTGTATGAACCAGAAGTATGGATATTTAAAGGATAATAGAAAGGAAATTTAATATGTTAAATATATACATTGCTGGAGCAGGATCAATGGGTTGTCGATTTGGCTACCAATTGACAAAAGCTAATAATACAGTAACTTTATTAGACGAATGGGAGGAACATATTACCGCCATTCAGTCGAAGGGATTATCGATTACGGGTGATCAGGAGGATAATATCGATATACCGATTATGAAGCCTGAAGAGGCAGATCAATCGGCTGATTTAATCATTTTATTTACTAAGGCGATGCAACTTCCTTCTATGTTGCAAAATATTGAGCATATTATGAATGAAGACACAAAGGTATTATGCTTGCTTAATGGATTGGGCCACTTGGAAGAAATCCAAAAGTATGTCCCTAGAGAAAATATTTTAATGGGAGTGACTATCTGGACAGCTCAGCTAGAGTCTCCTGGTAAAGTGAAGTTATCGGGTCAAGGAGGTATTAATTTACAAAGTGTTGAGAAAACCGGTGAAACATTCGGTAAAGACCTTATCAATATCTTCAATGAGGCTAATTTAAATGCCGAATATGATCAAGATGTTTGGCCATCAATCTGGCGAAAAGTGTGTGTGAATGGAACAATGAATTCAACATGTGCTCTGATGGATGCAAATATTAGTGAAGTATTTAGTAGCTCACACGGATACAATCTTGTTGAAAAATTAATTAGTGAATTTGTCCAAGTAGCCGCTAAAGAAAATGTCCACTTAGATGCAGACGAAATGTACGATTACGTTGTCTCAGCCTCCAAAAAAGTAGGCGAGCATTACCCTTCAATGCACCAAGATCTCATCCAAAATAAACGACTGACTGAGATTGACTACATCAATGGCGCAATCGTCAAAATTGCCCAAAAATATGATGTAGAAACCCCTTACTGTGAAATGATGACCGAACTCATTCACTTAAAAGAAGATATCTTATTATAGACCATTCTCAGCAACTTACAAAAACGCATATCTTTAAATGAAATACAATCCCCAAAGATTAGAACAACTCATTCTAGTTTTTGGGGATTATCTATTTGGTAAAATAGTCGGAGTGACTCTTCTATTTTTCATTAATAGTTATAAAATAATTGTTGGAAAATATAGTATTCCACAAAAAAGATATAATGATGCTAGTGAACGAACATACATTGATAAATATGATAAAAAGGGTTACAATTTATATGGTTGAATTATAATTAAGAAAAGAGAGGGACAGATTATGTTTAAGAAATTTTCACGTTTAGGTCAGGCGTTTATGTTGCCGATTTCCATTCTACCGGCAGCGGGTTTGTTATTAGGGATTGGTGGTGCGCTGTCGAATGAAACAGCTGTTCAACAATTTCCTGTATTAGGCCAGGCATGGTTGCAAGTAATTTTTAAGATTATGTCCGTGGCCGGAGAAGCAGTATTTGCTAATATTGCGCTTATCTTTAGTATTGGTGTGGCAGTCGGCTTAGCAAAAGCAGATAAAGGAACAGCTGGATTAGCATCGGGGATTGCTTATCTTGTCTATACAGCTACAATCAGTGGACTGTTGGAGTTATTCTCACCTGAAGATGCTAGTATTGACACAGGTGTATTAGGTGCGTTAGTCATTGGTCTTGTGGTTGTTTACTTACACGGTAAATACAGAAAAATTGATCTCCCACAATTCCTAGGATTCTTCGGTGGATCACGGTTTATTCCAATTGTATCATCTGTTGCCGCAATTATTATTGGTGCTATTTTTTACTTCATTTGGCCACCTATTCAAAGTGGATTAGTTGTTACAGGTGAATATATTGCTCAGTTAGGTAGTTTTGGTTCATTCTTATATGGATTTTTCCTGCGATTAACAGGGGCGGTTGGGTTGCACCATACGATTTATCCAATGTTCTGGTACACATCATTAGGTGGAGCAGAAGCTGTTGGTGGTAATATGATTCAAGGAGCTCAAAATATTTTCTTTGCACAATTAGCTGAGCCGGGTTTTGAAGGGTTATTTACGTACGGCACACGATTTTTTGCTGGGCGTTTTGCGACCATGATTTTTGGATTACCTGCAGCGTGTTTGGCGATGTATCATTCTATTCCGAAGAAAAATCGAAAAGCTAATGCGAGTTTTTATTTTAGTTCAGGATTGACTTCAGCTCTAACAGGAATCACCGAGCCAATTGAATTTTCATTTTTATTTGTAGCACCCTGGTTATATGTGATTCATGCTTTCTTAGATGGAGTATCCTTCTTTGTTGCAGATCTGTTGTCTATCCGAATCGGGAACTCGTTCTCTGGTGGTTTAATTGACTTTTTCTTATTTGGTATTTTGCAAGGAAATCGTCATACAAATTGGTTACTTGTGCTACCAGTTGGAGTAGCGTGGGCAGCGATGTATTATGTTGTATTCCGTTTTTTTGTTACTAAATTTAAGGTGGCTGTTCCGGGTATGATAGATGAAGAAGAGCTTACTTCTGATTCATCCACTGCTCCTTCATCGAATAATTCATTAAAAGATGAAGCGCAGATGATTATTGATGCATTAGGTGGAGCGAAGAATATTGAATCCGTTACTGCTTGTGCAACCAGACTTCGCGTTGCAATAACAAATACAGATCAAGTGGATAAACAGACGATTAAATCATTGGGAGCTACAGCAGTTGTAGAAGTCTCTGGAGGTATTCAAGCAATATTTGGAGGCAAATCAGACTTATATAACCAAGAAATTAGCGAAATACTTGGTTTGGAAGACTAAAGAGAAAATTATTAAAGTAGCCGTATTTAGAAGAAGGAGTGTAATGATGATTTTTCCAAAAGATTTCTTGTGGGGTGGTGCGACAGCTGCTAATCAAATTGAAGGGGCATATAATAGGGATGGAAAAGGTTTATCTGTACAAGATGTTACCCCAGATGGTGGATTTGGTTCTGGCAGAATAACCACTGAACCTACCGCGGATAATTTAAAACTTAAAGCGATTGAGTTTTATGATCGATACGAAGAAGATATTGCTTTATTTGCTGAGATGGGATTTAAAGCGTTAAGAATTTCAATTGCATGGAGTCGTATTTTTCCTAAGGGGGATGAACTGACGCCAAATGAAAAAGGGCTTCAATTTTATGATAGAGTATTTGATGAGTTAGCAAAGTACGATATTGAACCAGTTGTTACGTTATCACATTATGAAACTCCGTTATACTTGACACGTCAATACAATGGTTGGATTAACAGAAAAATGATAGAGTTTTATAAAAAATATGTAGCAACTGTTTTTGAACGTTATCAAGATAAAGTTAAATATTGGTTAACCTTTAATGAAGTTAATTCAGTACTACATGCGCCTTTTATGAGCGGGGGAATCGCCACCCCTCCAGATAAATTATCTAAACAAGATTTATACCAAGCTGTCCATCATGAACTAGTGGCTTCAGCGTGGGCGACAAAAATTGGTCATGAAATTAATCCTGAATTTAAAATAGGTTGTATGGTTCTAGCAATGCCAGCCTATCCAATGACTGCAGATCCAAAAGATCAATTAGCTGTTCGAGAATTTGAAAATCATAATTACTTATTTTCTGATATTCATGTGCGAGGAAAATACCCTAATTATATTAAACGGTATTTTAAAGAACAAAATATAGATATTAAGTTTGCTGAAGATGACAAAGAATTATTAGCTAATCATACAGTCGATTTTATTTCATTCTCGTATTATATGAGTGTAGCTCAGGCACATAATCCACAAGATTATAAACAAGGAGAAGGGAATATTCTAGGTGGGATTACTAATCCGTATTTAGAAGCAAGTGATTGGGGTTGGCAGATAGATCCAGTTGGTTTACGTTTAGTATTAAATAGCTTGTATGATCGTTATCAATTACCTTTATTCATTGTTGAGAACGGGTTTGGGGCTAAAGATAAACTTGTTGAGAACGGAGATGGGTATACAGTAGAAGATGACTATCGAATTGACTACTTAAGAAAGCATTTGATCCAAGTAGGCGAAGCATTAAAAGATGGAGTAGATATTATGGGCTATACAAGTTGGGGGCCAATTGACTTGGTTTCAGCTTCGACTGCTCAGATGAGTAAACGTTACGGATTCATATACGTAGACCGTCATGATGATGGAACAGGGACGCTGAAAAGATACAGAAAGAAATCATTCTACTGGTACAAAGGTATCATTGAAAGTAATGGAGAAATTCTTTTTAATAATAATTAAGACAGAAATCCGTTATACGAGTATAAATTTGTAGCGCCCCTGAAAGTTGTAGAAGTAAATTAATATAAAATGTGTATAAATAATAATGAGTCAAGAGAGAATGAACAGAAAATATTTGAATGGTTATCTAGTAAAAAATAAATTGAAAATAAAATAATTTAAGGAGCCTTTTAAGTAATTGCATGTAATAGTTACTTAGAAGGCTTTAATAATAAGTATGGTGGGATTTTAGAATTAAATATAATATCTAATTCTAGGAAGACAGAGGTGTGTACACATATCTCATTCTTAATATGAATAGTAACTGTTACTCTCTACATATTAATACGTATAGAGATGCGAAAAAGTACTTATATATTTTATTTTTATATCGGCTACTAGGTGGAGATAATTGTAAAATATTTTATACTCAAATGAAAAAAGATTAATTGGTATTGAATTATAATTGAGATAGTTAAGTACTTTTCATAGACAAATTATTTCTAGTCAATAGTACACAATTGGTGTTGATAAAGAAAACGATATCATTAATAATAGTATTAAGGTGATAGCAATGTTAAATCGAGTGTGCTTTAGAATATATACTTTAATAGCTAAAGATAGTATTTTGGATGTTAATAAAATAATGATAGCTGTAGGTCTTGAAAAAAAACGATTCAATTATGAATTGTCACTTATAAACGAAATGTTGATAAAGCATAATTTGGATACTATCTATGTAGAGAAAGGGATAATTCAAATAACAGATTCTACAAAAAAATATTTGTCATTATTGGAGTTCGTAGATGATATCACTAATATACAAAGCTATCGTAAATATCTTATTTATTTGTTTATTTTATCATCTGAAAGATTTGTATCAAATTTTCATATTCAAGATTTTTTAAACTTAAGTCGCAATACAATTATGCTAGAATTAAAAAAATTGAGACATGATTTAAAGGATAAGCAGGTTAAAATTTCTTATAGTCGTAAACATGGATACTATGTAGATGGGGAAGAGAAATATGTGAGAAAATATGTAGAAGAAGCCTTATCAAAAATAAACAATAAATTTCAATTAGTAGAAATTGTAGATTATATGGATACTTATTGGGAGATTTCAAATTCTACGACAAAAATAAAAGAGGAATTATTCCGAATAATTCAAAGTAGCCAATATAATGTAGTTCAAGAACGAGTTGATATACTGGTCTATTCACTTTATATATTGAGAAATAGAATTGGGAATAAAAAGATATATTATAATGACTCGGAGAGTCGAGAGATGGAAAATATTCCATTATTTTATTTAGCAAAAGAACTCACTAATAATTTTTTTGATTGTGAAAGCTTCTCTGAAATATTATTTGTTGAAACTAGATTATTATCAGTTTTACAAGATACTAAGTTAATTAGTCAACAAGAAAATTTTTTAAAATTAACTAATGATATACTCTCTAATTTTTCTGCCTTAACTGGTGGAGATTATACAAAAAATACAATGTTATTTAAAACTTTATATCAACATGTAGTTCCTGCATATTTCAGAATAAAATATGATATTTACTATGAGAATCCATTGCTCTTTAAAATTAAAGAGGAATATAAATATTTATACAATATTACTGAGAGAGCGTTGGCTCCTCTAAATCATTATACTAATAGAAAAGTATCAGATAGTGAGATAGCATATTTTACAATTCATTTTGGGGGCTATTTAAATTCAACAGAATGTAGAACAAGTTATACGGCAGCAATTGTTTGTTTACATGGGATTAGTTCATCATTAATTATGAGATCGACTATTCAAGAATTATTTCCTGAAATTAGTGTATTTGAAGTTTATGAGGTTAATGAAATAAAAAATTCGAATAATATTAATGTAGATATGATATTTTCAACCACCCGCTTTGAGACAAATAAAAATATTTATGTCACTAAGCCACTAATGAATAGAGTTGAGAAAGAAATACTTATTGACCAGGTAATTAGTGATTTTCCAGATTTAAGAAGACAATCTATTAATTTAACACATTTAATGCAGATAATTGAAGATAATAGTGATATATATGATAAAGATAAATTAATGTGTGAACTAAGTAAATATTTGTATGGTAATAAGGAACAGAGAATAATAAGGGAGGAAAGGAATTTGAATGAATTATTAAATGAATCGTTAATTCAAATTACGAAAGAGAAACTATCTTGGAAGGAGAGTATAAAAAAAGCAGCAGAACCGTTATTAGATCAACAGTATATAACTGAACATTATATTGAGGCAATGATTGACTCAGTGGAAGAAATTGGTCCATATATTGTATTAGCACCAAGAGTAGCAGTGCCACATGCAAGGCCAGAAAGTGGAGTTAAAAAACTTGGGATGAGTTTATTGAAACTAGATAAACCTGTTAATTTTAATGTTGAAGGAGAGAATGAGTCTGATAGAGAGGTGAGATTAATATTTGTTTTGGCAGCAATTGATAGTAGTGCTCATTTGAAATCATTAGTACAGTTGGCAGATATTATTGATTCAGAAAAGCATGTAGAGACACTTATTAAACAAAATAGCCCAAGAGAATTATTTGAGACAATTGATTATTTGGTAAAAAATAAGGAGGAATAAATTATGTTAAAAGTGGTTACAGTTTGTGGTAATGGTATTGGAAGTAGTTTATTATTGAAAATGAAAATTGAGAGTATTGCAAAGGAGAACAATATTGATGTTGAAGCAGAATCAATAGATTCAGGAAATGCTCACGGAATTTCTGCAGATCTCATAGTAACTGTTAAGGAACTAGCAAAAGACTTTCCAGACGACCAACCAGTGGCAATTATACGTTCATATACGAATAAAAAGAAAATTATAGAGGATGTTCTACCAAAATTGAAAGAACTAGATGCCCAACAAAATTAAGGAGGATTCAAATGATCATTTTAGATTTTTTACAAGATATTTTAACTGAACCAGCTTTTCTTATAGGTATGATTTCTTTCGTTGGACTAGTAGCAATGAAATCTAAGTTTCATAAGGTGTTAACTGGAACGATGGGACCTATTATTGGTTATTTGATGTTATCTGCTGGTGCAGGGGTGATAGTTGAAAACTTGTCTCCTTTAGCTGACATGATTGAACATGGGTTCAATATTACAGGAGTAGTCCCCAACAATGAAGCAGTAGTTTCAGTTGCTCAAGAAATTTTGGGTGTGGAAACAATGACTATCTTAGTGGTAGGATTACTATTTAATTTGTTGATAGCACGATTTACACGGTTTAAATATGTTTTTTTAACAGGGCATCATAGTTTCTTTATGGCAGCGTTACTTTCAGCTGTCTTGGGAGCTTTAGATATGTCAGGGATAGAGATAATTCTAGTTGGTGGTTTTTTACTCGGAGCTATGAGTGCAATATTACCTGCCCTTGGTCAAAAGCAGACTTTAAAAGTTACTGAAGGTGAAGATTTAGCTATGGGTCACTTTAGTTCATTAGGTTATTATTTTTCAGGAATTATTGGGAAACTTGTTGGTAAGGGAAGTAAATCTACTGAGGAAATAGAAGTACCTGAAAAATATGCTTTTTTAAGAAATACTACAATTTCAACAGCTTTAACAATGGTAATATTCTATATTTTTGCAGCTCTAGTTGCGGGACCTGAATTTGTTTCTGGTTTATCAGAAGGGAAAAATTACTTAATATTCGCAATATTAGCAGGATTGAACTTTGCTGTTGGTGTTGCAATAGTGTATGCGGGTGTACGTATGATTTTATCTGATTTGATCCCAGCATTCCAAGGTATTGCTACGAAAGTTATCCCTAATGCTGTACCTGCTGTAGATTGTGCGGTATTTTTCACATTTGCACCGACAGCAGTAATTATTGGTTTCCTAATGTCTTTTTTAGGTGGAATTGTTGGAATGCTTGTACTTGGAGCAGTTGGTGGGGTATTAATTATACCTGGAATGGTTCCACATTTCTTTACTGGAGCGACTGCTGGAATATACGGTAATGCAACTGGAGGTCGTCGTGGTGCTATGGTGGGATCATTTGTAAATGGTTTAGCAATTTCATTTCTACCTGCATTATTATTACCAGTATTGGGAGATTTAGGATTTACTAATACTACTTTTGGAGATACTGATTTTGCAGCCATAGGAATTATTCTAGGTCAAATAGGTAATTGGATTGGACATACTGGGATTTATACTATTGTTGGAATAGTAGCATTGATTCTTATTATTCCCTCTTTTATGTCTGACTCAGAGTTAGCAATTAATAATCCAGAATGGGAAGAATAGAAAGGACATAATTATGAAAAATTTAAAAATTTCAATTTTTGCAGATGGAGCAGATATCGAACAGATGAAAGCTATTTACAAAACAGGAAATGTAGATGGATTTACTACTAATCCATCATTAATGAAAAAAGCAGGTATATCAGATTATAATATTTTTGCTAAAAATGTAGTCAAGGAATTTCCAGATGTATCAATATCATTTGAAGTTTTTGCGGATGATTTTGATACTATGGAGAAAGAAGCTATAAAAATATCAAGTTTGGGCAAGAATGTATCTGTAAAAATTCCTATAATGAACTCAAAAGGTGAATCTAGTATACCCTTGATTAATAAATTGTCTCATAGTGGGGTTAAATTAAATGTAACAGCTGTTTTTACTATAGAGCAAGTAAAAGATATTGTAGATAATATAGATGAGAATTCGCAGACAATAGTGTCGGTATTTGCAGGAAGAATTGCAGATACTGGAATGGATCCTATTGATATAATGTCTAAATCTGTTGAATTATGCCATAGTAAAAAAGGAGTTAAATTATTGTGGGCTAGTCCACGTGAAGCCTATAATATTATTCAGGCAAATGAAGTGGGAGCAGATATTATAACTTGTACACCCGATTTAATACGAAAAACTAGTAAGTTTGGTAAAGATTTAGAGAAATTTTCTAAAGAAACAGTTCAAATGTTTTTGAAGGACAGCCAATCACTAGGTTATAGTATTCTTTAAGAAAGTTAGATTAAAGATCTAGTGTACTCTCCGACAAGTAGATAGTTGAAAAAAATATTTTGTCTATATAAAAATTTTACTTAGTATAAATATTAATATGAAAAAAGTAACTGGATGAATCAAATTTATCTATTCATAAATCTCAGAGAGCAGATAAAGCTAAACGATTTATTCAGTTGTGTATATGCTGATTTTATGATTACTAGCACTAAATTTTGAAGTGTCAATAAGATTTTAAATCAGATGTAATCCCCAAAGATTAGAACAACTCATTCTAGTTTTTGGGGATTTATAATGTTTAGTTTGTTTATCTATTTAATAAAAATGCAAGATATAATTTTACAAAGTCAGTTAAGTCTTTGGGATCATATCCAGTATAGGTTTCTATTTTATTTAATTTATATTGGAATGTATTCTTGTGTATGAATAAATGCTCTGCAGCTTTGGTTATACTTTTGTTGAATTGTCTATAAGCCTCAAAAATTTCTTTCAGCTCATCATATTCATCATTTGGGATATTACTAATTATCTTTTTGATATATTGATTAATACTACTAGATTGTGTATCAGCAAATAGTAAACCTAAATCAAGTTCTTTGTAGAAAAGTATTGTTTGCTTGTGTAAGTGTATATTCCAATCAAGTGTTTGATTAGCAATATGAAAAGATTCATGTGCCTCAATAAAATTATTGGCAATAGGTCCAATACCAAAATAAATATCATGATTGATGTGACCCCAAAAAGTTGGAGTTTTGAATAGTGACGATTAGGCACGTAATTGAGTGGCTTGTTTCCGGTAATTAACCGGGGATAAGTCGCTCAATTTTACTTTTATTCGATCGTTATTGTAGAAATGAATGTAGTTTTCGATTCTGCACTTGAGGTCATTAAAAAGCACTTTGTCTTGACCATAATACATTTCTTGCTTTAAGAGTCCAAAGAAATTCTCCATCGGTGAATTATCAAGGCAGCTCCCTTTCCGAGACATGCTTTGATAAATACCGTGCTCCTTTAAACAATTGATCCATGCATGATGTTGATAATGCCACCCCTGATCACTGTGGATCGTTGTACGATAAGGGGCATGGCGTTCAATACGAGAAATCGCTTCTGTTAGTGGCTCTAGGGCAATATCTAATGTTGGACGTTTCGCGATCTTAAAGGCAATAATTTCGCTATTATATAAATCCATTATCGAACCGATCTATTACTGAATTTAGAGCGTACTTACGAAATTTTTACGTTGATTATGGGTTAGTCCCGAAGAACTTTTGACATCGATCAAGCACGGCCGATGTCCAGGTGACGGGGCTAGATCCGAAAGAATATCCAACATTAGGCAATTTTTTACAATATTTACAGAATTATAAGTTAATGAATCCAACAACGGAGGCCCATCAAGTTCTAGAACGATTAGTGGTTTATGTTCGAGAGATGGTTGAACAGTATGGGGCGTTATTTGATGGCTATACGACGATGACGAATTTAGAGAAAGAGCCGATTTTATTCTTCGATATTGACACCTTAAGTCAATTAGATAGAGAGGTCTTTCAGTGCCAACTCTTTAGTGCATTGACGATTATTTGGTCGCACGGATTAAAGAATGGGCGTAAACAAAAGACACTGAAAGAACAAGGCAAAATTGATATGGATGATTGGCAACACTTTATGGTATTCATCGATGAGTGCCACAATATTATTAATGCAGATAATCTAATGGCGGTTAAATATGTCACGGATTTTCAGCGTGAAATGCGGAAGTTCCGTGCAGGAGTATTTTTTGCGACTCAATCACCGGCCGAGGTGCTGCCAGAAAGTGCCAATAATAAAGCCATTGATGAAGTGAAGAAGGTTTTCTCATTCTGTCAGTATAAATTACTTTTAAATCTAGATAATTCGATGATGGGAACAATGCGTGATGTATTAGGAGATACCATTACAGAGACGGAAATGATGAGCTTGACTAGATTAAAGCAAGGGGAAGCGTTGGTTCAGGTAGCACCTAATGAAACATATACCGTATCGTTCACGCACCGATCAACAACTAGAAAGATTTGCTTGTGGTGCTTAAAATGATGAGATAGAAGAATAAAACGATTGATTAATGGTCATTATTATGTTAAAATGAAAATAACATAATAAAAAGAGGTGAAAATATGACTAGAGGTCAAAGTTTTGTACCGGATTTATTACCACCGGACGATAAAGTATCGATAGAGAGTATTGTAGGAGAGTTGATCCAAGCGACGTCATCATTGGAGGTATTGGGAGAGAAAATTAGGCATACACAATTTGATTACGATATCTTGTTGTTTCCATTTTTAACACAAGAGGCAGCGGCGTCTACTCGAATTGAAAATACGCAAGTAACAGTTGATGAAATTTATGAAGTAACTGCCGGCGATAAGTCATCAAATAAAGATATAAACGAGGCGATTAACTATATGCGGGCGTTAGAACATGGGAAAACATTTTTGGACGCAACGGGTATTTTCTCTAAAACATTATTAAAAGACATGCATGGTATTTTGTTAAGTGGCGATGTACGAGGAAGTAACAAAAATCCGGGGCAGTTTAAGTCTGTAGAGAATTATATTGGAAAACATAATGCAAAACGTAATCAAGCAGAATTCATACCGCCTGGTCCAGAACATACGGATAGTTTGATTGATAATTTAGTCGATTATATTAACTCAGATGTAGATGATAAGAAAATTTTAGTAAAAACAGCTATTATTCATTCGCAATTCGAAACAATTCATCCATTCACGGACGGTAATGGTCGGATAGGACGAGTATTAATACCTTTATTCTTATATTACAAAGGCGTATTACCATACCCGTTATTCTTTTTAAGCCACACGTTGGAACAAAATCGATTTGAATATTATCGAAAATTAAACAATACACGGTGGGAAGATGATTTTGATGGGTGGGTTCAATTTTTTATTCGCTGTACATTACAGCAAACTAACGAATATAGTCGCTTGATTGATAGTTGGTTAGAACTGTACGAAGAGGGTGTGAAGGTATTAAAAATGCATCATCGTCACCATCAAGTAGAGAAATTTATGGCATATGTATGCTCAAATCCAATCTTTTCTTTGAGACACGCAGAAGAGAAGACTGGTATTACGTATCAAAGTTGTCGATCGTATGCCAAGACATTGAATGATAATCAAATAATAGAGTCAGATCAACAAAAGCGAAATAAAATGTATTACCACTATGAAATTTTGAATTTAATTAGATAATTTTGAAAATATACGTAAAAATAAAAATATCAATATAAAGAAAGATATTGATGTGACCCCCAAAAGTTGGAGTTTTGAATAGTGATGATTAAGCACGTGATTGAGTGGCTTGTTTCCGGTAATTGACTGGAGATAAGCCGCTCAATTTTACTTTTATCCGATCGTTATTGTAGAAATGAATGTAGTTTTCGATTCTGCACTTGAGGTCATTAAAAGGCACTTTGTCTTGACCATCATACATTTCTTGCTTTAAGAGCCCAAAGAAATTCTCCATCGGTGAATTATCAAGGCAGTTCCCTTTCCGAGACATGCTTTGATAAATGCCGTGCTCCTTTAAATAACTAATCCATGCACGATGTTGATAATGCCACCCCTGATCACTGTGAATCGTTGTACGATAAGGGGCATGGCGTTCAATGCGAGAAATCGCTTCTGTTAGTGGCTCTAGGGCAATATCTAATGTTGGACATTTCGCGATCTTAAAGGCAATAATTTCGCTATTATATAAATCCATTATCGGACTTAGGTATAGTTTTTCATCCTTGAGACACTTAAATTCTGTGACATCGGTGACCAATTTTTGTAGTGGAACGGATGTCATGAATCGTCGATTCACCCGATTGCTGGCTACCTTCCCTACTTTCCCTTTATAGGAATTATAATGACGACTTTTACGGAAAAATTTCATACATTTGATACCCAGCTTCTGCATAAGATGTTGGACTCGTTTATGATTTACACAGTACCCCATGTTTCTTAAGGCGAGTGTTATTCGTCGATAGCCGTATGTCTCGTTTGAATCGTTAAAAATTTTTTGAATAAGCTGTTCAAGCGGATGATCTTTTGGGTCATTTGCTTTTTGGCCCATATAATAGTGATATGTTGATGCCGGTAAATCAATAACCATTAAGACATCTTTTAAGAGAAAGTGGTCTTCAGTTAGCTCAAAGGCTATCCTTGATTGTTGTCTTCGCGAGGGTCGCTCAATCCTCGCTCTCTCAACTTTTTTAAGTAGGCTAACTCAATCTTTAGTAAAGTATTTTCTTCTCGTAATTGTGCATTCTCACGAGCTACTTGATCTGTTTTTTGCTTTGGCTGTGTTGTTTTCTGGTTAGAAGAACGTGATGATTTAGGCATTTTGGGTGGCCTCCCTATCGGCTTATTTAGTCGTTGTGAGCCTCCTTCCATAAATAGCCGTTTCCAATTCGCTATAATAGAGGGTTTACCTATGCCAAAGGCGTTAGCCGTCTCTTTATAGGAAGCGCCAGTCTCTAGCTTAAAGTTTAATACATTGAGCTTGAAACGTAACCTATATTTCTTCTTTGTCTTCTTTCGTTTTAGCCCAGCTTCCCCATAAAGTTGATACTGATTGACCCAGTTTGGAATGAGTTGCTCACTGGATACATCATATTTTTTAGCGATCAGATGATAGCCTAATGGACCATCGAAATATGCTTGGACAATATTTAATTTAAACTGGTATGAATATGTTTTGGACATAAATGAACCCCCAAAAATTAGAATAATTTACTCTAACTTTTGGGGGCAGTACAAATTGATCGGTTTGGGGGGTTATTATTTATTTGATTTCAAATACTTAATAATTTCTAAAGCAACTGCTACTTCTGTTGTTTTTCTACCATCTGATAAGTCAATATTTAATTCATTTAGTTTATCAACTCGATAGCGTAAAGTATTATAATGAATATATAAGTCTCTAGAAGATTGTTTCATATTCATATTATTATTTATTAATGTTTGAAGGGTATCTATAAGATTTAAGTTGTTTTCCCTATCATATTGTAAAACTGATCCGATAGTTTCATTAATAAATTGTTCTAATATACTATTATTATTTATTGAATGAAATAATTTAAAAATCCCAAGATCATTATAAAATTTCACAAATGATTTTTTAGGAAGAATATAATTATAAATATTTTTTACTAAAACTGCATCGTTGTACGAAGCAGGAATATCATCAATACTCATAAAATATTTAGATCCACTTATAGTTACAGTACCATATTTTTTTAAGCAGTAAACAATTTGTTCACAGGCCTGTTGAATTTTTGGTTGTAAATTAGATATTGACGATATGCTTAAAAAACATAAAATTTGATTATTAAATAAAGCTGCTTTTATATTGCTGGAATATACATTAAAGATACTAATAATAATCTCTTCTATAATTTCTAAATCCAATATATTATAATAATTATTCATTTGATCATAATTATTACTACTCTCAATATCTATTAGAAGAATAAGACTAGGAAAGTTAATATTCCAATTAAAAATTGTTGCTTTATGAATTATTTCTTTTTCATTTAGACCATGATGCTTAAATATCAACGAACTAATAAAATTGTCTAGATACGATCTTTCCTTTTGAATCAATGACTGTCTTTTTTGCAATAAATATGAAAAAAGAATAACTGATTGCTCTATTACAATAGTAAGATTAGGTATTTTGTTTCTGTTTTCCTTTAAACATATAAGATATCCAATATTTTTATCTCCATTACTTATAGGATAGACTAGCATTCTTTCTTTTTTTATTATTTGATTATTTATTTTCACAGATATATTTTTATTACAATTACTATTGGAAATCTCTATATTATTATAGTTATTTTTAAGAGAAGTGTCTATAATTTTTATCTGAGCATCAATAATCAGTATATCCATATCAGTAATTTTAGAAATATAACTTGTTAATTCATTTATATCTGCTCCACTCAGTAATAATTTGTGTAGTTTATTAGATATATTATCTCTAAATTCTATTTTTTTATTTTTGATTCCAATTAATCTTGTTAATATTTCATTACTTAGAAAAGAAAAGTCTGCGTTTGAAGGTAGTAGCAAAATTGGAAATGATAAGTTTCGTGCTTGTTGAATCATATATTCGGGTATATGATCTATATACCTTCCTATCTTAATACCAACTCCAGCTACTTCCATGTTTTTTAATTTGGGAATAAAATTTTTCAAAGCAGTTTTATCATTTATTATTGGAAACAGTGTGGTTAATAGTAGACCATCTTTTTTTACATAAGATGTGATATCAGGAACCTCCATTACATATACATTACTAACATCATTGGATAAACCATTAACACCACCAATTACTTCAACATTTTGAAAACATTCTAAGTTTAATATTTCAGTCAATTTCATTTTATAACATCCCTCCATTGAAATTATATCACAAAATAAAAAATACATATAAATAAACTATATATTATTTATAGTTTCTAGTGCGTATAAGAATATTTAAATTATAACTTATTCGAACATAACTATATAATTATGACAAAATGAAAGCGTTAATACTGTTAACTATTTATAATGACATTTGGATAGTATATTGTTATTATTAATTTAGTAAATAAATAATATTAATGAAAGGGGTTGTGAAATGATGGGGCCGGTAAATAAAATAAAATTATGGCAAAAAACAGATTTAGATGGATTTTTTGGGTTATTTACTAATAATTTAACTAATATTCTAGTAATGGCAACTTTACTCATATCTGTTGGAATGCCACCAAATATTGTTTTTGGATTTATCCTACCAGCTGTAGGATTATCAATCTTTCTGAGTAGTGTAATTTATTCAACTATGGCATATAGAAAAGCATTAAAAATGAAAAGACATGATGTTACTGCATTACCTTCTGGAACTAGTGTTACACATATGTTTTTAGTTGTATATTTCATTATGGGACCAGTGTATCAATCAACTAGTGATCCTTACATTGCTTGGTATGCTAGTTTAGCTTGGGGATTCATTGAGGGAACTATAGAATTGATTGGTGCCTTTTTTGGAGAAAAGATAAAGAAAATTATGCCTAGAACAGCAATGCTTGGTTCTTTAGCAGGAGCTTCTATAACGTTTATTGCAATGAATCCAGCTTTTAAAATATTTGAGACTCCTCACATAGGATTAATTACATTATTTATAATTCTAGTTGGGTGGTTTGGGAAGAGAAGAATAATAAACTTACCAATTGGTTTATTTGCAATTTTAATAGGTACTACTATTGGATGGATTTCTGGAAATATGGACATAGAAAATTTGGTTAACTCATTTAATTCATTAACAATATCTATTCCAACTTTTTCTATAGATAGAATTATGAATGGGTTGCAAGAATCAAAACCGTTTTTAGTTTCTGCTATTCCCTTAGGGCTATATAATATTTTTGAAACAATTGATAATTTAGAGAGCGCTGAAGTAGCCGGTGATAAATATAATACATTTTGGACAATGTTTTCAGATGGATTAACGAGTATAATAGCTAGTATGTTTGGTAGTCCATTTCCTACTGCAGTATATATTGGTCACCCCGGATGGAAAGAAATAGGTGCTCGTATTGGTTATACTTTAGCAACTGGAATAGGCTTAGTAATTATAACTTGGGTTGGCTTAATTAATTTATTACTAAATGCAATACCCTTAGAGGCTATTTTGCCGATATTAATATATATCGGCCTAGTAATTGGCAGTCAAGCTTTTCAAGAGGTTGGTAATAAGTATATACCAGCAGTTGTAATAGCATTCATTCCTTGGATTGCTGATTGGGGAAAAATGATAATTGAAAACACCTTAGTTGCTTTAAATACAAATCCTACCGAAGTAGGATTTGATGTTATTAGGAAAGCCGGAGTAGAATTTGGTGGTATGACATCACTCAGTAATGGATCAATAATTGTTTCAATGTTATGGGCCTCAATATTGACTTTTATAATTGATAATAAATTTAATAAAGTTTTTTATACAGTAATTTTAGGATCTATTTTTTCATTTTTTGGTCTTATACATTCTACTGAAGTGGGGATTAATAAAGGGGGGGGGTATGGCAATAAGTTATTTATTAATCGGAGTTTTATGTTGTGTGTTTAGTTTAATTTCAAAAAAAGAGGGGAATAAGAATGACAAATTATAGAGTAAGTGCAAAACCAAATTATTTTAAATTTAATACCGAAGAGACAGTACTGATAATTATAGATATGCAAAGAGACTTTTTATATCCAGGAGGATTTGGAGAAAAACTAGGAAATGACATTTCAGAAACCAATAAAATTATACCAAATATTAAAAAAGTATTAGATAAAGCAAGAGAAAAAGATATGTTAGTGATTCATACGAGAGAGGGACATAGATCAGATTTATCGGATGCTCCTTCTAGTAAGATAAAAAGAGGTGGAGGGATCGGAGAACAAGGACCAATGGGAAGGATATTGGTAAGAGGTGAATATGGACATGGAATTGTAGATGAATTGACACCTATTAAAGATGAAATAGTTCTTGATAAGCCAGGGAAAGGAGCTTTCTATCAAACAGATTTAGAAGCTATATTGAAAAACCGCAATATAAAATCAATTATTGTATCAGGTGTGACTACGCATGTTTGTGTTCAATCTACAATTAGAGAAGCTAATGATAGAGGATATGAATGTTTGCTTTTAGAAGATTGCTGTGCTGCTTTTGATTCGAAAGATCATGAAGATTCTATAAGAATGATAAATCAACAAGGTGGGATTTTTGGATGGACAACTCCATCAATTAATTTCTTAGATTCTATGAGTAAATAATTTTTCAGTAGGAGTGATAGTATGAATCAAGTAAATAAAAAAGTTAATTGGTTTGTTAAAGGAGATATTAATGGATTCTTCGGCCTATTTAGTAATGTAATAACGAACTTTTTAGCAGCAATAGGTCTATTAGCTGCTATTAATATGGAAGCAGATATTTTATATAAAAGTATTGTTCCTGGAACAGCAATTTCTGTTGGGGTTGGTGGAATAATATTTGCTGTTCAAGCTAAGAGGTTATCCGAAAAAGAAAACAGACTGAATGTGACTGCATTGCCTTATGGCTTAAGTGTTCCACATTATTTTATTGTTGCATTTGGAGTAATTTTACCTGTATATGCTCAAACTGGGAATTGGGTTACAGCTTGGTCGACTGGAATTGCATGGAACTTTGTACAAGGTATTATAATGTCTCTAGGGGCAGTAATAGGGCCGTATATACAGAAGTTCATTCCTAGAAGTGCACTACTAGGTTCATTAGCTGGTTTAGCGTTAACTTATATTGCTATGAATCCTATGGGAAAAGTATACAGCACTCCGTATATAGGACTATTAACATTAACGATTGTTTTAGCTGGATGGATAGCACATAAGAAAATGCCGGGAAATATACCTGCAGGATTATTTGCTATCATTATTGGAATGATTTTAGCATGGGGAACTGGGTATATGGATTTTTTTGAGGTAAAAGAAGCTGTAGATGGATTTTCAATATCTATACCAGGCTTTGCATTTTCAAATTTAATAGAAGGATTCTCATATTTAGCTCCATTCTTACCTGCTGCAATTCCATTAGCTATATATGATTTTCTTGAAAGTTTAGATAATATAGAAAGTGCTGAAGTAGCAGGAGATAAGTATCCAACAAGTATTTCATTATTGGTTCCTGGTTTATTAACAATAACTGGTTCATTTTTAGGAAGTGTTTTTCCAACAATTATTTATATTGGACATCCGGGGTGGAAGGAAACAGGTGCTAGAATAGGATACTCACTTGCTACTGGAATAGGTGTTTTACTTTTGGCTTTTATGGGCTTAATGCCACTTGTAATGTCAATAGTACCACTAGTAGCGTTATTACCTATACTAGTTTATATTGCTATGTCAATTGGGACTCAGGCTTTCTCTACTGCTAAAAGTAAACATTTACCAGCCATGATACTTGGTTTAATGCCATTCATTGCCAGTTTTGTCACACTACAAGTTGATAATGCATTAACAGCAGCTGGTATTAGTGCTGAAGAAATAGGATATAGTGTCTTACAGAGTAATGGTGTGTACTATGAGGGGTGGAATACACTAGGATCAGCTGATATCTTAGTATCTATGATGATTATTACTATAGTAATTTATTTGATTGAACGAAAGTTTAAATTAGCAGCTATATATGCATTAATAACTGCTATACTCTCATTCTTTGGCTTTATTCATGCTGGAGAAATAGGATTTGGAACTGGTATTAGTACTGCAATAGGATATTTAGTAATGTCAATAGGATTGTTGGTATTATATATATATAACACTTCTGAAGAAAAGAAAGAAAATTAGATGAAAAAAATAATTATTAATCAACTAGATGATTGCTTGATACAGTATTTAAATAAAAAGAAAATTAATAGCTCAAATGGAAAGATAATAAGTAAATTTAAAAATGTAATAAATATTGAATTTGAAATATTAGATTGTTTGATAGTAATTGCAACCTCTGAAGTAGTATTATCGCCGTATATGATGATAATTGATAATAGAGATATTTTTGATCAGATTAGAGAAAGTGTAAAAATAGGAGCAGTTGTATATATATCACATCATAAAAAAGAAATAATAATAGGGAAATTCAAACTTTCATATAAAAATACTGATAAGTGGAGTAGTAAGATAGAAAAAAATGATAATATTAAGGATATTAAAAAGGATTATTTTTTCACTAGAGAAATACTGTTGAAGTATGGATTAAGCAACCCATTAACAAAGTCATTCCTGTGTATAGATAAAGAAATTAAAAAAGAAAATATACAAAATATATATATCACCATGTTTACAAAGTTATTGTCAGAGTTAAACAGTGAGCTTTCATTTGAGAATCTTAAAAAATTTATAGGATTAGGAGTGGGACTAACACCATCAGGTGATGATTTTATAGTTGGATTACTTGCAACGTTTCACTATTATTCATTTTTTGATAATCAAGTAAAAAGATTATTCAATTTATTTAATAAATATTATTTTAAGAATAAAACAACCTATATAGGATTCTATACGATTACACATTCAATCCATGGAAGGGTGAACCATGGAATTTATGACTATCTATCTACAATTCAACATAACAATGAAAATAATTGTAGGCAGTTTGAAATAATAGATATAGGATCTACATCAGGAATTGATATGCTTACTGGAATATGTTTTGGAATGCAATATCTTAAAAATAAAAAGGAGAAATATGATGAAAAGTAGAACTTTGATAGAACACAATTCGTACTATGATTCTGTTGAACTAATGTCGTTATCAAATACTATAACAAATAGAGAGGGGGTAACAGATGCTATAGTAGCTATGGCTACTGAAATGAATAAAAATTTACTAAATAATATTGAATTAGCTACTAAAGAATCAAAAAATGCTGGCCAAAATGATTTAATTATAGCTGTAAAAGCAGTAGATAAAATCACTCTAGATAATACTTTTGATTTTATTAATGAGCAATTAAATTCGAAAAAAAGTAGTAATCAAAAAGAAAACTTAAAAGCAAGTACACTTAAACAAGGATTAGAAATTTTACCTGATGCAAACATGGCTATAATCTCATGTCCAGGCAAATATGCTTTTTATGAAGGGAAAAAAGCCCTTAATAAGGGACTAAATATTATGATATTTAGTGATAATATGACAATTTCAGAGGAAAAAGAATTAAAAGAATTAGGTATAAAAAAGAATTTATTAGTTATGGGACCAGATTGTGGTACTGCAATAATTAACCAAATAGGATTATGTTTTTCTAATAAAGTAGAAAAAGGATCAATTGGACTTGTGGCTGCATCTGGCACAGGTTTACAAGAAGTCTCTGTTCAGATTAGTAGAATGGGTTTTGGGATTTCTCAAGCAATTGGAACGGGAGGAAGAGATTTACATGAAGAAGTTGGAGGATTAATGATGCTAGAAGGGATTAAACGTTTAGATAGAGATATAAATACAAAAGTAATAACTTTAATTTCTAAACCCCCTTCAGAATTAGTTCAGAACAAAATCATAAAACAAGTAAAGAAAGTATCAAAACCAGTTATTATTTGTTTTTTAGATGGAGATAAAGAAAGTATTGAGAATGAAGGAATGATTTATGCTCCAACATTAATTCAAGCAGCAAAAAAATCAGTCCTTGCAATAAAAAAAGATGAAATAATTAAATCTAATATTACTAATAGTGTTATAAGCAATGTAGAAAATGAAATAGATAAGTTAAATAATTCTCAAAAATTTATTAAAGGTTTATTTTGTGGAGGAACGTTAACTTCAGAAGCTCTATGTGTTATAAGAGAAGAAGTTAATCTAGTAAAAAGTAATGTATCAAGAAATAAGTATGAAAAAACGATGACTCCTTTTGAAGAAGAACACCATCTATTATTAGACTTAGGTAGTGATGAATTTACTGAAGGGAAACCACATCCTATGATTGAACCTAATTTGAGGAATCAATATATTGTACAAGAAGCAGGTAAAAAAAGTACCGCAGTTTTACTATTAGATTTTGAGATCGGTTATGGATCTCATCAGGATCCTGTGGGTGAATCATTGGATACACTTATAGAGGCTAAAGAAATTGCAAAAAGTAATAACTGTTATTTATCTATAGTTGCATATGTATGTGGTACTGAGAAAGATAAGCAAAATTTAAAAAATCAAGAAAAAAAATTAAGAGATATTGGGGTTATTGTTGCAGATAGTAACGAGATGGCAAGTAATATAGCTAGTATGATTGCAAATAGAGAGGTAATTTAAATGGACTCTAAAAATAGCATAATCAACAAAGAATTAAAGGTTATTAATATAGGAACATCTATCTTTCAAAAAGAACTTACTTCACAAGGTGTTAAAGCAATACAAGTAGAATGGACTCCTCCAGCTAGAGGTAATATTGAATTATTTAATAAAGTTGATCATTTACTAGACAACAAAAAGATTGAAAATGCTAATAAAGAAGCATTTGAAAGAATAAAAAAAGGGCATCCCTTTCTAATTGGTATGGACAAAGCAGTAAACGTAATTCCTGAGATGCATGATAAAATGATATTACATTCTGGCCCACCAATTGAATGGGAAGACATGGCTGGACCTGTACAAGGTGCCGTTATTGGGGCATTAATATATGAAGGACTAGCTAATAATAATGATACAGCTATTGAATTAATTTTAGCAGGAGAAATAGAATTTTCCCCAGCTAATGAGCATAATGCTGTAGGGCCTATGGCTGGAATTATTTCTGCATCTATGCCAGTTCATATAATTGAAAATAAAACCTTCGGGAATAAGGCTTATTGTACTGTAAATGAAGGGCTAGGAAAAGTATTACGTTTTGGAGCTAATTCTGAAGAAGTTATAAAAAAATTAAAATGGATTGAAAACACATTATTACCAGTCATGCAAGGAGTACTAAGTTCTGATAATGCACTTGATCTAAAATCAATAATATCACAGGCACTTCATATGGGAGATGAATGTCATAATAGGAATAAAGCATCAACTAGCTTATTTTATCGAGAAATCAGTGAGTATTTTTTTCAATCAAATTTTAAAGATAAGGCAGTCACAGATGTATTAAAATTTATAAAAGAAAATGAACATTATTTTTTAAATTTATCTATGCCAGCATGTAAATCAGTATTAGATGCTACAAATGGTATAAAATATTCTACTATTGTAACAACTATGGCTAGAAATGGTGTTGATTTTGGTATACGTATTAGTGGTATGGATAAAAATAAATGGTTCACTTCTCCAGCAAATCAAGTGCAGGGAATGTTTTTCCCAGGTTATACTAGAGAAGATGCAGCACTTGACTTAGGAGATAGTACTATAACTGAAACTATGGGGATTGGTGGATTTGCAATGGGGGCTGCACCTGCAATTGTACAATTTGTCGGTGGAGAAGTGCAAGATGCAATTAATTACAGTCGACAAATGTATGAAATAACAACAGGTGAAAATAATAATTATTCTATTCCTACACTTAATTTTCGAGGAGGAGCATGCGGTATTGATATTAGAAAAGTGGTAGAATCTAATATTCTTCCAGTAATAAATACAGGTATTGCTCATAAAAAAGCCGGAATAGGTCAAATTGGGGCTGGGATAGTTCATCCACCAATAGAATGCTTTGAAAAAGCTATTGAAGAATTTTATGATAAATATAAAGAAATACTTGAAGAATAAATTAAATATAGTTAGTAATTATTAATGCCAGAAAAGTGTAATAAGTCCTAAGGGGTTTCAATTATTATGAAATTCTTTAGGACTTTTCTTAGAATGTAGTGAGTAAGAATAAAGGAGAAAATTTTCGATAACATATAATTAAATTGTTAGCGGATACTATAAAATATAGAAAGGGAGTAATTATTATGGAAGGCAAAAAAATTGTTGGTATAACAAGTTGTGCTGCAGGAATTGCACATACGTATATGGCAACAGAATCACTCGTAGATGCTGGTGAAGAGTTAGGAGTAGAAGCAAAGATAGAAACACAAGGAAGCATGGGGGCAGAAAATGTACTTACAAAAGAAGAAATTAATAAAGCAGATGTTATTATAATTGCTTCAGATGTAACAATTGATATAAATAAGTAGTTGTACCATATTCTAATATATCAGGATCATTTAAAATTTTATCTGCAATTGCTTTTTGAGCAGGTGTTAGAGAATTATATTTTTCTTTTATATTTGATATAACATTATTCATGATATCATCCTTTTTAATTTCTAAGCTGAATCATTTCTAAGTCATTGCCACTGTCGCCGAATGCAAGGATTTCATCAGGTGAGATGTTTCGTTTTTGGGCGATGTTTTGGATAGCGACGCCTTTGTTGCTGTCAACAGGATTGATGTCGATATTGTCGCCATTCGTGATGACAGCGTTCAGCTGGTCACCAAATTGTTCGTTCAGTTCAGCAATGAGTTTACGGCAGAGCTCACTGGGGGTTTCTAGGGTGAGTTTGACATATTGGTCTTCTTGTAAGTCCTGTAAATGATCCACTTCGATCAATTTATGGAAGTAGCGGGCGATGTTTTCTTTATAGGCATCAGAATTATCTGTGCGGATGTAGCCATTGTTGACGCCGGATAAGACGATAGGGATATGCGGATAGTTGGCTTCGACATAATCAATGAGCGCGATGAGCGTATCATGATGGATATGAGCAGCTTCTATGAATTCTTCACCGTGATAAATAACACCGCCGTTATCGCCGGCAAAAATAATGTTAGAACGGATGTCTTCCGAAAAAAAGGATTGTAGTTGGGCGACTTGATTTCCACTGGCAACGACAAATGTAATATCCTGGGCTTGTAGTTGTTGGAAGATACGGCTGAATCGTTTGCGGTCATAGTCTTTGTTCGAGTTGAGGAATGTTCCATCCATATCAGTTGCAATGAGTTTAATCGTTGGCATCATATCACCTTTCTAATAATAGTTTACCATAAAGAGGGTCGAGGTTGAACTATGAAGGTTGAGAGGGGGTATTGAGGTGGGTGTTGAAGGTCATGCATAATAAGCTAGCATCAGTTAGTTAGGCGTTAAATAATATAAATAAACAGGCCACTTCGAGGATGAGGTGGCCTGTTTAAGTAGGTTAGTGCTTCTGGAGTAGTTCTGCTAAGGAGAAAGTTTGGAATTTTAGTTGATAGTCATTATGAGCATCATCGGCAGTTTCATAAAGTAATCCAAACATCCCCGGGGCTAATTCTTGGAGGGAGTTATAGGCGAATTTGCCGGTATTAATTTGCTGATGATGGAGCCAATGCAAGTTGCCTGAAGCATCTACTTCAGCAAGATGGATGTAGCCATTGTTGCGGTCGGAATCTTGGGCATTAGCTAAGAGAATATATTCCTGCTCATGATAGATCGTCTGGATAGCTGAGAGTTGGACGTACACATCTGGCACAGCTTCGAAAGAGATGATGTCTCCTGACTGATTGTGCCAGCTTGCTCCGCCATCCGTGCTGCGTGCCATTTGGACATGGCCAGTTAGGTTGCGCATAAAGAGTAGCAAGTCACCATGGGAAGTTTCGACGACACTTGCTTCCGAATTCTGTGCCGTCGTATGAGCCATTGTAGCAGAATGGATGCGTTCGCCATTGTCTAGAATACGACCATCATTGACCGCTTGCCCACAATGCCAAGTGTGTCCATGGTCATCCGAATAAATCACCCGTGAGGATTGGGAGCCCTCGAGATGGCTGACCCAATTTGTTGTGTAAGTGGGAATGACGATACGGCCGGTATACGGGGGATGTGTGAGTGTAATGCCAGCCCCTGGACCAATACCGTGGAAGTTCATATGAGATGAGGTGAGCTGTCCAGCAATATTATGAGGGGCGGACCACGTTTTCCCCGCATCATCACTATAAGAATAGTGGATGTGAGCTGTCTTGGCAACGCGGAAGGGAGCGGTCTTATTCATGATGAAGAAGATATTGCCCACCACATCATTGCCGCGTAAAATATTCCCGTAATCAGAATAAGTTGGCTTAGTCGGGTGTGTAATAATACGGTAATCAGTCGGGCTCCCAATCGGATCATAAACAATGCCTCTGTCACGAATAGTATACGGTGCTGACTTATCTACTCTATCATTGGTGTAAAGGGCTTGATACATTGCTCCGTCGATCTCAACGAAGGGCGGTTCATATGTCTCTGCCAGGCCCCATAATCCCTTAATTTCAGGAAACAGATCGTATAAGGCAAAGATTCGTCCGCTGTTTGGGTGCTGAACGAGCGCCATATCAATTAAGAAAGGGCCGTCTACTTCTGGATCTTCAGCTTGTGTATTTCGGCGCAAGTCAAGGATCGTAATTTTTTCTCCCCAAGATTTGCCATTATCTAGGCTACGTCGAATGACCATGGCAATGTCACCGAAATCAGCATATTGGTTACGCCGCTCATCGCCTCCTGCAATTAATGGACCTGTTGTTGTCTGCAACAAAGCAGGGATGCGGTAACAAAAGATACCATCCGCATTTTGTTCATTATGTGTGCCACTGTTGAACACCGTAATTTCGTCAGTTAATGTCTTCAAGTTCTTTAACTCCTTTTATTGAGAGGTTATCTATTTGAATTATAAAATGCTTACGATAAAAAGGCAACTTTCATTCATATGAAAAACACCCATACCAAGTGAGTTGATATGGGTGAGAGTTAGGGTTATTCAGTTGTCATGGGTTGATCCGCTAAGAGTTCAATATTGTGAAGACCATATGTTTCGTATTCTTTACCCATGCCCGGTTTGTTACTGTGGACATAAGCTGAGACACGGTTGTTTACTAATGTAAGGTTCGTTGTCCATACGGTTGGGAAGACAGGTGCTTCTTCCATAAAGAATTCTTGCCACTTGTGGAAAGCTTCTGTACGGTATTCTAAGTCATGCGCTTCAGCTGATTGGATATCTGCTAGAAGTTCATTGTGCTCTTCAGACTCGTAACGAGAGTAGTTGAAGGCTGAGTGTGGACCGTATAAGCCATGTGGTGTTGGGTCGTGTCCAACGCCCCAAGCGCCTAGGAAGACATCGATTCCCTCAGCATCATTCAAGACGTCATCGTAGAAGGCATTCATCTCAAGTAATTCATATTGAACATCTAAACCAATTGCCGCCCATGATTGTTGGTAGAATAAGAAGAGACTCTCATCCGCACCCGTCATAGCGATCATTTTAATCTTCAATGGGTTGCCATCTTTATCGAGACGGTAACCTTCACCTGGTTCGCCTTCCCATTCGTAGCCAGCTTCGTCTAAGAGTTGATTGGCTTTGTCTACGTCATATGGGAAGCCTTCGATATCTTCATTGAAGTATTGTGCGAAGGTTGGTGGAAGCATGGTGGTTGCACGGAAACGTGTTCCATGGTAGAAGCTCTGAACCATCTCATCGATGTTCAAGGCATGTGCCATTGCTTTACGTAAGTTTTTGTCCGCCATCTTCGCATCCGGGTTGTAGTTAACTTTCCCTTCATCGGCATTCCATTCACCGAGCTTGAAGCCAGTGTAGCCGTAGTAGTTGTCTAAGTGGCCCAATGTGGTGTAACCAGGAATCCCATCTTGGTAACTTTCATACATGTCAAGTGGCATACCACGGACCCAGTCGAACTGACCGGAGCTTAAACTACTGACGACATTATTCTTAGAGATACGTGATAGTACCATACCGTCAACTTTTGGTGCACCTAAGTAGTAGTCATCGTAGGCTTCATATTGAACCGCAGTATCACTGATTGATTTGACTTTAAAGGGACCGAAGCCAAGTGGGTTCACGCGAACTTCATCTGATGCTTCAATCTTGTCTACCGGGACATCTTCTAAGTGGTGACGAGGTTCGGCATAGGCATAAATTCCACCACCAGAACTTCTCATATTCGGGTTGAATTCTTTATATTCAATCGTCACTGACATATTATCATCTGATAGAGTCAATCCAGAGATGGTGTCTGCTTCACCGTTGTGGTATTCTTCCATTCCCACGACGTTCATTAAGTCATCACCGTAACGTACACCACGGTAATCTGGGTGTCCGACTAATTCGTGTGCAAAGACAATATCATTTGCAGTTAATGGTTCACCATCATGCCAAGTAACCCCATCACGGACAGTTAATGTAACGGTTTTGGCTTCTTCATCGATTTCAATATCGGCTGCGGTACCATATTCTTCACCACCGACTAATTGATAGTTCTCATCCTCAGCTAAGAGTGAGCCTAGCATAGGGCCCATTAAGGTTGAGTCAACTGAATCTTGATAGTGAGTGATACTGAAGACACCTTTCCAAGCACTTTCAGTAACGACACCAACTTGGAGTTCGCCCCCTTCGATAGGGTCGCCTTCATTAATCACGTGATCCTCGTAACCGATCGAATAATCTCGCTCGCCTACAGGGACATCTTCTTGAACTTCAGCGGTAGATTCTTGACTTGCACCGCCACCAGCTCCACAAGCAGCCAACAGCAAGGTCAGCGATGCTGTGGTTGCTAAAAATGCATGTTTCTTACTCAATTTCATACATTTATCCTCCTTTACTCATAGTAGTATAGCATACTTACTTCACAAAAATAAAACATTCACGAATTATTGGCACTTTTTTCATAAAAAAGAAAAACACGCTTAGCCCTCACTCCTGAGAGGAGAAGGGCTAAACGTGTGTTATTACTTAGTAAGTGTTTATTCTGTAACTGGGTTTTCTGATAATAATTGGACATTGTGAAGTCCGTAAGTTTCGAATTCTTTGTCAGTACCAGGCTTGCTACCGTGAATGTAAGCAGAGACACGGTTGTTGACAAGCGATAACTTAGTTGACCATAGTGTTGGGAAGACAGGTGCTTCATCCATGAAGTACTCTTGCCATTCGCGGAAGGCTTGCGCACGGAATTCTGGATCATGAGCTTCATCTGATTGAATCTTCTCTAAGAGGGCAGTGTGTTCTTCCGTCTCAAAACGAGGGAAGTTGAAGGCTGATTGTGGACCGTATAGTCCTTCTGGTGTAGGGTCACTTCCGACACCCCATGCAGCTAGGTAGACATCAACACCTTCTTTGTCATTTTGAACATCTTCATAGAAGGCGTTCAATTCAAGCAATTCGTATTGAACGTTCAAGCCGATTGCTTCCCATGATTGTTGGTAGAATTGGTAAAGACTTTCGTCGGTACCTGTCATGGCAATCATTTTAATTTCAAGTGGCTTGCCATCTTTGTCGAGACGGTAACCTTCACCTGGTTCACCTTCCCATTCGTAGCCAGCTTCGTCCAATAATTGGTTTGCTTTTTCTACGTCAAATGGGAATCCTTCGATTTCTTCGTTGAAGTAATCTTTGAAGTTCGGAACGATCATTGATGTAGCACGCATACGGACACCGCTGTAGAAGGTTTCTGCTAATTGGTCGATATCAAGGGCGTGAGCCATTGCTTTACGCAAGTTTTTGTCGGCCATTTTTGCGTCTGGGTTGTATTCTACTTTTCCTTCTTCGGCATTCCATTTACCTAACTTGAATCCAGTGTAAGCATAGTAGTTTTCCAAGTGTCCAAGTGTTGTGTAACCTGGAATACCATCTTGGTAACTCTCGTAAATATCAGCTGGCATATCGCTTACCCAGTCGAAGTCTCCAGCTTTTAAGGCACTGACGACATTACTTTTCGGAACAGTTGTTAGAACCATACTATCAACTTTAGGTGCGCCTAAGAAGTAATCTTCGTAAGCTTCGTATTGAACAGCTGAGTCACTGAAAGATTTAACTTTGAATGGGCCGAATCCGATTGGGTTTTTACGAACTTCATCAGCTTCTTCGAATTTAGCGATCTCAACATTTTCTAAGTGGTGACGTGGTTCTACATAGGCAGCAACCCCACCACCAGCAGATTTCATGTTTGGTGTGAATTCTTTATATTGAATGGTTAGAGTTAACTGGTCATCTGATAAGGTTAAACCAGAAATAGTATCTGCTTCACCATTGTGGTATTCTTCCATACCTACTACGTTCATCATATCGTCATCGTAACGAACACCTTGGTAATCTTTGTGCCCAATGATTTCGTAGGCGAAGACGATATCATCTGCTGTTACAGGCTCGCCATCGTGCCAGTTAACGCCTTCACGAACAGTAATAGTTGCTGTTTTTGCTTCTTCGTCAAATTCAATACTCGCAGCAGTACCGTATTCTTCTCCACCAACTAATTCATAGTTCTCGCCAGTAGCCAAGAGGGAACCAGCCATTGGACCAAGAATGTTATTATTTAGAGCGTCGCTAGAGTGAGTTGAACTGAAGATTCCTTTCCAAGGGGTATCGGTTACAACACCGACGCGGATTTCTCCACCTTCAATCGGGTCACCTTCATTAATGACGTGATCTGGATAACCTAGTGTGTAGTCACGGTCACCAGTTGATGCTTGGTCATTTCCATTTTCATCTGTAACTTCTTCAGTTGCGGGGTCATTAGCTCCACTATTTCCGCCACCACAAGCAGCTAATAGTAAAGTTAATGAAGCAGTTGTTGCTAAAATTGCATATTTTTTATTAAATTTCATGTTAACTTCCTCCTTTTTAGTAGTATAGCACACCAATTAAAAAATGCAAAGATATTTTTTGATAAAATTTCTATTTTTTAAGAATTAAATGATAAATAAGACTAATATAGCTAGCCCAACTAACTGAAAACAATTACTTATATATTCTTTTTACTCAAAAATCTGTTTATAAACCTTATTTTTGAGGAGAGAGTTCTATATTTATAGTCATAACTTAGAAAAAATGGATCAAGATACTAAAAATGAAAAGGAGAGAAGATGAGTGTTTTTTAGGAGAAGAGAGATATAGATGAAGAACTTCTTATTTTATGTGAGGTGGCATGATAAAAAAATCCCCACATACTAATGAACAAGTATGTGGGGAGAGTGGTTAAGCTATTGTATTATTGTGATGCGGGTGATTAGACACCTAGTAACCCATTTAATGATTCGGTCATAGTTGGGTGAGTGTAAATTTGGTCGCGTAGTGCGCGGTAGTCGATCTGGTGGTTAATGGCTGTCGTGAAGAGGTTAATCATTTCATGTGCTTCTTCACCATATAGTGTTGCTCCAAGAATGTAGTTCGTATCCGCATCGATCATGACTTTGAAGATACCGGTCTTCTTGCCGAGAATCATAGCTTTTGGAATAGCCGCAACTGGCATTTTAGCGACTTTAACATTCTTGCCGGCTTCTTTAGCCGCTTTTTCAGTTAATCCGACGTGTGTTAATGGTGGATTAATGAAGGTTGCGGTTGGGAAGTCACGACCAGCTTTGGTGTAGTCTTTTTCACCGGTGAGTTGGTGCTTGATAATACGGAAGTCATCGAGGGAGATGTAGGTGAACTGTGGCCCACCTTTGACATCACCGAGTGCGTAGACACCTTCAACAGTGGTTTCGAGTTTATCGTTAACTTTCACTTCACCACGTTCACCAAGTTCAATATCGGTGTTCTCTAAGCCAAGTCCCTCTGTTGCTGGTTTGCGTCCAGTTGCCATAAGGAAGGCATTGCTCTGTAAGGTATGCTCTTCACCATCAACAGAGTAATGAGTGTGAACGCCACCGTCTTGTTCGTGAACTTTGGATGTGCGGGCATTGAAGACAAATTGAATGCCGCGTTCTTCTAAGCTCTCTAAGACCACTTCTTGCACGTCACTGTCGACGAAGCTAAGGAAGCTTTCTTTTGGTCCGTATTCGAGTACGGTGACGTCAGCTCCGAAGTTGTTATAGATAGAAGCAAACTCAAGCCCGATTGGACCAGCGCCTAGAATAGTTAATTTTTCTGGGAAGTTTTCTTCCTCTAGTAAGGTAGTCGATGTGTGGATGTTGCCTCCAACTTCTAGACCATCGATCGGTAAGATGTTTGGCACAGCACCTGTATTAATGTAGATTTTGTCTGCAGTGTATTCTTCGGTACCTCCGTTGCTTAGTTCTACCGAGACAGTTTTGTTATCTTTGAAGGTTGCAAATCCGTCAATGACTTCTACATGATCTGTTTCAGCGACATTTTTATAGTTAGCTGGGTTCATTTTTTTGCGAAGTTCTTTTTTCGCTTTGATGGACTCTTTGTAGTAAGTGAACTTGTCAGCTCCAGCTGGCTTCTGTTCCGCCATGTCGACTAATTTTTTAGTTGGGATGCAGGCGATGTTAATACATGTTCCACCATACATATCAGGAGATTTTTCGATTAAGACCGTCTCCTCACCACGTTCGCCTAAGAATTGTGCGAGTGTTTTACCAGCTTTTCCGAAACCGATAATAATGTTATTTACTTTAGTCAAAGTAATCGTCCTTTCAATTGTTCGTTTATTTCAATGTGTAAGTCTATTATAGCGCGTATTTTTTGTAAGCCAAATATTTTGCCTAGCAAGTTGTTTTTTAGGGGAGTTTCTCAGTATAATAGGGATAAACGACCTAGGTAGTTGTCTTTTGGGTCAGAATTTAATATACTGAAAGAGCGGGCACTTCTGTCAAGAGGCAGTGGCGGTAAGAATGATATGATAATAATGTAGAAACAAAAATAGACCGATGTGAAAGTGGGATAATAATGAAAAAACTAGTTATTAATGGAGGTCGTCCGTTAAGTGGTGAAGTGACGATTTCGGGAGCGAAAAATAGTACAGTTGCCTTAATTCCAGCAGCAATTTTGGCGGATTCACCGGTGACGTTAGAAGGCGTGCCGGATATTCAAGATGTGCATTCTTTAATTGAGATTTTGCATGAGATGAATGTGAAGACGGAATTTACCGGATCTACCTTATTTATTGATCCGACTGAGATGGTGAATGTACCGATGCCGAGCGGGAAGATCCAGAGCTTGCGTGCGTCCTATTACTTTATGGGCGCATTGTTATCGAAGTTTGGTGAAGGGGTAGTCGGACTGCCGGGCGGATGCTTCTTAGGGCCGCGACCGATTGATCAGCACTTGAAAGGCTTCCGAGCGCTGGGAGCAGAGGTCGAGAATGAGATGGGCGCAATGTATCTGAAGACAGAAGAAGCTGGTCTTCAAGGGTCTCGTATTTACTTCGATGTGGTCACGATTGGGGCAACGATTAATGTGATGCTAGCGGCTGTGAAAGCAAAAGGGCGAACCATTATTGAGAATGCTGCACGTGAGCCAGAAATTATCGACGTGGCGACACTTCTGAACAATATGGGCGCAAAAATTCGTGGAGCCGGAACAGATATGATTCGTATTGATGGAGTGGATGAATTACACGGCTGTCGTCATACGATTATTCCCGACCGAATTGAAGCAGGGACGTATTTATCGATTGCGGCAGCTGCTGGAACGGATGTATTAGTGAAGAATGTTATTGTCGAGCACGTCGATGGTTTATTAGCTAAGTTGGAAGAGATGGGTGTGCCGATGGAGGTTGGAGAAGATAGTGTCCGGATTACTCAGGCAGATCAACCATTAAAACCGGTCTCTATCAAGACGTTGCCGTATCCAGGGTTTGCCACGGACTTACAACAACCGCTGACGCCTTTATTAATGTTAGCATCCGGTGAGTCTGTGGTGATGGATTCGATCTATCCGAAGCGGACGAAACACATTCCAGAATTAAATCGAATGGGCGCAAACGCTCGTATTGAGAGTGATGTTATCTTAATTGAAGGTGGACATCCGCTAAAAGGAGAAGCTGTGACGGCGAGTGATTTACGGGCAGGAGCTTGTCTAGTAAACGCTGGGTTAATTGCAGAAGGAGAAACGGTCATCTCTGGTGTGGATAATATTTTGCGAGGATATGCTGGTATCGTAGCTAAATTACGGGCACTTGGCGCAGATATTAAGATGATTGAGACAGAAGAAGAGGAGTAGCGATTCGTTGCATAAGAAGGATCATTTTTTAACGTTAGATCACTTGAAGGATAAGACTCTAGATGAAATTTATGAATTAGCTCGAAAATATAAAATCCCATCATATGCTGATATGAATAAAAAAGAATTGTCGCTAGCGGTAGTGCGAGCACAAGAAGAGAAGACCGGATATTTCCAAGTGTCGGGGATTTTGGACAAGATGGTGGGACAAGATTTTGGCTTCCTGCGACCGATTAATTATGCGCAGAGTAATGAAGATATTTATATATCGGCAAGTCAGATTACTCGATTCGGCTTGCGCAATGGTGATAAGGTGACTGGGACAGCGCGCCCACCGAAAGAAGGTGAGCGTTATAATGGGTTAATGAACGTCGAGCAGGTTAATGATAAGGACCCGGAGCAAGCAAGTAGTCGACCGCATTTCCCAGCGTTGACGCCGCTGTATCCTGACCGGGCGCTACGCTTGGAGTCGTCTGCCCATGAATTATCAGCTCGTTTGTTAGATTTGGTATCTCCCATTGGTTTCGGGCAACGGGGCTTGATTGTCGCTCCGCCCAAAGCGGGAAAAACCACATTGTTGAAAGAAATCGCCCATGGTATTACGCGTAATCATCCCGAGGTCACACTGATTGTGCTCTTGATTGATGAGCGACCAGAAGAAGTGACCGATTTAGAACGCAGTATTGATGGAGAAGTTGTTCATTCAACGTTTGATCAGAAGCCAATGAATCATGTGAATGTGAGTGAGCTTGTCTTGGAACGGGCGCGGCGTTTAGTCGAAGAGAAGCAAGATGTGGTGATCTTGATGGATAGTATTACCCGACTGGCGCGAGCGCATAACTTAATTCAAGAACCGAGTGGACGAACATTAAGTGGTGGGTTAGATCCAGCTTCTCTCTATCGTCCGAAGCGATTTTTTGGTTCGGCTCGAAATGTAGAAGAAGGCGGAAGCTTGACGATTGTGGCGACTGCTTTAGTCGATACCGGGAGTCGGATGGATGACGTGATTTATGAAGAGTTCAAGGGAACAGGGAATATGGAAGTACACTTGTCTAGACAGTTAGCTGAGCGTCATATTTTCCCAGCGGTGGATCTTCAGAAATCAGGGACGCGGAAAGAGAACCTGTTGCTGTCTGAGAGACAGCAACAAGCCCTGATTAAGTTGCGCCGTAGTATAGGGCAGGACTCGCTATCCTACTCTGAAAAATTAATCACCACCTTACGCAAATTGAAGACTAATCACCAGTTTATCGCTAAAGTATTGGGTGATGAGGCAAAAGACTAAAAAAATCTGCTTGAAGAGTTGTGTTTTTTAGTGAAGTATGCTATTATGGTTAGTGTTGTAACTAAAGATCTTTTTATAGATACGTGAGCAATCACAGAATTATTATGGGCGCGAAAAGAGCTCATGTCAAAGGAGTGAAAATATGAAATCAGCTATTCATCCAGAATACAAACCAGTTGTGTTTATGGATACAACAACTGGATTCAAATTCTTGTCTGGATCAACTAGACAACCAGCAGAAACAATTGAATGGGAAGATGGAAACGAATATCCATTGATTCGAGTGGAAATTTCATCCGATTCGCACCCGTTCTACACCGGACGTCAGAAGTTCGCACAAGCGGATGGACGTATCGACCGTTTCAACAAAAAATACGGTCTTTCCGACGAAGAATAAGCATAATTATCAAAAGCTACGACAGAATTTTTCTGTCGTAGCTTTTTTTCATGTGCGAAAAAATACGGTCATATGTTATGGATTCATAAACAGATATCATTTTGAAAAGGGTTTCTGCTAATGTATAATGAACAGGAGATGAATATGACATAAATGAAAGAAGGCGATAACGTCATGAATGGGCAAGAATATAAAGACTTTAATGTACTAGGCATGAATCGGTTAAGAGAATCTTTTTTTATTGAAGAAGATCAGATAAAGTTGGCATCTGGGCGACCAGCTATTCAGTCGCTTAGTGGCAAGTGGCAATTTTTCTACAGTCAGTATCCAGAAACGGTGCATGACATGTTTTATCAAGTGGATTATGATACTTCGGCGTGGGATGAGATGCAGGTGCCTGCGCATTGGCAATTGAATGGATATGGTGAACCGCATTATACGAATGTTGCGTATCCGTTCGCGGTGCGTCCACCGATTATTCCGTCCGAAAATCCAACGGGGCTGTATAAGCGAACATTTAACTATGATTCGGTGACAGATGAGATGGTTCACTTGCGTTTTGAAGGAGTGGATAGTGCTTTTTATGTTTGGATGAATGGGCAGTTTGTCGGATACGGTACGGGGAGTCGGACCGCTTCTAGTTTTGATGTGACGGATGTGATACAGTCTGGAGCGAATCAAATTGCCGTAAAAGTTCATCAGTTCAATGCGCAAACATACTTAGAAGATCAAGATATGTGGTGGTTAAGTGGCATATTTCGCGATGTGAAGCTTGTGCGACGGCCACAAAATCACTTGGAGGATTTGTTCGTTCAAGCGACATTGGATTCCGATTATAAGGAGGGGGTGTTGCGAATTGAGTCAGCCTTTAATTACGACCAAGTGAGCTTAGACTATACGTTATATAATAATCAACAAGAGGTAGTTTATACGCGAACAGATATAACAGACCGTAACGTAGTAGCTCAGATCGAAAACATTGCACCGTGGACAGCGGAGATGCCTAACTTATATACACTAGTTGTTCAAGTGAAGGGTCATAACCGGGAACTTCTAGAGACGGTGACACAACGAGTGGGTTTTCGTACAGTTGAGATTAGAGAGGGATTGCTTCTAATCAATGGGCAACGTGCACTGTTCAAAGGCGTGAACCGACATGAACATGATTGGGAGCGGGGGCGGATTAATTCACTGCAGACGATGAAAGATGATCTGATGCTGATGAAGCGTCATAATATTAATGCAGTTAGAACGGCCCATTATCCGTCTGATCCACGGTTTTATGCATTGTGTGATGAGCTGGGGTTGTATGTTATTGATGAGGCAGATATTGAGACGCATGGGATGCAACATACATTGGGATGGAATAAGTTAACGAATGATCCAGCATGGGAAGCGGCCTATGTAGAGCGTGCGAAGCGAATGGTTGAGCGCGATAAGAACCATCCATCAATTATTATGTGGTCATTGGGGAATGAATCGGGCTATGGTGTGAATCATGAAGCGATGGCGCACTGGATTCGTCAGCGTGATCCGTCGCGATTGCTGCATAATGAGAGTGAGTCCTTTGGGTTGCTTCAAGAGACCGAATATGAGCCAGTGAAGCTTAATGATACGTCGGATGTTTATTCATCGATGTATACCTCACATGCGAGTTTGGAAAAGCTGGGGAAACAGTCTGACTTAGCCCAACCGCATCTATTGTGTGAGTTCGTTCATGCGATGGGGAATGGTCCAGGTGGCTTGAAAGAATATATGGATTTATTCTATCGTTATCCGCGCTTGCAGGGGGGATTTGTGTGGGAATGGATCGATCATGGGTTGCGCCAGAAGACAGCTAATGGAGAGGAATACATTGCGTTCGGCGGAGACTTCTCACATGAGCAACATGATGGGAACTTTGTCTGTGATGGTTTGTTGTTTGCTGATCGTCAGCCATCTCCTGCTTTAAGTGAATTTAAAGCGGCAGCCCAACCGTTAAAAGTGACGCGAGCAGAGGGGCGCTTTTTCATTGAGAATCGTTATGATTTTAGTGATTTAGCGCATTTGGCAGCAGATTATACGATCACTTATCAGGGCGAGTTGCTTCAGAGTGGGCTAATTGAGCTTCCGCATATTGAGCCGGGAGAAATCCGGGAATTATCTTTGTCAATTGAAGAAGAAGAGTTGCCGGAAGATAGCTTCTTGACGATTCAGTTCAAGTTAAAAGAAGCAGTGGAGTGGGCTGAGCGTGGTCATGAGGTGGCCTTCTGTCAGTTCAGAGTTGGGCAGAAATCTCAGCCTCATCCGCAATCAGCGTTAACAGTCAACCAACAGAAAAATGAAGCGTTATTAGTACAACAAACGGTGGGGCAATTGCGCGTAACAGGGGAAGATTTTGCTGTGTTATTCAACACACATACCGGTTGGCTGGACAGCCTCTCTTATCGCGGGGAAGAAGTGATTGCACAAGGGCCACGATTCAATGTGTGGCGTGCGATGACAGATAATGACCAATTACCACTGATGAAAGGAAGCGGTCGAATTGGTGATTACTGGCAAGAGAAGCAGGTGCATTTAATGGAAGGGACGTTGTTGAACGTTGACTATCAACAGACAGATGAAGGGGTCATGATTGAAGCGAAACATATGCAGGCACCTCCGGGACAAAGTTGGGGATTGGATCTAACGACGCGTTACACGATTGATGCGGACGGCCATATTGGGATAGATATAGCGGGCGAACCGTTTGGGCAGAACGGGAGTGAGTCGTTGCCGAAGCTTGGTATGCAATTGTATCTGCCAGATCAATACGAGAGAGTGACTTGGGATGGACTGGGCCCCGCAGAAAATTATCCCGATAGTCAGTTGGCAGCTCGCCATGGTCGCTTTACGCGAACGATTGATGAACTTTGGACGCCGTATGCTCATCCTCAAGAGAACGGGAATCATATGGGGGTATCACAAGTTACGTTGACCAACCAGTCGAATTTCGGGTTGAAAATTGTCGGCGAGGAACTGAATTTTTCAGCACATTATTATACAACGCGTATGATAGATCGTGCGCTTCACCCATATGAATTAGTCAAGCAGCCGCAGATTGAGCTCAATATTGATTATCAGCAATATGGGCTGGGGACGAATAGCTGTGGACCAGCAACACAAGAGCAATACAAGTTAAAAGTAGAACCATTTCATTATACATTCACATTAATGATGACAGAGGAAGGTGATTAAATGAAAGTAGAGATTAGACCATTTTCGGCTTCGGGGCGGCATAAAGAGATTTGGATAACGAATGAAGCGGGGTATACACTTGCCCTGTCCAGTATTGGTGCGCGAATTAATCGGTGGCTGACACCGGATGACCAGAATTTGATTTTAGGTTATGAGACAGCAGAAGACTTGCTAGCGGAACCTAATTTATATTATGGAGCTACAATTGGTCGAGTTGCTGGGCGGATTGCGCAGAGTCAGTTCCGCTTAGATGGCGCAACGTATCATTTGCCGGCTAATGAAGGGGTGCATCATTTACACGGCGGGCCATCAGCATTAGATCAAGCGGTTTGGGATGCATGTATTAAGCATCATGGCGATTCAGTGTCGGTTGATTTTTCATATCAGGAGTCAGCTGGGATGCACGGTTACCCAGGAACGATTGATATACGAGTGACACATACCTTCGATGAGGAGAATCGTTGGACGGTAAGCTACTGGGCCCAGACAACTGATGAAGCAACCATTCTTGATCCGACCAATCATGTGTACTTCAACTTAAATGGGGATATGTCGCAATCAATCTTGAATCATCATGTCCAAATTAATGCAGATCACGTCTTGGCATTAGATACCGAAAATATCCCAACCGGACAGCGACTGGCAGTAGAAGAGACAGCTTTTGACTTGCGAGATGGACAGTACTTGCGAGAGTTATTTGAACCGATGCCTGCCGAGTTAGAGCGGACAGACGGACTGGATCATCCGTTCGTGTTGAATCCATCAGCTGACCCCGTAGCAGTAGTGACTTGTCCGGGAACAGATTATCGGATTGAAATGACGACAGATGCCCCGTGTGTGGTCGTCTATACGCATAATACGGCTGAGCCAGATAAGACGATCTTCAATCAGTCACCGCTGAAGTATGCGGGGATCACGTTGGAAACACAGTGCGAGCCTAATGCCGCTAATGAGACAGATTTTTCTGATATTACGTTGCGTGTTGGGGATATATACAGTCGGACGACGAGTTATCAATTGGTGAAGGAGCGATAAGTGATGGATATGCAAAGAGAAGTAACCACTAAATTTAAGGAATTATATAACGAAGCATTAGCAGGAGTGTTTTTTGCACCGGGACGAGTTAACTTGATCGGTGAGCATATTGATTATAATGGAGGCCATGTTTTTCCGTGTGGGATTACGCAAGGGACGTACGTGGCGATTGGCCAACGTGATGATCGTGCGATTCACTGTTATTCCATGAATTTTTCTGACAAAGGGGTAATGAAGACCTCGCTCGATCAATTAGTCTATGCTAAGGAAGATGGTTGGATCAATTATGTAAAAGGGATTGTGAAATATCTCCAAGAAGCTTCAGGGCAGCAGTTAGATGGTGGCTTTAATTTGGTCGTTTACGGTAATATTCCGAATGGGGCTGGATTGTCGAGCTCGGCATCGATTGAGTTAGCAGTTGGGTTGGCGGTTGATCAGATATATGGATTGACGGTCGATCGGTTGACGCTTATTAAGTTGGGGCAACGTGTCGAGAATGAGTTCTTTGGCTTAAATACCGGGATTATGGATCAATTTGCGATTGGGATGGCTCAGGCAGATCAGGCGATTTTTTTAGACACCAATACGTTGGAATATAGCATGGTGCCGGCTGATTTTAAAGATTATGTCATACTGATTATGAATACGAATCAACGCCGGGAATTAGCGGACTCGAAGTATAATAAGCGACGCCAGCAGTGTGAACAAGCGCTAGCTGACTTGCAGACAGAACTTGATATTAAAACATTAGGTGACTTGTCGAGTGAGGCATTCGAGCAACATAAACAGTTAATTACAGATGAGGTGCTCCGACGTCGAGCAAAGCATGCAGTCTATGAGAATGAAAGAACCTTACAAGCAAAAGAAGCACTGACGGTTGGTGACTTGCCAGCATTCGGTAAGTTGTTGGATGAATCACATCGCAGCTTGCGCGATGATTATGAGATTACAGGTGAGGCGCTCGATACGATTGTGTCAGAAGCTTGGCAACAAGAGAGTGTTCTAGGCGCCCGGATGACAGGTGCAGGGATGGGAGGCTGTGCCATTGCTTTAGTGCATAAAGACCAGGCTGAAGCTGTTATTCAAGCAATTGGGCCAGCTTACCAAGAAGCAATTGGCTTAGAAGCAGAGTTTTATATTGCAGAAGTTGGTGACGGGGCAAAAGCATTGTCGTAACAGTAATAGTAGACCCTTTCTATTGGAGGAAGGGTCTTTAGTTTTGTAGAAAGTAGTGTGATTTTTAGTCAGTTGGATTTTTTTATGATAAAATGGATGGAGAAAAAACTTAAATGAACTGACGGGGGATTAGGAATGAATATTTTTGTCTTATATGGTGGTAAGAGTGCGGAGCATGATGTGTCGATTATTTCAGCCTACAATATTTTGAAAGAAGTGTACTATCAATATTATACAGCGACTCCGATCTATATTACGCGTGAAGGTCAGTGGATGCGCAAGGCGACTATTACTTCTGTCGATGATGTGCCAACACATGCAGCCATGACGGAAGACTTAGAACCGTTCTCGATTGAAGCATTGAAGGCAGATGATAGCATCGTATTCCCGGTACTTCATGGCCCGAATGGAGAAGATGGGACTATGCAAGGGCTATTCGAAGTGATGGATATTCCTTATGTAGGGTGTGGTGTACTTGCGAGCAGTACCGGTATGGACAAAATTGTCAGCAAGGTCTTGTTCGATGCAGCAGGCATTCCAATTCTTCCATATGAAGCCGTGACACCGGCAGAATGGCAAGCCAAAAAATATGAAGTCATTACACGAGTGGAACTCAACTTGCTCTATCCAGTCTATGTTAAGCCAGCGAACTTAGGATCTAGTGTGGGTATTTCTGAAGTTAAGAATACAGATGAATTGATTGAAGCGATTGATCTGGCCTTCGAGTATGATCATCGCGTTCTAGTTGATCAAGGCATTGAAGCACGCGAGGTAGAGATTGCTGTGTTAGGGAATGATGATGTCAACGTGTCAGTGGTCGGAGAATTAGTGAAGGATACACAGTTTTATGATTACAAAGCAAAATACGAATCTAATGATGTGGGCTTACGTATTCCGGCCCAATTAGAAGATGAAACAGTTAGCCGAATTAAAAAATATGCAGCCGATGCATTCTTAGCGACAGATGGTAGTGGCTTGATGCGAGCTGATTTCTTCGTGACAGCAGATAATGATATATTCATTAATGAAGTAAATACATTCCCAGGCTTTACTCCAATCAGTATGTATCCAAAATTGTGGGAAGCAACAGGATTAAGTTACGGCGATTTAATTGAAGAATTGATTCAATTAGGGTTACGCCGGCATAAGAGTCGTCAAATGAGTAGTATGAAAGATAGATAAAAGTAAGGAGTATCAAGTATGATAGAACAGACACTAGCAACGATAGCTGAAGCGGTCGCTGGACGTGTTTACCCGAATGATGCGGGAGATATTAAGGTTCAGGGGGTGCAGTTTGACTCACGACAAATAGAGTCCGGGCATTTATTTGTTCCTTTAGTAGCTGAACGTGATGGGCATGATTTTACGTCAAGTGCTATTGAGAAGGGGGCAGTCGCTACGCTTTGGAGCAAGGATGCAGCCGATGTGCCGGCAGGAGTGCCCGCTATACTAGTGGATGATACGTTGGCAGCTTACCAAGCGTTGGCTGAGTGGTATTTGCAGGAAGTGAGTCCAACAGTGGTAGCTATTACTGGGAGCAACGGGAAGACCACAACCAAAGATATGACAGCAGCGGTGGTCTCTACACAGTACAAAACCCATAAAACAGAGGCCAACTATAATAATCACCTGGGAGTTCCAATGACTATCTTGAGTATGGCACCAGAGACGGATGTTATTATTTTAGAGATGGGCATGGATCATCCGGGAGACATTCATGACTTATCTCTCTTGGCTCAGCCAGATATTGGTGTGATTACGATGATTGGTGAATCACACTTAGAATTCTTTGGCTCAAGAGAGAAGATTGCCCAAGCGAAGTTGGAGTTGCTGGATGGCTTCAAAAGCAGCAGTGTATTGATAACAACGGGTGACGAACCGTTATTAGCAGAAGCGCTTGCGACGACGCAGAGTTATTCCTTTGGGCTGGAAGAAGGGAATAGTTTGCGCGCTAGTGATATAGTGAATCTTAAACATACGATTGAATTTGCCGTAGTTGGTCATGAGGAATTAACGGTGACTATTCCAGTTCCAGGCCGCCATAATGTTCATAATGCCTTGGCTGCTCTGTCGGTTGGGCTGCAATTGGAGATTCCCTTAGCAGTGGGTGCAGCTGGTCTAGCGACATTCCAATTGACTAAGAACCGCTTAGAATGGATAGCTGGGAAACAGCATTCACAAATCTTGAATGATGCTTATAATGCCAGTCCGAGCTCGATGAAGGCTGTGTTAGAGTATATGGGAGCACTAGAACATGATGGACGGAAGCTTGTGGTGTTAGGAGATATGCGTGAATTAGGCGAACAATCTCGCATGCTTCATGAATCATTAGCTGCGTCGATTGAATTAGGTGAGTTTGACGAGGTATTTCTCTATGGGGAAGAGATGCGTGCATTGTACGAGAAGTTAGCTGAGAAATTATCAGCAGACCACCTCCACTATGTTAAAGAAGGAACAGCTACGTTAGCAGCACAGATTGAAGCGGAATTGCAACCGGGAGATGCGGTATTGGTGAAGTCTAGTTTTGGGACGAATTTACTCGATGTGGTTGCGCGCTTGAAAGAATCAGACGTATGATAGTTGGCGTGGGTATGGACATTATCGACATTGATCGGATTGCGCAAGCTTATGAGAAAAATAATCAGTTTGTTAACCGGATCTTGACAGGGGTAGAGCTCGATATGTTTAATCAGCTAGAAAATCGACGACAGATGGAATTTTTGGCAGGTCGTTTTGCAGCGAAGGAAGCCTACAGTAAGGCGGTCGGGACGGGTATTGGTAAGATGCGGTTCACGGATATGGAAGTCGGAAAAGGCAAGCGCGGTGAGCCCGTTTGGAAGAGGCCGCTGTCACCGCAATGTCGGGTGCATCTCTCTATTACGCACACGAAGTCTGTCGCCGCAGCTCAAGTGATTATCGAAGAGGAACAGTGAGTATCGAGTGATAGTTTTCAAATGATACAGACTATGGTAGAATAGGCTTGAGGAAGGGATTATTTTACTGAATCAAGCTACTTTTTGATTAGCTAGGGATACAGTTGGCTGAGTCAGATTAGTATGCTGATATGTTTGGTAAGTAAATGAGTGAGAGGAAGACAGCTATGGTACAACGAGGAGAAATTTATTATGCTGAATTATCTCCGGTCGTTGGTTCTGAACAGGGCGGGATGCGTCCAGTCCTGATTTTGCAGAACAACGTCGGAAATAAGTACAGTCCAACGGTGATTGTTGCAGCAATTACAACTAAAATTGATAAGGGGAAAATGCCGACTCATGTGGAGGTAGGATCTGATCGAGGATTGGAGAAAGATTCAGTTGTCTTGTTGGAACAGATTCGAACGATTGATAAGCAACGGGTGAAAGAAAAAATCACCCAACTTAAAAAAGACAAAATGGCTGAAATCGATGAGGCATTAAGAATTAGCGTCGGTTTATCCGAAAAATATAAAGATGTCTAAAGAGAATCTACTGAATGCACACACAATGATATGTACATATATAAAATAAAAACTCTGAAGTATAGAGAGACTTCAGAGTTTCTGACCATTATCTAACGATTCTATTCTATTGATATTGATGAATAATTAGTTAGTGTGTAAGTTTTCGATTTGTAGTACGCTATATCCTTTTTTGTCTAGACGTGTTCGAAGATCTTCGATGTTCTTTTTGGTGACACCGGGTTCTAATGTAATAACTAAACGCCGAACTTTACTGAATTCCGATTCCTTGTTCACATCAAGTGAGATAATACTCATAATTGAGCTAAAACGGTTGATAATTTTAGCCACTGTTGAAAAGTCACCTTTTTCACCTGGCGTAGCGATCGTTAACACATAACTTCCACGGTCGATACTCCAAGATTGCTGTAACATGTCGATAAGTGAGCTGTGTGTCAAAATACCATAAAAATGATTATCTTCATCCAAGACGGTAATATAAGGTAAGTCTTTGATCATGAAGAAGATATTAAAGAATGAATCATTGATATGAACATATTTTGTAGCGTTTTTTAATAGATGTGTGACGGGAAGGGACATATCCCCGCCGCGTGATTGGTGGCGATAAATGTGCATCTTATAAATATTTCCACGATAAATTTTGCCACTCTCGTCTAAGATTGGCACGCAACGAAACCCAGATTCTTCCAGTAAGTCAATTGCTTCTTGTAGCGTTGTATCTTCAGAAATCGTCGACACAACACGCTTTGGTAATGATAATTGTTTGATTAACATAGCCAACACTCCTTATAATATGATTATATATATTATAACAAAAATTGACAAATTAACAGCTATAATAATACTTTTTAGGAGAGATCATAATGAGAAAATTAAATGAAATGATGGATCGTCCAGTTATTGACTCAGCTGTCCGAGATTATCTCAGACAAGAACAAAAACAACTCACTGGAAAACTAGCGGACATTGAACGGTTTGCCAATGAAAACCGGGTTCCGATTATTCCACATGAGACAGTGACGTATTTTATTTGGTTATTTAATCTAATAAAGCCTAAACAAATATTGGAGATCGGAACTGCGATTGGTTTCTCAGCAGCATTAATGGTTGAGCATATGCATGAAGATGGTCATGTGACAACAATTGACCGCAATCCAGATATGTATGAACGAGCAGAAGCTTTATTTGCTGAGATGGCTATTGAAGATCGCGTAACTTTAATGAAAGGACAAGCGAATGAAATTTTAGCTGAATTACCGGCTGATACGTATGACTTTATTTTTATGGATAGTGCGAAGGCGAAGTACTACAGTTTTTTCCCGGATTGTATGCGTGTATTACAGCAGGGGGGTGTATTGGCTGTTGATGATGTCTTGCAAGGAGGCACTATATTAGACAGTAAAGAAGACGTGCCGAAGTATCGTCGCAAGATTCACCGTAAATTGAATGATTTCCTAGAAGTAGTACTAGATCATCCAGCTTTAGACACTACATTACTACCATTAGGAGATGGGTTACTCCTCATCACAAAAAAAGAAGCGTATGACTTTGACTTTATGCGACAAGATTAAAATACCTTGACAATACCTATTAAAACAACGATATCCGCTTATTTCACGAGAGAAGACATAGACTGTATAGAAATAAAAATAATTATTTTTTCAAAAAGTGTTGACAAGTTATTTATAAGATGATATCATAGTATTTGTCGTTGAGAAAGACAACAGGCACTAATTGGAATCATCAAAAAATATTTTAAAAGTTTTTCAAAAAAATACTTGACAAGATATTCAGCAGATGATATAATAATTATTGTCGCTAAAAGCTAACGACGAACTGATCTTTGAAAACTGAATAAGATAAACAACCAAGATGTGTAAGGGTCTCTGGTTCAATCGAATCAGGACAATTCATATTTTTGTAAGTTTTAGAAAAACTTATACTTTAAATTGAGCTATTCAAACAAGTGTGGCTAAACGCCACCTCATTTA